>OLRP01000363.1_pt1 | contig 41300 bp, 53 predicted proteins | sample 1672401 | NCBI WGS metagenome assembly OLRP01 (sample SAMEA3136682, study PRJEB25190) | human gut metagenome | reverse complement strand
TTTCCGACTTTAAGAAAGAAGCCTTACAGAGAAAAAAGGCTGTAAAAACAGGAACAGCCAGCCCGAAAGAATTTACGGACTGGCTGTATCAGCAGAGTAATGTAATTGTGGAACTGACAGAATATTAAATTTTTTTCTCGTTGTGAGGTTTCTGTGACATTTTGCTGATACTATAAAAAGAAAAAGGATGTGATACTATGCGAATACTGGTTGTTGAAGATGACCAGCTTTTGAATAAGACATTAAGCTATAATCTGTCGGCTGTCGGATATTCCGTGGATGGGGCTATGTCAAAGGCTGTTGCCATAAGATTTCTTGAAAAACAGGATTATGATTTAATCGTTTTGGATGTCAATCTGCCAGATGGGAACGGGTTTGATATATGCCATGAGGTAAAAGAACGCCGTCCTGATACCGCCGTGATTTTTCTAACCGCAAATGATATGGAAAGCGATATGCTGAAAGGATTTGAATTGGGCGCAGATGATTATGTAACAAAGCCCTTTCCTATCAGCGTGTTCCAAAAGAAAGTATCTGCTTTACTGAACCGCATTTCAGCACAATCCGGCGGCGATTTCTACGATGACGGGAATTTGTATATCAATTTTTCCGAATTATCAGCCTGTCTCGCAGGACAGCCGATTACCCTTACATCGTTGGAATATCGTTTATTAAAAGTGCTGACAAGAAATTCTCAAACTGTCCTGACACGTCAGGTATTGCTTGAAAAGCTGTGGGATGTAGATGAAAATTATGTGGATGAACACGCACTAACCACAACGATCAGCCGCATCCGCAGTAAAATTGAAACGAACCAGCATTCCTACATCAAAACCGTTTACGGTATGGGCTATATGTGGATTGGAGGAGCGCAAAAATGATTTCAAAAAAACTCTCCTTAAATAAAGTCTGCATAATACTGGCAACTACCATTTTACTTTTATCAGTGGTCATGTTTTCGGTTCTATATATCCTGACCAAAGAAATGTCTGTGGTATTTTGTAGCATGGCTTTTGGTCTGCTTTTTCTACTTTGTGTTACTGCTTTTGTGATACTGATACGGCGAAAGCTGACTTTGTTTTCTGAAATGCTTTGCTGCACCTTAGACGAAATGATGAATGGAAAAATAGATGTATCACAGGTTGCCGAAGAAGAAAACCTATTTTATAAAATCAATCATCGGCTGGTGCGTCTTTATGAGGTTATGCAGGAAAGCAAAAACAGCGTTGCCAGTGAACGAGCTGACTTACAGGAGTTAATTTCCGATATTTCTCATCAGGTAAAGACACCGATAGCAAACTTAAAAATGATAAATGCCACCTTATTAGAACAAGAAGTGCCACCGGATAAACAGCGGGAATTTCTACTTGCCAGTGGCACACAGCTTGATAAACTGGATTTCTTAATGCAGGCTATGATAAAAACTTCCCGACTTGAAACTGGCGTTATCTCACTTGAAAAGAAACAGCAGCCTATCTATGATACTCTTGCTATGGCGCTGGGCGGTATTTTTCTGAACGCTGAAAGAAAGCACATACAAGTTGAAGTAAACTGCCCGGAAACATTGGTTGTTTCCCATGACCGCAAATGGACAGCAGAAGCCTTATTTAACATATTGGATAATGCAGTTAAGTACACGCCGGAGTACGGTTCTATTCGTGTTTGCGTTGAAAGCTGGGAAATGCACCTGAAAGTCAGCATTACCGATACCGGCAAAGGTATTCCCGAAAACCAGCAAGGAGCAATTTTTAGGCGCTTTTATCGGGAAGAAGATGTCCACGATATAGAGGGAATCGGCATTGGGTTGTGTCTTGCAAGGGAAATTATTAGCTTACAGAACGGTTATATACAAGTAACTTCTCAAGTAGGAACAGGTTCAACATTCTCCGTTTTTCTTCCCCATGAATAACCTGTTTTTTTGAAATGTCACAGGATTGTGACATTTCAGGGCAATTTATTATGCTGGCTGTGACATTTCTGTGAGGTTTGGTCGTTATAATGGATTTATCAAAAAGAAAGGATGGTGTTCTTTATGAGCATTTTGCAAACGACTGAACTGAAAAAATATTATGGTGCAAAGCCGAACATTACCAGAGCCTTGGATGGTGTGACCCTCTCCATTGAAAAGGGCGAATTTGTTGCTATCGTAGGAACCTCCGGCAGCGGTAAATCTACACTACTGAATATGATTGGCGGGCTGGATGTGCCTACCTCCGGCAAGGTTATTGTGGATGGGCGTGAACTCTCCACATTAAAAGATGAGCAGCTTACTATCTTCCGTAGGAGAAAGATCGGCTTCATCTTCCAGAACTACAATCTGGTTCCGGTGCTAAATGTCTATGAAAACATCGTGCTGCCTGTGGAGCTGGACGGAAACAAGGTAGACAAGAAGTTTATGAAAGAAGTTGTTCAGATGCTGGGGCTGGAGGATAAGCTGAACAATATGCCCAATAACCTCTCCGGCGGTCAGCAGCAGCGCGTAGCCATTGCCCGCGCCTTGGTGTCAAAACCCGCTATTGTTTTGGCTGATGAACCCACCGGCAACCTGGACAGCAAGACCAGCGCTGATGTGCTGGGGCTTTTGAAAACCACAAGTCAGAAATTCCACCAAACCCTCGTGATGATTACTCATAATAATGAGATTGCCCAGCTTGCCGACCGTATCATTCGGATTGAGGATGGCAAGATCGTGCAGTAAAGGGGGCGGGACTATGAATGACATTCTATTTGGCAATAATAATACAAAAACCATCAAGCGGCTGTCTAAACAATATTTCAAGAAGAATAAGGTTCGTAATCTGGCGGCGATTCTTGCGATCGTTCTGACAGCATTTTTGTTTACATCCATCACTTCACTGGCATTTAACATGGTATCCTCCATGCAGCTCTCTATGCAGATGCAGAAAGGCAGCAAGGGAGATGGAACCTTCGGCTATATGACAGAGGAGCAATTTGAGCAACTGAAAAACAGTGATTTTGTGGAGCAGGCAGGTCATCGGCGGACGATTGGATATGCAAGCAACGCCGTGGGTCATTCTGTTGAATTAAACTATGCTGACAGCATACAGCAGGAACTTACATTCTGCGTGCCAACGCATGGTTCAGCGCCGGAAAAGGCGAATGAAATTGCTACTACCGAACTGGCTTTGAAGGCCCTTGGTGTGGAACCGGAGATCGGAGCAGAAGTTCCTCTGGAATTTGAACTGCGGGGAAAAACCTATCATTATGATATGGTGCTTTCCGGTTGGTGGGAAGCAAGCAACGATACGGTCAGCGTGGCGATTCTCTCAGAGCAGTTTGTAAAAGATAATCCGGATGTGGTGAAAAATACCCACGCAGTGGATGGAGAAATCTCAGGGGTTACTTTTTCTGAAGTTGTGCTGAAAGACAAGACGAACATTCAGGAGCAGATGGATAGCTTTGTCTACTCCATCGGCGGCAATCCAGAGGATATGTCTGCCGATAACTTTATCCTCTCTGTTGAAAACCAGATGGGAAAAGCCATGATTTCTTCGGAGTCCATCTTATTTGCCGTAGTATTTGTTTTGATGTTTGTATTGTGTGGCTATCTGCTGATTTATAATATTTTTGATATTTCCGTTATGCAGGATGTTCGGCAATATGGCTTATTGAGGATGATTGGTACTTCTACACGGCAAATTAAAAGCATCGTCAATCGGCAGGCGGTATGGCTGACCCTAATCGGTCTGCCGATCGGTTTAATTGCCGGGTTCTTTGCAGGCAGGGCGTTGCTTCCGGTAGTAATGCGAATTTTCAGTTATGAGTATTCTACGGCAAGTTTGCAGGCATCGGCATCTCCTATGCTATTTGTTATAGCCGCATTGTTTACGATTTTGACAGTGTTTATCAGTACCCGCAAACCGGCCAAAAAGGCATCAAAAGTATCTCCCATGGAGGCAATTCGTTATACGGAGCAGGATGATTATAAAAAGAAAACGGTTACACGAATCAGTGGAGCAAAGCTCTCTCACATGGCATTTTCTAACTTAGGACGTAACAGACGCCGTTGTGTATTCATTGTTGTTTCTATGCTTTTGTGTATCGTTCTGTTCAACTCTATTATCATCGTGACACAGAGTATGGATGAAGAAAAGTGGATTACCCGCACAACAAAAACAGATTTTACCGTCTACAATTCGATTGCAGTCAATGTTCAGGAGGGCTTTAGACATCACGAAGATGCACTTCCACAGCAAGTAGTAGATATGATCCGTGAGCAGAACGGTCTGGAAGAAGAACGGTATCTTTACCGTAACACCGTAGATGACGGTAACGTGCTTGTGGATTACGGCTTTGAGGGACTTACTTGCACAAATACTTTTGAATATGAAAATGGGATTAGCAAGTCTTTCGGGAATTATGCGCTGAATACTGCCCCGGATGCAGAAAATCTTTTCTTTGGAAATGTCTATGGCGCTTCCGAACATTTTTGGTCTGACATGATGATTTATGATGGTGAAACAGATCCTAATGTACTGAAACAGAAAATGCTAACCGGAGAATATGTCATTATCGGAAACCGATTAGACCGACTGAGTGGTGGCCCGAAAACAACATCCCTGTCAGAGCAGTTGCAGATCGGTGATAGCATTTCTTTTTACAGGGATGGTGAGTTAGTCAAAACCTGCACAATTCTGGCAAAAGCCTGCACCGTTGGGACTGAGGACGAAACGCCGACAACAACTACGGCTACGATGCATATTGGCGGCGATGCGCCTTTTGTGTATTTACCAGACACCGTATTCAAACAGATTTACACGACCCCGACCCTGTTGAACTATGGATTTAATATGGATGCTTCTCTGCATCCGCAAATGGAGGACTTTCTGAGCAGTTATGTTGAAAAGAACCCCTCTGTTACCTATACCTCAACAAAATTACTGAAAGAACAATTAAATTCTGTTGCAAGTATGGTTTGGGTTGTAGGTAGTCTGATTGGCTGTATCATGGCATTGGCAGGATTGATTAACTTTACAAATATGATCATCACCAATATTATTACCCGTCGCCATGAGTTTGCGACTATGCAGAGTATCGGTATGACAAATCGCCAGCTTCAAAGGCTGATGGTTTATGAAGGCGTTTACTATGCCGCTGGTGCAGACATCATTGGTGGAGTGGTTGCGCTGCTGCTTGCTGTGACGGTGCTGAAAAATGTCTTGAACTCGCCATCTATGTGGTTCTTTACTCTGCACATTACATTGGTTCCAGCTTTGGTCATCGGCGTGCTTTATCTGTTGCTGGCTGCGGTCATTCCGCTGATCGTTCTCCACTTCTTTAACAAAGGAACTGTGGTGGAACGATTGAGGACTTCGGAATAAGAGTAATTCTCTTAATAACCATGTAAAAAACAAATCAAAAAGGTACTTGATATTGCGCTTCATTGCTTTTATCAAGTACCTTTTTTCATGCAGTATCATATAAGCGTGGATTCGTTATATTTGGTGTGGTATCTTTAACTATGGGAAACTCCACATTCCCACCTTGATACCGCCTGTCTAGTTACATATAATTGCTCGGCAAGAGACTGTTGGGTCATTCCCTTTTCTTCTCTCGCTCTTCTTAGTTGTTCGCCAAATTCGACCATATTAAATCTACTCCTTTCATAATCAGTTCATCTGCAGATGTAACCTTAGTATCACAAATTACTAGAACAACTTCAAGCAACATCTCAATAACGCATGTCACCATTATGGTGCGGCCGCTAAAATCAAGCATTTATCCCATTTACAAATCTATCGTTAAGTAAATCGGGAGTTGTCGGCTTCCCCAAAAGATTCTTTCTAGCATGCATCTTCTTTCGCCCTTGATAAGAACTATCTTAACTTCACAACATCCATCCAAGCAACATTCCCATTACCACTGTTCCTACCGAAATGATTTGCCAAAACTTCAGTTCCCTTTTCATACAGGCAACTTTGATATTCGTCTTTTTATTAATTCTGTTGATTTCTTCTCTACAATTTTGCTTTGCCATAAACGTCTTCTGTTGTCCTGATTGTGAATATCTTCTTCATACAGAAGATGGGAATAGATTTCTTTGTTGCAAACCGAATAAGTTTCACCACATTTCTAGACCTTTCATCAAGATTTAAGGGTAAAGAAAAACCCCAGAACCGAAGTTCTGAGGTTTGTAATCTCTTTGAATTGTAATTCTCTTGCGAGATAATTATCGTTTAGATAACTCCGAACGCCTATTTTCCGGCTTTTTTGATGCATTTGTAAGTTACGCGGCAGTTACCGCTACTTTCTTTCCCGTTTCCTTAATACTACATCATGCGCATACAATAAAGCAACTAATTCCGGCAGCTTTTAATTTTTTCTCTGTCTTCTCTGCGTTTTTGCGATCTGTATAAGCTCCCGCCTGGACTTTGTAAAGCCCGTTAATCATTCTTACAAATACGTCCTTATGCCCGGTCTTTCTGATTTTCTCCGCCATAAGGTCAGCGCCTTCTTTTCTCCTGTATGCTCCCGCCTGGACTCTGTAATACTTCTTGTCCTCTGCTCCCAGGTCGTCAGTATTTGTATTCTTCGTATCGTAGTTGTACAGTTCGTATGTTTCGATAAGCTCAATAAGCTTCTTCGCATATTCCGGGTCTGTTGCATATCCAGCAGCAGCTACCGCTTTACAAGCTTCTTTGTAATCTGTTTCCCCGATTACCTTCGCGTATCTCTTATACTTCTTTAAAAATGCGCTGTGGTCTTTTACAGAATCTTCCCAGGTGTCATAGGCTCTAAACTCTGCTTCTACCTGTACTTTCTTTCCGCCCTCGTATTCTGTAGTTTTTCTTGTTAAGGTCTTACCCTTCCAGTCCTTTGTAGCCTTAATTCCGAAAAGTGCATTACCTGTCTTTGTCAGCTCTGATTTTCCCCAAGCGCTTTCTAAAATTGCCTGTGCTGTCGTTAAGCTTGCCGCTACTCCGCTGTTCTTCATATCGGCGGACGCAATAGCGCCCACCACTTCAATAAAATTCTTCTGTTCTGCGTTCATGTTCCTTATCCCCCTACACTGCCTGTAAGCTCGATACAGCTACCCAGCTTGTAATATCCTTAAGTCGTGCTTCCTGTACTCCGTTATTTACCTGGATTTTATCTACTGTATGTTTCTTCCCGCCGCGCTGAGCTGCCGGAACTGTCTTACCGCGTGCCGATGATAAGCCACCGTATACCGCGCCGTCTTTAATTGTTACGGTACTTCCTACTGCAATACCTTTACTTCCCTGGTTTCCGCTGTTCCCGCCTTTCTTAAGTCCGAACTGCTCCGCGATTGCCGTAGCCACCGCTGCTGCGATCTGGTCTTTTTTCGCTGTATAAATCTGCATATCGTCTTTGTCGTCGATAAAGCATACTTCCAGCAGTGCCGAAGACGTACCGCTGGCTTTCGCCCTTGCAATCACTCGCCAGTTTGTCCGCTTTACGCCCCTGTTCTTAAGTCCCAGTGCTGCGATTTTCTCTACAATCTTCGTTTCTACACCTACGGTCTTCTCTGCTGTTGTTACATAGATTTCCGTACCTGTTGTCTTTCCGTCCCCGGCAAGGTCATTTACACAAGAGTTAAAATGTACTTCCAATACATAGCCATAATCTCCAAAATTTACCTGGCAGCAACCTTTACCCAGGTCTTTAAAAGCATTCCTGTTTGTCGGGTATAAGTCAACCTGTGCATAGTTCCCCAGTGTTTCCTTAATCTTCTGTACCATTACTACGGTTTCTGTTGCTTCTACTCCAAATTTTGAACTTGCGCCCGGGTCGCCGTCCCCGTGTCCGCTGATAAGTAAAATCTTCATACAATTACGCCCCCGTTACAATCTTTCTCATAATATCGTTTTCCGTGTCCTCTTCCGTAACTGTTACTGTATTGTAAACGTAATCATACAAACTTGTATTACTTTCCAGCATTTTTCTAAAATCTTCTAACGCCTGGTCTAATAATTTGTCGTACTGTTCTTCCGTGATAAAAAGCGTAACAATCGGGAATCTTTCTACCAGCCATTCCCATACCATAGATCGCTTAATGCGTCCCGTTTTGCTTTTTAATTCCTTTTCTGCTTCTGTTACCATGTAAAGCAGTGCTACTTTTACTTTTTCAAGCTGCTGCTTCGGTGTCAGCTTCATAAATCTAAGGATTGCATACACGGTAAGCAGTCCCAGGATAAGAAGTATAAAAAAGTATACCCAGTTTTCAAGAATCATTTTTACAGTTTCCATAGTTTCGCACCTCTAAAAATTTTGTATTTCTGTCGGTTCTAACGCTTCGTCTATGATTGTATCTGTTTTATCTTTCATCTTCTGTATGATTCTCTCTTTTGTTTCTTCCGCCTGGTTCTCTTCCCCCAGGTCGATAAGCTTTTTAATCATTCCAAGCTGTATCTTAATTCCATTTTCAAGCTGTACCGCTTTCAGATACCACACTACAGCGGCAGCAAATACGCCGCCAGCCGTCGGAATGATATAGGTAAACACATCTGTAGGCTTTTCGTTCCAGGCGAACACTAAAGCCACTAAGCAAGCACATACAAATAGTACGCCAGTCCACATTACAACCTTTTTCTTAAATTCCCGTTTACTCTTTCCTCTGCTCATACGTCTGCCACTCTTCCAGGTCTTTTATACGGTTGTTCTCTACTGATATTTTTTCAAATATTGTACTTGAATCTGCTTCTAATTTGTATACTCTTTCCGCTACGTTGTTGTGTTTATCTAATTTCTTTTCGATATAGTCTAATCTTGTACGCATTACGCCGTAAATCACGCCGATAGACACGCCATAGACTACAAGCTGTATTAACAGCCCTATCCAAAATTCGTTACTCAAAAATACTAACCTTCCTATACAGAAGACATTTTTATTAAGTCTTCCTTTCCTTCTTCTATGTCTTGCATCATCGTTAGTATAATATTGTCTTCTTCCTCTATCGCCCGGTATTGTTCCAGCTCCAACAGAAGCCTTTTATTTACCTCTGTCAAATCTGTAATTACACTGGCTTGTACTTCAATCATTTGTAAAAGATAATCACTCATTTACTTTATCCCTTATCTGCTGTTTCTCTTCTTCCGTAAGGTTTTCGTAGCTCTCTAAAATCTCTTCCAGGTCTTCGCCGCGCTGCACCTTAATTTTTACACCGCGTACAATAATTTTAAGTTTCGCGCCCGTCAGCATTAAATAGCACCCCCTAAGATATCCGCCATAGTTTCTACAAGCTCGTCCGTTGTCTCTACCAGTCCGTCGGTTGTCTCTTTGAGATCGTCGTACTTCTCTTCTGCTGTCTTCTCTCCCGCTTTTTCTGTTGCAATTCTCCGGGCTTCCTCAATCCATTTAGCCAGGCTTCCGTTAATACGGGCTTCCAGCTTTGCAGTTTCACGGGTGCAAAACTCAATCAGTGTAAAACGGTAGTGTTTCGGTTTTTCTTCTGTCTCTTCTACCGTCTCTACGTCTGTCTTAAGCTGTACGCGCACACGCCCCGCCTGTCTCCCAACGATAGCCGCCCCGGTCAGTACTTCCTCTTCTGTCTCTACGCCTTCTCTGATTCTTACCGCTTCCATTGCTTATTTTCTCCTTTGCGCTTTTTACGGTATCATCAAAATACTTTACTTTCAGTCCCCAGGAATCCGTATTTTTTATCCAGCCGTAATAGCTTATTACGCTTCTTGCATCGTGTCCGTTAAGTATCTGCTTCTTTCGTACCTTCCGTATTCTCCGTGTTATTCTTAAGCATATACTGGAACGTAAGGTAGTACAGTCCCGGTAGAATCTATAGCCTATAAAGTCTATTGGTCTGTTCCCTAACTTCCCTTTATCATTGGTTGCGTGTACCTGTAATTTACTCTTTATGTGTAAGCCTATTCGTGATAGTGCATCACGGATACAGGCTACAAACTGCCGTAACTTCTTTTTATTACTACTAAATAATAACATATCGTCCATATACCTAAAATAGTATTTTATCTTGAAAATGTGTTTTATTACAAAGTCTACGGGTGTCAGCATGATATTAGCGAACCAATGCCCGAACGGTGTACCTATCGGTATTCCTCTTTTCCCCGCTGCTGTTTCCTTTACCCAGTAAACATCTATACACATAAACAGTAATTCAAGCAGTCTTTTGTCTTTAAACATTTTGATAAGCCGGAACTTTAAAAAGCAATGTAGAATATTATCATAGCATTTTCTAATATCCAGGGCTTCCCAGTACTTCGTATGCTTTACATTCTTATACTTCTTTCCCTTCCTGTTCTTCCTGGCTATTGCTCTTTCAATCTTCCTTTTGCAATATATCCCGCCTTTTCCTTTTATACTTGCGCACGAATACATATACATTCTTCGCATTAGAATAGGCTCGATGATCTGCAATACTGCCCGCTGTACAATCTTATCAACCATACAGGGCTTAGCGATCACTCGTTTTTTATGCCGCACACCGTCGTATATTTCTTTTCTTCTCGGCTTCCGCGGCTTATATCTGCCTTCTATCAGAAGTGCCTGTATCATTTTCGTGTATTTGTCGATATCCCCTAAATACTTTTCTTTCTGTTGCTTTGCATTTGTCTTTTCGTTTCTCTTTGATTTTGTGGCGTTCGGGCTACTACATACTGCCTTAATCGCCGTTTTAATGTTTTCATATTCGTAGATTTTTTCGTAGATTCCACCAACTCTTTTAGGTAGTATCTCTTGTTTCTTTAACTTTGGTTTCTTATTTACTGGCTTATCCATATACTACCCTTTCTTAAATGCTTATTCGGAATACGTCCGAAGACGTACCGCCCTGTAAATAGCGGCTTCCGGGTCTTCCCCTAATAGTTCCTTGCCAGTCGCTTATTTTTACCAGTCCTTCGCCGTGTCGGTTACTCTGGTAAGGTCACAGCTTGCGCCGTGTTTAGATAGTGTGCAATAATTCATATTTTCCATTGTAAGCATTAAGAAGCACCCCGCCGATGTTCCAGTTCGCGTTACCGCTACCGTTGTTCGCGTTCACGTAAGGCAAGCCCGCGTTAGCTCCGTTGTTCGCGTTACCGAAGACATACAAGACGTACCAGGCGGCTTACACACTAAATCCCTTTTATGTATTTTCTCTATCCTTTCATGTTTTCTATCTCCTTCCCGCCGTTTCTTTTGGGTAGTATATCATTTCATTTTGCAAATTCAATACTTTCCCCCTTTCCTTCCATTTTCCTGGAAATCTTTAGGTATTAGGGGGCTGCCCGCCCCCGTTACACCCCCGGTCTTACTGGCGTTTTTTAAGAAGCACCCCGCCGATGTTCCAGTACGCGCTACCGCTACCGTCGATCGCGTACACGCAAGGCAAGCCCGCGTAAGCTCCGCTGTTCGCGCCACCGAAGACATACAAGACGTACCAGGCGGCATTGTTGTTACTCCATAAGTACGCCCCGTTTCCTTTTCCAACAGAAGAACCGCCCAGCTTTTCACACCACATTTCTAACGGGTGTTCCGGGTCGAATCCTTCTAAAAGCTGCCAGCCGGACGTTGTAGGAAATGCGAAGCTTAATGCCTTATAATTCGGGTCTGTATCTCCTACGTTATCTTTCGTCGCTGTGTTGTCGTAGCATACATATATTTTGTCCTGGTATCGGTTCACATTATCCACAAAAGCATACTGCCCGTTATGCTCATGCCCTAAAAGCAACATAGCGTGCTTACCGTCATTCGCCAAGCATCCGTCTTTCATCCCCAGGCTATCGGTTGTTCCCGATATATTGGCACAATGACTAATAATATTACCTACCGCAATATTTACCGGGTCGCCGTCAAAATAGATCGCTTTCCCCGTTACGCTTCCGCTGCTGTAGTCTTCCACTCTTGTAATTAGTCTCTGCTTCGCTACCTGTGCTCCGCCCAGGCTTGTACCAATTTCCACGGCATTTCCTACCAGGTATTCACTTGCTGCTGTTGTCAGTGCTATAACGATACGGTTCGCACTCTGTTCGGCTACCAGGGCTTTGTCCTGGTCTGTATATCTCAGATAGTAATAACCCTTACATACTTTTTCCTGGGTATTAAGGCTTGCATATTTCACAAGTACCAGCATACTGTACGCCCAGTAACTTGTACTATCCATGCTGTAGAAGCCTTCCCCGGCAGCTTTCGACCTGGTTCTTACTGTAGCCCTGGTTATTCTACAATCCGGGTGTTTTCCGCTCATGGATACGTGCTTACTTCCCATAAGCGAAGACGGATAGCGCCCCCACTCCCACGGCTCTATATATACTGCTCCGTCAAAAGCTCCGGCGGAAATCTGCACATATTCGTATGTATCGTCGCGCCAGCGCTTGAGATAATATCCCGGATACTCTGTAAGTACCATGTACTTCGTTGGGTCGTACCCCGGTTCTCCGATATACGCTATTGTTTCCCCTGTATCCAGGTCGCAGCATTTAGATACAATCCCCGCCCACGGCATTACATAAGAAAAGTCGTCTTTTCCTATCTTTGTACCAATAGTCGGGTTTGCTTCCATGCCTACACTTGCGTCTGTACGTTCCCATGTGTCACTTACATTTGCTGTATTCCACACCCTTTTTACCCCGTAAATCGGCGCGCCTACCTGGGTATGGACTCCGGCAGCTCTTAAAAGCGCGTTTGTCTCTTCCTTTGTATATCCTTTAAGGTTCTGTGCTGCTTCTGCCCCGGCTGCTTTTACATCATTTACCGCTTTTTCACTCTGCTCCGTAACGCTTTGTGCTGCTGCTACTGCTTTTCCTCTTGCTTCGTTCGCTGCTGTCGCTGCGCTGTTCGCTGCCGTTGCTTGTTTTTCTGCTGCTGCCGCTGCATTATTCGCCGCTGTTGCCTTTTCTGTCGCTGCTTCCGCCTGTTTCTTCGCTTCTGCTGCCGCTGTAGTTGCTGCTGCCGCCTGTTTCTTTCCTTCCGCTGCTGCTGTATTTGCTGCCGATGCCTGTTTTTTGGCTTCTGCTGCTGCCGTGTTTGCTGCTTCCGCCTGTTTCTTCGCTTCTGCTGCTCCCGCGATAGCTTCCCCCGCTGTATCCAAGGCTTCGTTAGCTGTAGTAAGTGCCGTTTCCGCTACTTCTTTAGAAAGTCCCACTACTCTAAGTGCATCGGTAAGGCTTTCGTATTCGTTACTGCTCTTAATTTCGTCTTCGCTTACTGCTCCGTCGTCTACATTCAAATAGAATTTAGCAGTACTCAGTACCCCGCCGGAAGTACCGTACAATACCACATCTACAATAGCCGTACCCTTGCAAGTCGTCATTTGTCCGCTTATGTCAATGACTATCGTATTATTTTCTTTTGTGGCATTTTTAGTAACCTGTTTTCCGTCTGCCTTTCTGCATCTGACTTCTACAGTATTTACCCCAGTAAGGCTATATTCCTCTCCGTTGTCTTTGATTTCTGCAATTACGCGGCGCTCTGTATCGCCCATTTTTGCAAATACAACCTTATAGGAATCTCTTAAGCCTACGTCCAGTGTAAGCCGTGTGATCTGTTTATCCATTCTTTAACAGTTCCCCTTTGTATTGTTCAAATTCCATAGCTGCTACCGTAGCATTTCCCGCGCGTACATTTGCTAAGACACTTTCAAGAATCAGAACCGTAATACTTGAATGTAAGCCGTAATTTCTTTCCGCCATAATAACCGCTGTATTGATATCCTTTTTCACTTTTTCGATGGTTACGCTGAGCGGCTCGGCTACTCTCTTAGCTGCTTCCTCTTTTGTCTCTACGTGCTGTTCTTCCGTTACATTTTCTTCCTGTTGTACTTTTACTTCTTTTGCTTTATTCTCGCTCACTCGCTTCTACCTCTTCCCGGAAGTTCACGCTTCCACTTACTTCTGTCTCTGTATTCTCTGCCGTAATTCCTTCTTCATTGTCTACGATTTCTGCTAATACATATTCGTCTTTTTTCTTCTCTTCCATTTTTCGCTCCTACGTCCAATATCCAACTATTACCCCGTCTGCCACTCTTATATACGACGTTGAATACGACCAAGATATACCGCCGTTTCCAGTGCTTTGTATTGAGATTGCCGTACATATCGGTATTGTTCCCGTATATCCGTTATACCAGGTGTTATTGTACTTAACTCCTGTCCCGGAAAGTCTCACGTTATGCAGCTCGTAATTATGTAAATACATATTACAACCCACATGTAACCCGGCTTCCGTGTAAATACTATTCGCTCTCGAATAACACAAAATCGTATCATAGGTTGTCGCGCCGCTGCTTGCCGCTCGCGCCCAAGCCATGTATTTTCCCTGGTATTCCAGGTCAAAAGTAAGCCCCTTGTGGGCGTTGTTGTCTTTCCACTGGTTCGTACCGATACGCCCTACAAAATAGTTATCCCGGTAAAAAGAATTTCCCGACTGGTCGAATACCGCCCGCTTCCCTGCGGTGGTTACTTCTCCGTTGTAAATAGCGATCTGTCCGGCGGAAATCTGTACATACTTAGAATCTTTGTTAAATGCAATCAGCACATTATTGTAGTATTGGGTTATATAACTTCCCATATCTCCCTTCTCTACCTTGCTTGTGATATTGCCCGCATTTACCTTTATTGCAGCTCTAAGTTCGTCTTCGATTCCTTCCGCCCGTTTTACTTCCGCTTCGATAGCGTCATTTGCTACTGTAAATTGTGCTTCGGCATGGTCTTCATATTTCCCCAGTACTTCCACATCTTTAATATAAACCGTCGTGTTATCCACATAGTTATACACATAAAAGTACTTTGTCCCCGCTGAGCTTATAGTTATCTCCGTTTCGTACTGTTTAAATACTTCGTCGTCCAGTTCTCCGGCTTTTGTATAATAGCTGATTCCGCCAAGTGATACCCTAATTCTTGCTTTGCTTATGCTTCTTAAGTCCGCCCCGGCTTTGAATCTTACTGTGTATGTCCCGGCTTTCAGCTTCCAACTCTGATACATATAAATATTAGACGTTCCCCTGGTAATGCTTGCTACATTTCCTAAGCATTCGTCGTTTGTGGCTATTATATTTTCGCTGTCGCTCAGCTTCCACCCGTCCAGGTTTCCGCTTTCAAAAGTTCCATTCTCAATATAATTATGCTTAAGTGCATCAACCGCCTTTTTCGCATAGGTCTTAACAGACTCTGCCGACTGGTCTATAGAAGTCTTCATGTTTACTTGCGTAACATAATTCTTAAGCTTTCCGTCCGTGTCTGCCTTTGCGTCTGCTAACGCCTGGTCTGCTGCCGCTGCTGCCGTTTCATCGGCGTAATTATTCGCGTTGCTTTCTGCTTTACTTGCCGAATCATCTACATACTTATAGGTTGTATATGTCTTGCTGGCTTCGGTCTTAATTTTTTCTGCCGTCTGGTCTATCTTTGTCCCCATTTCTACAATGGTTACATACTTCTTAAGCTGCTCTTCCGTGTAGCCCTTTGCGTTCGTTTCCGCTTCGCTTGCCAGGCTTCCCGCTGTTTCGTCCACATACTGAAATGTTGTGTATGTCTTTTTGAAATCACTCTTAAGTTCATCAATCGTATTTTTATAATTTCTTTCCGATGTCTCTACAGCTTCGCTTATATGGGATTCTACGGACTTTCTGTAATCAATACTGATAGAATCCGCCTTTATGCTGTCCGCCCTTATCAGTGCGCCGTCCAATTGTCCGACACATACATAATCCGCATAAAATCCCCTTCCAGTTCCGAAGGTCTTCCAGTCCCAGTCTTTCCCGTCCGCTGTACGTTCTGACGCAATACAGAAGCCCATTGTACCGATAGACATAGCCCCGTAAGTTGGACTTCCTTCTACCAGGTCTTCAAACAGTACCGCCCTTACTTCTGAAGGTTGTGATATATCGCGCTGGGCTTTTAATTGTGCCTTTACAGCGTCGATTTTACCGTATACTTCTTCTGCCTTAAGCGTCCCGTCTTCCCTGGTTACTTTCTGTATAATATCCGCTGCGCTGGTTGTCTTATCAAAATAGTTTTCTATATAATTACCCAGCTCAACCTCTACATTTTCTTCTTCGATGCAGTCATACACCAGTCTTATACATCTTGCAGTTACATTTATCTTAAGTTTTCTATCCCTGGTTAATACGTCGTCGCCTATTCCTATTGTTGTCAGTTTCTTATAGTCTTTATAGTCGTCCGTATCCGCAATTTCTACCAGGTCAACCTTATAATTTACCTTCGGCTTATCAAGTCCGTTTTCGTACTCTTTTTTGCACCGCCTTTTAAGTTCTTCCCTCAAAAGCTCCAAGGTGCTAAAGCCTTCTTCCCCTTCCTGGCAGTCTTCCAGCAGCTTAACATCTTCAAACTTAACTACTGCTGCCCTAGGGTTCGCGTAATTTCCTATAAGCGGACTATCTACCCACGGTTCTTCCCCTTCCAGGGTGTACCCGTTGTATGCTTCCGGGATAATTCGTGTTACCACATCGTCTATATTTATATCCGCTTCTATCCCGGTCATGTTCCGCCCGAACTCTGCACACGCTCCATAGTCCCCGCCCAAGCGGTCATTTATGATAACGGTAAAATTATCATACATTCTTTCGCCGCCCCAGCGATTTATAAAGCTGTTTTCGTCGTCCCCGCCGATTGCTTCCATGATATTTTTACGGATATAGTAAGCCGTGGATCGCGTTTTAATATTTGTCTTCGCCTTGTACTTCGTACCGCTTAAGATTATATCTAACGCTTCTTGCCCGGTCTTGTCCGTCGGTCTTACATCTACCAGCATTTCTCCGGCAGAATCATAAAAAATATGTCTTGCGTAAGCCGTTACTTCTGTCTCAGTCTTTGTATAATCATAAATTCTAAAAAGCTGCTTCTTTGAGTATGGCGTGGGTGCTGCTATCACATTATCAGTTACCAGGTATTCCCAACGCCCCAGGTCGTCTATAGGGTGTTCTAAGGTAAGCTCTGCCACTCCTTCTACAGTAAGTTCTACTTCGCACGTAGTCGGCGTTAAGGTCATATCTCCGTTACTTCCGTAGTCCTCATTACCTTTAACGTATACCTCTATCATTTATCTGCACCGCCAGTTAGGTTTTATCTTAACTGTAAATCCAGGGCTTACACTAAATGTATTTTCCCCTTCTTTTAAATACAGGTCTTCATAATACCCGGTAAGCCGTCTGTTTGCCGTTTCCTTCAACGCCGTGTAGCAAAGTTTCAGCCCGGTATCTATAACCAGCTTTCCGCCGATATTTGCCGTAACTTCCGTACCGTTTACAGTAAGTGTACATACGCCGTCCCCCGCGATCTCATACACTGGTTTGCACTCTTCAAAAGCATTATACAGTGTATCGCTTAAGTTCCTGGTTTCTGCTCCTTCTGTCAGATACATATAGCCTTCACAAGTAAATGTTACCCGGAATTTCCCGATACGCTTCGCTAAGCGCTCGTTTGTCCCTATATCAATTTTCTTCACTTTGTAATAATAGCCCGGGTCGTCTGAAAACATAAGCATACCTGTACTTTCCTTAAGGAATCGCCGTTTTATGCTTCTGAAATCTTCCGCCCAGTCTTCCGGGTCGTCTGACAGGAAGTTATAAGTAATCTCAATGGGAATATCTTTTAATGTTCCTTTTTTTCTGTATAACTTCCCGTCCCTTCCCGGTACTTTTTTCTCGTCGTACTCCTGTTCTGCTGTAGGGATATTAGGGCGGCTCACGGGCTTAACGCCCGCGTCTCTGTCCCTAATATTGTTGTATATCGTGTAATATACACCGTTCATTATGCCGCCCCTTTCGCTTTCTGCTTGCTCTTTTGGTCTTTCGTTACATTCTTAACTACTCGCTTTGTTGTCTTTCGTGCTATCTCTTTTCCGTCAAGCTCAGTAATATTTGTGATTTCTACAATTACTGTCTTTTCGGAATCGTCCGTAAATTCTGTAGTATCTACTCTGTTGTTCAGTGCTACTATTTTCGCACTCTGCTTAACCTCTGTTACTGGTGTTATCTTCGCTACTTTCTTTGTAAGTGTTCCCAGGCTCTTATCTATGTCTTCTTCAACATTACCAAGCTCGTTCGTAAATCCTACGCCCGCTCCTTGTGCCATGTACTTACCTACTTCGTCCTGGAATACCCGGGACGGTGAATGTATACCCAGTGCATTTTTTACACCGTCTACAATTCCACTAAAGAAGCTCTGCACTTGCCGTCTAAACCAGCCAGCGGCATTACATATACCATTCCATACACCCGTTACGATATTGTAGCCTACGTTTGCCATTTGTGACGGTAAGGAAGCTACGCCATTGATCACAGCTCTTACTAACTGGCTCGCTGCATTTCTTCCCTGTTGCAGTAGTCCGCTTCCCCAGTTTGCTACAGATTGTATAGCGCCCTGTATTGCGTTCCAAACTCTGCCCGGCATCTGAGATAGTGTTGAGTATACATTACTCAAAATATTCATTGCTGCCGTCTTCGCCTGGCTCAACATCTGCTGCCCCCAGTTCGCCATATTTGTAATTGCGCTTACTATCGCGTTCCAAATTTTGCCCGGAAGCTGGGATAAAAAGTTTACGACTGTCGTAATAGTATTCTGTATATAATTAGTCGCCTGTGTGTATACCTGTTGTCCCCAGTTCTGTATATTTGTAATCGTGCTTACTATCGCGTTCCAAATTTTGCCCGGAAGCTCTACCAGGAAGCCCACTACGGAAGTTATCGTATTTTGTATATACGTTGTTGCTTCCGTGTAAATCTGCTGCCCCCAGTTCTGTATATTTGTGATCGTGCTTACTATCGCGTTCCAAATTTTGCCCGGAAGCTCTACCAGGAATGTTATTACCGTGTTAATGAAATTCGGTATTTCTGTAGTCGCCCATGTTACCAGGTCAATACCGAACTGTACTACATTCCCGATTGCTTGACCGATTACATAGCCGATTTTATACGGCAATTCCTGGAAAAATGCTATTGCATTTGTTACAAATTCAGTAGCAGCCTGTACAACTGCTGCCTTCATGTTTTCGCCCCAGGTCGTTACTGTCGTAACTGCTCCCAGGATTGCGTCCCAAATTTTTCCCGGTAATTCCTGGAAAAATGTTACAACGCTCGTTATCGCGTTACTTGCTGCCTGGGTCGCCGCTGTCTTTACATTTTCGCCCCAGGTCGTTATCTTCTCAACCGCTCCCAGGATTGCGTCCCAAATTTTTCCCGGTAATTCCTGGAAAAATGAAGCGATATTATCTACAATATTTCGGAAGGTTTCGCAATGTTCGTACAGCAGTTTAGCCGCACCCGCGAACGGATTCGCCAGGAATAATAGAATATCTTGCCAGTTATCTTTTACAAAATCTACAACCTTGCTTAGCGCGTTCGGTATTGTTTCTGTAAAGAATTTTGCAATTTCTCCTACTACTTTTCCTACCGTATCTTTTACGATGTTCCAGGCATTTACTACCGCTGCTCTTGCGTCTTCATTTGTCGCCACAAATCCGACTATAGCCGCTACCAGTGTAGCAACCAACGTAATAATTAACATCATCGGATTAGCAGCCATTGTTATATTAACAAGTTTCTGTATGGCATTTAGCGCCACTTCTGCCGCCGTAAGTCCCTGTATAGCCGTTACTACTCCGTTAATTATCGACGCTACCTTAAATACTGCAAATCCTGCGCCTATGGCAGCTAATAAGCTGGCTATCGTGTCGCCGTTGTCTGCAATCCAGCCCAGCCCTTCCAGGATTTTAGGTAATACCGCTACAATAATTTCACTGGCTTTTTCTACCAGGTTTCCGAAACCTGTAGCGATCTTATCAAGCGCGCCGCTCAGCTCCCCACTCGTTAAATCTGTCTGTAAATCTCCTATTACGTTCGTAATATTCGTTACTGCATTTTTAAGCGGTGTCTCGAACTTTTCATAAGCAGCAATTCCAAGCCCTTCCAGCCCGCTCTTTAATATCGTAATTTTACCCTGTAAGTTATCATTCATCGTTGCCGCCATTTGTTCGGCAGCGCCCGTAGAATTTTCTATGTATCCGCTTAACTCATTGAACCGCTCGCCGCTGTTCGCAAGTAAAGCATTTACGCTCTTAAGGTCAACTTTATTAAAGATTGTGTTTAATACTTCTGTCTGCTCTCCCTGGGTCATATTCCCCAGGATTCCGTTAAGGTCTTGGAAAGTCTCATTTAGCGGGCGCATATTCCCGTTTGCGTCGAAGACTTTAAGCCCTAACTCTTGCATTTTTTTCTTTGCGGTATCCGTCGGCGCTGTAAGGCTTAAAATTACGTTTCGTAATGCTGTTCCGCCTTCTGCTCCCTTCGTTCCGCTATCCGCGAATATTCCTAATACGGTATTCGCTTCGGTAACTCCGCCCGCTAAGCTCTTAGCCGTTCCGCCTACGCTAAGCAGTGCTTCGCCCAACTGCTGCACACTGGTATTACTCTTTTGTGAGGTCTTCGCCATTTTGTCTACAAAACTTTCTGTAGTTCCGGCTTTGTCCCCTAGTGCGCTCATGCTGTCCGTTACCATGTCGGAAGCTGTCGCTAAATCCATTCCGCCCGCTGCTGCCAGGTTCAAAACTGTAGGTAATGTCTCTACTGCTTTGTCTGCATCATATCCGGCAAGTGCCATATAGTTAAGGGCTTCTGCTGCCTGGGTAGCGCTAAACTGGGTAGTATTTCCGGCTTCTTTTGCTGCATTTTCCAGCTTTGTATAAGCTTCACTTCCCCCGGCTATTTCCTGGGTAGTCATGCCCATAGTAGCCGCTACCTGGCTCATGCCGCTCTCGAAGTCCATACCGACGCTTATCGCGCCCTTCGCAAGTTCCTTTATACCGTTGGCAAGCTCTTTTACTCCGTTTATGATCGCGGAAGAAATAAGATTAGCCTTAATAACGTCGCCCAGGCTTATAGTTTTATTCCCGGCTTCGTCCATGTTACTTCCCGCCGTCTTTATTTCCTGTCCGAAAACAGTCCATTTCTTTTCGGCGTTCGTTAATTCTTCTTCTGTATTTTTTAATGCTGTATTCTGCTCAGTAAGTGCCGCTTTCGATTCATTCAGCTTAACCGTATTCTTCGCTATCGCGTCTTCCTGTTTCTTTACAGCATTTGCAGCCTTTGCGTGTGCTTCTTTCGCTTCTTCTAGCTGTGCATTTAGTTTTTGGCTTTCCTCGCTGTCTTTTCCAGTCGCCTTAACGCTATCCTCATGGGCTTTCGTAAGCTCTGCTACCTTCTGCTTTGCTTTTTCTTCCTTCTCTATCAGTTCTGTAAGCTTCTGCTTCTGAGCTGTTAAGTTGGTCTGCTGTAGCTTAATCGCGTCCGTTTGTAGCTTAATCTTACTTGTAAGCTCTGTCTTCTTAGCCTTAAGTAAATCCGTCTGACTTCCTAACGCTTTCGCTTGTGCCGCTTCTACCTTGTATTCACTGGTAACAAGCTTCATTTGCGTAAGCATTGACTTCATTTGACTGGTAAACTCGCTTGTATTCGCCCCTACTCTGAGACTTGCACCAGCCATTTATTACGCTCCTTATGTCTACTTTTCCCGGTCATATTCGACTTGAAATACAACGTAGTCCAATAAGTCGCTTAAATCTGATTCTAAGCACTCCTTATAGCTGTTTCGCATACTCTTTATACATATCTGTAGGATAGCGTCCAGGTTGTCCCCGTATGATCTCCATATTTCTTCCTGTGTCGTCTCTTCGATATACCCGTTTTCCTTGTCGTATTCATCGAACGCGCTACCCTGGTCTTCTTCCGGCACTCCGCCCAAAAGTGTACCAAGATACCGTATTTTTTCATTGACAGAAATATCTATGATTTCTACTATCGCTCCAAACGTATCTATAATGTCTGCTACGTCCAGCCGTTCTATTTCTTCATTCTCTACCCTGTCGTTAAATACAGCCTGTATCACGGCAGCGTATAGCTCTAATAAGTCGTCTTCATCATCAGTACAGCTAATTCTCTCCATAAGCTTTATAAATCTTCGGTAAGCGTATGTCGTGATTCTGTATAGCCTTTTTTCTCCTTCCTCACATTCCAGGCAGTAGTCTATTACACCTGTGAGCTTAAATTTTTTTTTGCGCCCGCGGCTTCGTCCTTAAGCTTCTTAAGGATATTCGCGTTAATCAGTCCGAAGTTAAAAATAATCTCTGAAACATCTTCTAAAGATTCGTTCGCTTCTTCAAAAGTAAACTGATTATCATACACCAGTACAATAGTGTTAATCATTTCGTCCAGTTCCGCGTCTGTATACGTCTGTTTCTCCGGGCGTGTCAGTCTTTCGTACACCTCGCGGAAGGCTTTATATTTCTTTCTTCCAATCTTTCCGCAATCGTATTCTTTACCGCCGATTGTAATAATATTTGCTTTCCCGGTCTTTGCTGTCTTCTCTGCCTGTAAATTGCTCTTGTTCAGAATTTCCGCATTGATAAGTGAGAAATTAAGCAGAATATCCGGGATTTCGTCCAGCGCGTCGCTGGCTTCATCAAATGTAAACTGATTTTCGTATACCACTACGATAGATTCAATCATTTTATCTAAGTCTTCGTCTGTGAAAACCATAGAAGCAGCTTCCTTCTTTAAAAAGCTGTCGAACGTCTCACAAAATGATCTGTATTTTTCTCTTGTAATTTTTCCGCTTTCATACTCTTTATCGTTAATTGTTATTTTCATATTCGCACCTTCTTAGCGGTGTCATATTCTGACACCGCCCCTTTTTTTCTCTTTTTACGCTGCTACATCTGCTTTGTATTCCTGTACCGCCCCGAACCATTCCGCAATAGCTTTTTTAGCGTTTGCATGTTCTTCAAGTAATTGTGATTCGTCCACCTTAAGCGCATAGAAGCGTTTTGCTTTTCCGTCTACAGTATCCTCTTTCTTTCTCGCATAGAATGTAAATGTGATTTTCTGTGTCTGAGCTGTCTTCTTGTCCTTGATAGTCTCGTAGGACTCTTCCGGGTGTTCTGCTTTTCCGCAATAGTACCATACAAATTCGTACTTCCCGTTGTTCTGCTTCGCTCTGAATCCTAAAGCAACTTCCTTCGCTCTGTCGCTCTCTGATTTTACCAGGTAGCCGGATTTATACAGGGAATCAAACAGTAACGCATAGTCGCCCGGTGTCAGTCTGTTTACTTCCAGCTCGATCTCTGCTTTTTCAAATGTTTCTGTTGTATCTTCCACTTCGTCGTCACTGTATAAATATTCTACCGTGAATGTTTCTTTAACTGTCGCTGTGATTGCTTTCGCAAGTCTTGTAGGTACTTCTGCCGCATAAGTCGTAGCATCATTTGTAGTAACTGCTGCCACACAAATATCTTTTAAACCTACTACTCGGCTTCTCTCAATCGTCTGTTTATTTTCCTGGACTTTCATTACCTTAGTCTTCTCCTTCGGTATTTATCAAAAAATAAAATCGCGCTGCTTTATGGTACATTTTCGTGTCCTGTTCATAATCATCATTTCCCGCAAAATATGTAAAGCCCGCCTTCTTAAGTAATTTCTTTATTTTCCGTTTCAAAAGAAAACAATCTTCTTCACTCCATATATCTACCTGTATATAGTATTCTTCTGCTTCGTTCTTATCGTCGCTATGATTCGCGTCGGTATCCGTTATATAGTAAAAAGTAATATGGGTATCGTTTATATCCTGGTTGTACCAGCCTTCTTCTACGTGCTTTCCCGTTATACCCATTACATCTGCTATATACGCCGTTAAATCCAGGTCTTCGTTATTCGGATAATCCGCCATGATCTGTTTAAGCTGCTGCTTTTCTTCTTCACTCAGAAGTGCCATATTATCCCCCTAACTTTTCCTTTAAAACTTTCTCGTATTCTTCTTCTGCTATGCTCTTTAGTGCGCGATATGTCGGGCGCGCTGCTTCCAGCATGAATTTTTTAGGCTTATGCATCGTCGTACCCCATTCATGGAACTTCATGTAGAAAAATGGCGAAGTATCGCTTTTTTCCCAGCCTATGACTTCTCCATAGTTCCCGCTTTGTGTCGTTCCCTTCTCCGGGACATTATCCGCCGCGTGCTGCCCCGTCCTGCTGCCGCGCCGCCCGGATTTCATAGGGTTTTTACTGTATGCTTTCTTCCTTATCTGCCCTTCCGATTCTTCTAAGCCGACTTTCCCGGCTTTCTTTACAATCTTTTTATTTAGGTCTTTCAGTTCCGACGCTGTAGCAAGCCTTTCTATTTCCCGCTGCACTTCGTCCAGTCCCAAAAAATCCATAGTAATATTAAAACTCATACTACTTCTTGCCCTTTAAGTACCACTTTCCGGCGGTCGTATTTGCCGTAATCGGCATTGATAAGCTTAAATATACGTTCGCCCCATACTACCCGGTATTCCTTTGTATTTAAGGCTTCCAGGGCTTTGCAGTATCGCGTTTCAAAGTTCATTACATTTTCTAACTTTGCTTCCAGGGCGGTATACAGTTCTTTCCCGTACAGGCTCTTTACTTCACACCAGCATTTTAAGTAGTCGTCCCACTTTTCTACTGGTCGCCCTTTTTCTACGGTTTTTTGCCGCTTCTGTATCATTACATACATTTTACCTACCCCACATTCGCTAGCTTATCCAGGATAGTTTGTGTTATCTTATCCTGTTTCGTGTTATTGCTTACTGTAGTTCCTCTTACGTCGTACATATCGCTTATTACTTTCTTCTGTAAGAGGGTTGCAAGTCTGCAACCTTTCTTATATTCTTCTTCACTACTGTATTTATCTTTTTCACGGTATGCAGTACCCACACAACCGTCTATATATGCTTCGGATATATCTATAAGCTCCGTGATATAGTCGTTATCATCGTCATAGCCTACCCTTAAATATTCCTTTGCTTCCTGTAATGTGATCGCCATAAGCCACTACCTACGCTGGCGTGAACTCTACTTTAAAGTCTGCTCTTTCGTCCAGTTTCTCACAATCAAAGCGCTCCTGTACTTTTAACGCCAGTTCGTCAGATTCAAAGAATACAGATTTGTCCGTGGATACTGTATAGCCTTTTCTCTCGAAGAATTTAACCAGCGCATACAGGTTTACTACATAAAAAATCATTTTTCCTGTAGCGCTTGCTGTAATGTCTTCATCACTCAGCGTAATAAGTTCTTTACCCTGGAAATATTCCTTACCATTTACTTCTTTAACCAGGTCTAAGTTTCTTCCGTTCTTGTCTTCCTGGGACTTCAAGTACACGCTGCCGGAAAGATTTGTAATTACTACTACTCTTCCTCGAAGTGTAGGTAATACTCCGTCAATGATTTTCTTTACATCTCTCCAATCTTTCGCACCTGTAGACTTGTCTACCGCACTTCCTTCTACAATCTGCATAATTTCATCATTTTCAGTATTAACCCCAGCTTCCGCGAAGTCCGGCTTAATAACTTCCTGTACGATATTAACAGCTTCGTCTTCCTGTAAATCGTTTGCAATCGGTACAAGTGCGCCGTAGTTTTCAATGTTGTACTGGATATCCTCTGTATTTGCTGCTTCTCCTGTAAGCTTTGTACCAGATTTATACTTTTTCAGCTTTTTACCGCCGATTTTTGCGAACGGCATTTTGCCATGATTAGAACTTGCTTTAATGATATGGCAATGGTTTTTAAGACTCGGGAATCCCGCTCTTAATACCTGGATATCGTTTACAAACTGTTCCGGCAGAATAGCAGCGTTACCGTCGATATTTACGGCAGCTCTTTCTTCGTCTGTCAGTGCTGCCTTTCCATGCAAAGCAAATTTTACGGCAGCTCTCAACTCGCTTACTGCTCCTGTTGATCTGCTTTCTTTCTGTTTCTTCTGTCTTCCCAGGTCTTCCCGCTCTTCGTCGTCCTCTGCTTCTCTTACCGCAAGCAATTTCTGTAATTTTCTCTTTTCTGCTAAAGCTTCCTCTGCCTTGTCCGCGTCTCTGCTTTCCAGGTATCCGTTAATTTCCTCTGTTTTCTGTACAATCTCTTCTCTTAATTCCTGCACTGTCATGTGGTTACTCCTTGTTATTTTCGTCTGCGATTTCCAAAAGTCGCGCTTCTTTTCTCAGCTCTTCCAGCCGTTTCTCTTCTTTGGTATCTGCTTTCATACGTTCAAAGCTTCTACAGTTAATTTGTGAACTGTCATAAGCTGGGAACGTACACGGGCTTACTTCCAACAGCTCCGCTTTTACAACACTTCTTTTGTACATTTCTTCGCCTTCGTGCTGTACTTTGCTCCATTTATCTTCTAAACAGATAAAACCGAAGCTACTGCCGTCTACGTCTCCACGCTTCACGCTTTCCCGTACATCGTTTCCCCATGTGTTATTAGGTAAATCAATGTCGTAATTCAGCCCGGTAGTATCCCCCATGTTAAATCTGAGTGTATCCGTCTTCGTGCTTCCAAGTGGTCGGCTTGTGTCGTGATTCCATAACGCTTTTATCTCGCTGCCGTTCTCTTTGCATCTGCTTAAGCTTTCATCGAAGCACCCCGCGGCGATTTCCTCTAAATATTTGTCGCCCCAGCGGTCAGTAATAACTACAGGCGTATTATACTTAACTGCATAACCGCCAATCGTGCGGCTTTCTTCGCCTTCTGCTGCTGCTCTCACTTCAATCGGTATCCCCTGGTACGCTACATAATTTCTTCTTTCCTGGATTTCCGCCGCATCTTCTGTACTGTGTGTGTTATTCTCCGGCATTTCCCTTTGTGTCCTTTCCTAAGTCCTTAAGCTTAAGCACACCAGCATTTACTATAAGGTCGTCCCCGTCCTCTGTAGTTTCCCTTCCAAGCTCTAACCTGGCTTCGTTCGGTTTTATGATTCCGCCCGCCACGTAAGCGCATAATATTTTTTGCTGGGTTTCCGGCGAAGAACGCAAAATAACATTTGTGTTATGCTTCGCTTTATATCCTTGTGCCCTGTCGTCTTTTGTTAAGCAGCCCCACGTTACTTCCTGTTCGATAGATTCATACAGGATAAGCAGTGTATCCACCAAAAAGCTTAACTGCTGCTGTTCTAGCGAATTATTATTTGTGTCTTTCAAGTCGTTAAGCTGATACATTTTTATACCAAATAGCGCCGCGATCTGACTTATAGACATTCTTCTTATCTGCTCATACTGTGCGTCTGCCAGGGATAAATTTACGGGTTGTACATTAAATCCCGCCGGAACTGTAAAAATACGTTTTCCTTTGCTGTACAGTTTTCCAAACTTTTCCTGTATCTTTTTAAGCTCTTTTTCGTCCCTTATGTCGCTTGTAAGCTGTATTACTATTTTGTTAGTCAATCCATTATCAAATAACGTGTTAAGGTAATTCTGTGCTTTAATCTGTACGTCTATCGTGCTTTTTACGATAGTCCTTACCGCTTCCGTGTTAATTCCGTCCATAGTAAAGCCTTTGAATATCAGCAAATCCTCATAAAAGGCGCTTTCGTTCATTCCCGTACCTGGTACTTTGAAATCAACTAAAACTTTATGCTTTTTGGTTGATCTGAGTACACCCGCATCGTCTATAGTGATTCCTTCTATCGTGCAAGGGTACAAAGCTTCTATTTTTCCTTTTCTTCCGTACACTTTTACCGCTCCGGCTATTCCTTCGTGTTGCCTGGTTGCTTCTATTGCCTTCCAAAAGTCTACCGCCGTCATATACGGGTTTGGTCTTAAACTCAAAAGCTCATATAACGGGTGTTCTTTTGCCCTTCTTTCGCCTGTTTCCGTGTCCTGGGTAAGATATAGCGGCGTTTTTGCCACTGCTTCCGACAGCTTTTTTATACAGGTAAAGTAGGTTGCTTCCTTCATTGCCGCCGCTGGTTGGTCTTCTTCTATCCCGAAAACCTTTAAAAAAAGCTTTTCTTCGTCCGTAAGTCGCGGCGTATCGTCTACTTCTTCGCTTCTTTTTTCCAAAAAATCCAAAAACATTAACTTTTACCGCTCCTTACTATCATAATCGCGACTGCTGCCAGCTCAGCAGCTAAAACATACATACCGATATGCGGGTTTATGTCGTATGTCGTCCCAAACACTACCGCCATAGCTGCCAATAATAGCCCGTCTGCGATCACTATTTTTTTCTTCATGTTTTTTAACTTCTTAAGCATATTTTTTCCTTCTTACATCGCGTCCAGGTATTCCACCGGGTTATAGTGTTCAATACCATTTTCTTCGATGCACAATAGCAAGCCCATAAGCATGGCTATTACACCGTCGATTTTAAATTTACTTTTCTTCTTACTGTACTTGACTCCTAACATTTCGTCGTAAACTGCTATACAGTTTTTCGCCATAAATCGGAAGCACTCATTTTCTGCAATAACCAGCCTTTCGTCTACTAATAGGTTCTCAAAATCGTTAATAACCTGTGTCATAGTCTTGGTTCCCTGTCCTATTGGGATAACGTCCCAGCGGTCTTCTAATCGGTTTATGATTGTTGTACTTCCCCACTGGTCGAAGCCTATCTGTTCTATCCTGTATTTTTCGTCCAGTTCTACCGCATGGTCTAAGAAGCGTTCAAAATTTACATATTTTCCGTCTAAAGCTATCAAATCGCCTTTTTTTATCCAGTACTCATAAGGGTTATTGTCCTTATGCTGCCTGTAAGCTACCGTTTCTTTCGGCGTATACAGGTACGGCACTACGATAAATCGCCCGGTTGTCTCTTCATAAAACACCAGGACAAAGCCCGTAATATCATTTTTACTTGATAAATCCAGTCCGCCCCAGCACTTCCAGCCTTCTAAGTCTTTCGTGTCTACCTTTTTCGTACACAAGTCCCATAAGTCCATATTTATAGCGCCTTTTTCATGGTCTAACGCTACGTGCTGGTTTAGGAACATACGCCTAAACATATTTTCCTGTAAAGGCATAAGCCGTATACGCTTCGCATAGTTCGCCAGGTCTTCCAGCTTCCTAAATACTCCTAATGCCGGGTTCGATTTATACCATTGTGTTTCGTCCTCAACATTACAATCTTTATCAGCTTCGTAAATCCTATAGTAAAAGCTCGGGTCGTTCACTTCCCCGGCTTCTATTTTCTTTGCCATAGTATAAAGCTGCATTTCCGGGTTTGCCGGGTCTTCTCCGCTGGAAGCCGTTGTAATTGTCATTATTAACGGCTCGTCCCATGCTCCTTGTCCCGTTCTCAGCTTTCCGTACATTTCGTCGTTTTTCGCCTGGTGTATCTCGTCCAGGACGGCTACATAATCGTTAAAGCTGTCGGCGTTGTCTGCATCTGACGACAGTACCATAAGCTTATTACCGTTATCTTTCCGTATAATGGTTTTCGTACTGCTTGTAATCTTGCAGTAGCGGCGTAGCGTCTTATTTGCTTTTATGAAATGTTCTACCGTTCCGTACAGCTCGCCCGCCTGTTTGGTTGTATTTGCCGTTAAAATAAAAAGCGCGCCGAAGATATGCCGTTGACAGAAAAAGAGATATACTACTATAATCGCCGCCAGGAATGACTTACCATTTTTTCGCGGTATATTTATATGTGCTTCTCTATGTTTCCGCTTGCCGTCGCTCCTTCTCTTTACGCATAGGATTTCTGTTATTATTTCAAACTGAAATTCTAATAAATCAAAGTTTCGGCTTGCTCCTCTATCATTGGTCAACTTCGACACGAACTTAAATACTTTCTTTGCTTCCTCTACATCGTAGCAGTATTCTTCCGTATCCCACTTCTTTTGTAACTTCTCCAACCAGGCAGCTAAAAGCAGTTCCGTGTTAATCATGTGCTATCATTCCGTCCAGCTCCGCGTCTATGCCGCCGTCGCCTTGTGCGCTCTCTGCCTTCATTCTCTGCCGCGCCGCTGGCGTTAATCCTAATTCTTTCGCCCAGGCTCTCATTTCCGCCTGTGCTTTATTTGCTATGCTTACTTCTGGTCTTTGCTGTTCGTAACCATTATCGCCCACTTCCATACTGTAACCTTTTTCGTCTATGATCTGTTCGCACTTCTGCCACTTTGCATAGTTCGTACAGTAAGCTTCTAGGGCTTTAAGGTCTTTGTCCGTAAATTCTTTTTCTTCTTCCGCGAAGATTTTCGCAATCCTTCGCCACTCTTTTTTAGCCGCCGCACTTAACCACTTCGGGCAAGGTTTCGGCTTGTTTTTTTCTGTCTTTTTTTCTTCATTCGCCATACTGCCACCTTCTCAGACCCCCCCTATACAAAAAATCGGCGTTTTTTTTCAAATCAACTTGAACTCGGGACTTTTAAAAAGAAATAAAAAGTTTTTATATCCCCCCGCTGTCTCCGAACTCGCGCCGGAAGCGCTGTAGCATATCGTAAAGCGTTCGCTGCATCTTCTTTTTTGCCATGTATCCGCGGTCATATTCTTTATGTATGCGCCTGTGGTTCGCTTCGCTCAGCCCTATTACATTGTCTCTATCAAGTCGTCTATGCCATGCTTCCGTAACCTCTTCTATGTGGTGGTACTGCTCCGCTGTTATCACTATTCCCGTTGTGTAGTATTCAAATATATCTACGCCAAGTTGCGCCGCTTCCTGGTTGGCTCTGAACCCTTCCCAGGCTTTGCTATTATAGAACTGCTGCCGCCGGGCTTCCTCTTCGTTCTCCATACGCTTACGCTTGTATTCTCTGTACTTCTCTCTGTCTGTGTTCTTGTGCCTGTCACAATACTTAACCCCAGCTTCTACTACCTTGTGGCAGCCCGGGTAACTGCATAACTTCTTAAGCATCTATCTTTCTTCTTTCATAGTGCCGCCCTGGATTCCATGCGGCACTTGGGAGGTTTAGACAAACAAAAAAAGAAGAACCAGGCAAAGGGGGCTTTCCTTTACCTAATTCTTCTTGCGTTTGTATCTATAGATTATCATAAAGTTTCTTTAGTTTCAATTCTTTTTTGTTATGTTTTCTCTATAGTTTGCTGAGTTTTTCCACGCTTTTTCCTGGTCGTTGGCAGTCCATGTATGCGCTTCCAGTTATTGCTCTTGTCCTGGTTCTCACGTAACAACTGCTGCCGCCTTCGGCTTCGTATGATCTGCTTTTGTCTGTCTCGTATTTCCCGCTGTCTTAATTCCTTCTTTGCTTTCTTGTTTCCGAAGCTTGCCCCCATTATCAATAACACTTCCTGTAGGCTCATCATTATTGTATTGCCTATCTTCGCTATGCGCTCTCCTGTAGCTGCTGCGTATATGTAACCGTTCCGTACTTCCGTCATGCTGTTAAGCGCGCTTCGTAACGCCTTCCCGTTGCTTCTACCGTATACTATCATTCTTTCTTTTCTCCTACTACTTCTAGGTTAATAGGTTCTATCATATCGTCCAGCATAGCATAGTAAGGCTTCTTATTCCCTGGTGCTGCTTTCAGATTCACATAACGGAAGTGTACAAAATAGGCATACATATCGTCCGTGTTCGGCAGCTTCCGTATTTCCTTTACTGTACCTATCTTCCCCAGGATATGCTTAATATGTTTCTGTCTTACGCCTACTTCCTTAAGCCTGGCTTCGCTGCATATCACTTTTACTCTTTGTCCTTTCTTAATCATCTGATTTCTTCCCTTTCCGTGTCAGAATCTGACACTTTTACTCTTCTATTTCTTCTAAATATTCTTCCATCGTTATCTGTCCTTCTATGTTCTCGTCTTCCATCCACCACCTATATACTTCTTCCGCCGTTTTCCACTTATGTTCTTTACCTCTTTTATCCAGTTCTTCCAGCATTCTCCCAAACGCTCGTATATACGCGTTTTTATATTTCGGAAAATCTGCAAATTCCTTGTATCTTTTCTTTCCAGCCATAGGACAACCTATGCAGCCCACGCGATCATATCCGCAATAATATAATTCACATACTTCTATTTTCTCACTTGTTATAAATTGCCATATATCCGAATGTTTCCAGTCTATAATAGGGTTTACAATCATTTTGTTCTGTTGCATACACAACTCGCTCATTCGTCTCTTTGTTCCGTTATCACTCATCAGCATGATTCTGTCGAACTTTTCTCGCTCTTTTTTTGTTCTTCCTATTTTTTCAAATTCTCCTCTTTCTTTTCTGCTGTTACTTTCTTCCCATCTTACGCCTGTTGCTATGTATCTATTCTTGCATCCTGTTTCTTTTAATATTGCGCAACAGTATCTTTTCATTCTTGAAGGCGGCGTTAATTTCATCGGTATCAATTGCCACATACTCGTGCTTTTCCCCTTGTATGTCGGTTTCTGTATCTCACACTTTATTCCTTCCAGCTCCAACTCTTTAAACTTTTTTCTTATATGGTAAACTGTTTGTGGTGCGTCTGCCGTCGTGTGGCTATTATGTACTTCAAACGGTATCCCGGAACGTCTAAACAATTCTAGCATTACATCCGAATCTTTCCCGCCCGAATATGTGCATATTAAAGGTTTCCCATAATGCTGTAAGCTCATTTCCGAAGCAAATCTTATTCTTTCAATCGCTTTATGTTCTAAATCCATGTTTTCTTTCCCCTCTTTTGTAATTATTCTTCTATTACCTTAATTCCCAGGATACAGAAGCCTTCTTCTAAGCCGCTGTAATCTTCCAGCATATAGATAATATCCGCTTTTATCTCTCTTCCTGTATTGCGTCCGTCTTTGAACTCCATAAGCTCTAATACGTCGCCTTCCTTGTATCCCCGGTCATTCTTCCGAAGTTCAAAGCTTTTCTTGCCGCTTGCCACATCATCAAAGTACATAGCCGCAAGCCGTATAATGTGTGTCTTTGGTTCTGCTGCCGCCGCTTCGCTCGGTAGTGTCTCCATTTTCTTATCATCGGACTGCTGCCGTAGCTTCGCTTTTGTATCCCGGTCTATTACCGCCTGTTCTTCCTCATACTTTTGTTCTTCTGTCTTCTCCGCTTCTGCCTTATTCGTGTACTTATCGCACTTTTCACAAGTTCCCGTTTTTACGCTGCACTCACTGTAATATAAGCAAGAATAGCATAGGCTCGTAATGCTTTCCGGGTGTGCTGGCTCGTAATCGTCGCCCGGCTTCTTTTCTGCTTCCTTCTTCTCTTTCTCTTCCTTTACCATTTCTCGGACATCTTTGCTTAACAGCTCCCCGTTTTCAATAACTTCATGCTGTTTTGCTTCCGGCAGCCTGGACGTTTCATAAGCCGTAGAAAAGTTTATTTTTCCGTCCTTAAATGCTTCCTTGCCTTCTTCGCACAAATTGTTATTGATACTGTTGATCTGATTTATCTTACCCGTAGACTTCCCGGTAACATTTGCTATATAGTCTCTCATTTTCCCCTCTATAGTCAGTTCCCCGGATTCCCTGGCTTTTACCAGGTACTTTGTAAACTCAGCTACGCCGTTCGTTAATTCCCAGTCGCTAAGCTGTCGGTTAAAGATATTTGCACTATGCAGCGTCAGCATAAACAGGCTTTCGCTCATTTCTTTTATTTTGCAGTCCACAAGCTTAAATTCGTCGTGTCCGCGCTCGATATTAAGGACTGCTGCCGCTGTACGTCTATGTCCTACTATTATTCTGTCTTGCCCGTCTACACGCCCTACTATGATTTCCTGTAGCTGTCCGACTAAAAGCATATTGTCCGCCAGTTCTTCTATATTGTCCTGGCTATACTTGTTATGCTCTGACGGAATCAGTGTACGCGGGTCTAAGCGTACCTTTCTGTAGTCCTTTGCGAAAATAATATTTTTCTTGCTGTTTGCGTTAAGTCTGTCGCCTATGCCAATCTTTCCCATTGCTCTATCTCCTTTCTGCTGTACCTAAAATTTAAACCTTGTTTTTTCTTCTTCCCAGTCGAAGTCTACACAAGCTATACATCTTTTGCACTGTTCTATTGGTTCGTCGTCGTTTTCTGTTCCGAACCCTCTACAAGTACCGTCTGCTTCTCTTCCTGGTTCTCCAAGCCTTTTTATTAAGCTACATTTCTTCTCTCTTTCTGCTATACGGCACTCTTTACACATTACGCCTTTCTTCCCAACCGTCGCGCCTTCCACCCTTGCGTAATATGCCGCCCATGCGCGGCTTACTCCCATTCCGGCACTACACCACGCTTTTATACGTTCTCCGCACGTATCGCACGTTACTTCTGTCTCTACTTCCCTGTATATTCCCATATTCTACCCTTTCCGCTTTCTTTGCTCGTATCCAGCTTCGTACCCGTCAGCAAATCCGCCCACTTTTATTCCGTCTGTATATCCTTCCCGGTATCCGTCAGCCTTCCCGGTTTCGTATCCGTCTATAAAGCCGATGCTATACTTTACCATCAGAATCCTTCTTAATGTTTCTTTGAACTCTTCAAACATCTTTACACTCCTACTTTTCTCCAACACCTATAAACTTTCTGACATTCTGTAAAAATGTTGCACTTTCCTGTAATGTATCCCCGATACACTCTTTAAGGTTCATTTCTTCCAGCACAAGCTCTAACTGCTTAAGCTGTAAAATCTCTTCCTTAATCGCGTTCTTAAGTCCACTTATGAAAATTTCTTTTGCTACCGTGTGTACTTCGTCATTAAAATTAAATTCTGACTTATTCCCGTAGATATGATCTATGTATTTTATTTTTCCACCTTCTACAATAAGATACGGGTTGTTATTCTCTCTTCTGCCGTCTTCGCCTTCCGTTTTACTTTTCAGTCTTACCGCATAAATCATTTTTTTCATTTCGTATAACTATTGTTTCTTCAACTTTTTTCATTTTCCTTATCCTCTTTTCCCCATATACTCTAATACCAGGTTCTTATAATCTCTTGTCGCTGCGCTTCTCGGTGTTGTCTCTAACAGGCTTTGCCCGTTCTCATACGTCCACGCTGTTACTTTCTTGCTATGTCTGATATGCGTATTAAATACGTCGTATTTGCTATTTCTTAAAGCTTCCTCGCCTTTGATTACATCAATATCCTTTGTGTACATCGTTACCAGGCAGCGCACACTTTCCAGCTTTTCGTTATACGGTCTGATTTCCTGTATAATGTCGTCTAACTCTTCCATACCGTCTAAGGCGTTCTTATCTGCCTTAATCGGTATAATAATGTCTTCTGCTGCTGCCAGGGCGTTAAGTACCTCTATTCCTACTCCCGGGTGGCAGTCAATAATACAATAATCGTAATCTTCTTCCACCTGGTTAAGTACGTGTCTGATTCTTCCCATTTGGTCGCCGTCCTTATCTGTTATAAGGTCGTCTGCTGCCGCTACCAGGTTCATATTAGACGGGATAATATCCAGCCCCCAGCGTCCGCTCGGTACAATTACATCTTGTGCGAATAAAATCGGATTTCTAAGCACCTCTTCCATACTCAGCGCGTCATAACTGTGTTTTTCAAAGAATTTTGTAACTGCTGCCTGGAAATCATTGTCAATCAATAATACTTTCTTCCCGTGTACCTGGCTCATAATCAAAGCCATGTTAATAGCTGTTGTACTCTTTCCTACTCCGCCTTTTAAATTTACTACTGCTGCTGTTCTCATTTTCTAAACCTACCCTTTCTGCGGCGGCAGCAGATCGCCCCGCCGCTGTTGCTTTTGTTGTCGTGTTACGTGTGTGATATACTATTTTTCCTTGCTTTGCCATAACCATAAGCAGTTACAAGCGTTTTTCTCTTTCGTACTGTTCTTTATGTTGCTGGCATCAGCCCGGGGCTTAATATGTCGTCTACCGTCCGCCCCTGGCAACCTTTGTTATCGCATTTCCGGCAATCTGTACCGCAAAAGCCTATAAACCGTTTCTTGTTTGCCCGTTCTGTAATCTTCGCTTTTTCCTTCGGGTATGTGTCGCTTACTATTTCCAGGTCGTCTATAGTTCCTTCCAGGTATGCAGTTATAAGCTCTATTGCCGCTTCGCTGCCGTAGACTACAACCGCCTTCCCGCCAATGCTGTTTATCATATCTACAAACTTAAGCTGATTATCCGCGGCTTTGTTGTTTCCTACTTTCAGCTCTACATACAGGTTGTTATACTTCCCGGAAGCATACGGTAAGCAGATATCGCTTACGCCTGGCTTCATGCCCTGGCGTTTCAATTCTGCCCCAGCTCTTGTACTTCGCTTCCCTTCATTCGCTGCATGGTACATAGCCTTAAGCTGTGGGTATTTGCCCTGCTGCCAGCGCGCCCAGTCAAATATAAGGCGCTGTGCCTGGTCTTCTGATTCTGTTATATTCATTCTCCTAAGTCGTCTCCTGTAATCGTCAATATTGTTACTCCGATGCTTGCCACTACCACAAGCCACCACATAAGCCCTACGGTTAATGCAGTCCCAACTTTCGCCCATACAAGCGCCGCCTTCTCTTTCCCGTGTGGCTTCTCCCGGTAGTAGCCCCGTTCCTCTTCCCGCATTTCTTCCCGCATCTCGTCAACGTCCAGCCATAACAGGGCGAAGCAGAACGCTACAATAGTCCCGGTAAGATAGATTGCTTTAAACATTTTCTTCCTTCCCTTCGTCCTTGTCTTTCTCTGCTGCCCGCTCCGGCACTTTTGCAATATATGTACCTACTGCCTTTTTGATCTCGTCCACCTTCTCAGCCGGGAACGTGCCTTTAATTACTTCTTCCTTAAGGATTTCGTCCATAGCCTGTCCCGCCAGTGCGATACCTTCTACTAAGCCCTGTTCGTAACCGTTGTTATAGCTCTTGTCGGTTACTCTCGTTAAATAGCCGTCTAGCTCCTTACGGCTCATTCTCTTAATTTTTCTTGCTAAGTCTCTGTCAATTCCTAAAGTTTGTCCCATTCTAGTTCTGTCTCCTTCCAGGTTTGGTTGATTTTTACAAATGTGTAGGTAAAGAACGTATAACCTGTCTTTTCGTGTATTCCTTCCTGTACGCTGTCGCCGTCCAGGTAATAGGACTGCTCCAACTTCTTCGGAAGTCTTGCGATACGGTTATACCAGCCTTTGTCTTTTACTGGCTCTTTCCTTAATACCTTCGGTTTCCTTAAGTTCCGTGAACTATTCCAGCGCTTTCCTTGCAGTGCGTCCGGGCTTCTTAACATTCCGTCGCTTTGCTTTATCAGATACGACGCTAATTTAGCGTACTGCCCTGTATCGTCTAGCGGGTTGTGGTGTGTCCTTCCTCTTCCCTTCCAACACCGCACTATAGCTTGCTGGCTTATCTCTTCGGGTGTATTTATGACTAAGTGATGATGCAGCGCCCCTTTCTTCCCGATCTCCATTACATGAATGTACTTGAACGGGATACCATGACGCTTATACAGCTTTCGCATTTCCCTTAAGAAGTCGTCTGCGTCTTCCCGCATCTGTACTCTTTCGGCTGGTCTTCTCTCCTTTCTGTAGTCTAATACCAGGTGTGTATCTCCTTCCTGGAAGTTCTCATTTATCAGCCTTCTCAACTTCTTCTCTGCTGCTCTCTTATTCACTTTAATCTGTTCTTCTTTGGTAAGTGCCTTCCTCTCCCCTCTCTTTATCCCCTTCTTCCCGTATCTGCTGCTATAGTACTTCATTACCTCTACAGTTCTACCCGCCTGTACTACCTCTATGATGTATGGCATATATCCTAACTCCTGTTCCTAAAGTTAATACTTTTATCAAGCCTTAAAACTGGTAAAACCCCTTGAATTTAAAGGCTTTCCAGTTGCTTTTTCGCCGGATATTTGCTATACTATCTTTGTGAGTTTAAGTACAGCTTTGTACGGCAAAGCCGCTAAGTTATTTCCCGATAACCTAGCGGCTTTTCTTTTTGTCTTTCTCTGTTTTCGGGTGTATGTGTTTACGCTTCTTTCTTTAACTCCGCTGGTGCTACTACCTGGTATTCCTCAATACTCAATTCGTAGCACGTTCTAACTTCGGTTTCCCCGTGTTCCAGCTCTTTAGTGTATTCCCGGCTCTGTAAACGTCCGCGTACTTCGATACATTCCCCTACATTAAGGTTTTCTGCTGCTCTTGCCGCTGTTCCGTTCCATGTGATCGCCGGGATATAATCACTTACGTTGCTTTCGTCGTCTTCACGCCAGCACGCTAAAATCATATCTGTAATACGGATACCGCGCGGCGTAGTTCTCATATCGCCTTTTTTGCAGACAAACCCGGTCAATACTACCCCGTTTGTATCTCCTTCGTATTCCTGGTCTGTAATCTCCTGGGCGCGCACTGAAATATATAACTTGCTATGTTCTTTCTCTGCTGCCTGGTTCTTCTTGTCTTGTCCTTTTTCTTTGGTTCTGCTGTCGGTGTTGTTCCGTTTGATATTTCTTGTACGGATTCTTCCAGTAACCAGCAGCTTACAGTCTAACAGGTCTTTTACCTGGTCGATTGCTGTTAAGCTCTTAAAAGCTGGTGTACCTTCTTCTACGATTACCTGTGTAATGTCCTTAATACCGCTTACCCTCTCCGTTGCCATGTTGAACCCGTAGTAAGCTACTCCGCGCTTATCTACGCTTACCTGGTGCGGATACTCTAACGGTTCTCCGTACAATGTTATATAGTTATTCATCGGTTTTACTCTCCTTCTCATTACTCTTAGCTTCCCAGTACTTTCCTTCGCTTTCATAGTACAGTTTGTACATTCCTGGCGACCACTCGCCCGTCTCTATTGCACTTTCCATACTCACGCATAAGCCCATATACTCTGTAGTCTCATACGGGTACGTGCCGGAAATATGTATACAACCCTGGTACTCTCTTGTAACCCCGGTATCGTCCGTAACGGTAATTGTTCCCCATACGTTCTGTTCTGTCTGAATCTTCCCGGATTCCGGCGCTACTGCTGTTACTTTCGGCTGGTTCTCTTTGGTAATGATCGCGGTAAGCAGTACAATACAACATATTGTGATAGCTCCCGCGATAGATTTACTACATTTAGTTCTTGCCCCGATGATTCCTAATAACATCAACGCAATCATTACACCTAAAAATATTTTCAGTCCTAACACTCGGTCTTTACCTTCCCCATTTGTTACGGAATATAACCAGGCGCTTATTAAATTCTTCCTGGTTTTTCTTCTTTTGTACTACTTCCGGGTCGTCCGGGTTCTTTGGTTCGGTTCGGTGTCTTAAGTCCGGGCGTTCTGCTGCTGTAAGTACCAGGGTAGTACCGTAGATATCTACAAAATGCTTCTGCCCGCAAAAGCTACATTCGTGTTCGGTGTTGTCCTTAAGCCCCACCAACACACGCCCGCACTGTAAACAGTGCTTATGTTTCTTGTTTTTCAAGCTTCCAACTCTTTTAAGCGTCATTTCTTCGGTTTTCCTTTCTCTTCCGGTGTTTCCTTCGCCGCAAGGAACATTTTAGTAGCAATATAGACGGCTTTCTGCATCGAAGTATCAAGCTGTCCTACAAGTTCCAGTGCTTCGTCTGCTCTTGCCTTCTGTTTATCAATGCTCATAACTGCCGCTGCCATATTTTCGCCCCTTTCTTCTTGCCCCGTATCCGAAGCCATGACCGAAAGTGTAGCCACCGTAGCCGCGTTCCTCTTCTTCGTCGCGCTGCCCGCTTACTTTCACGTTCTGCCCGGTATACGGAACACATGATAATACTGTGTCTCCTTTGTTCTTGCAGTTGCTTATTGCTGTGCATTTGTTTCTTGCTGGTACTAACCTGGTTTCTACTCTCCCGCTTTCCTTCTCAATCTCAACAACCCATTTTTTCACTGCTTCGTTCTCCTTTTCTTTGTTACTTTTTCGCGATTTTACCTATAAACAAGGGCTTTACGACTGCTGCCACAGTCTTTTATCTTTGGTTCGTGCTTCTGATTCTTTTAATCTCTTCCGCTACGTTCTTAGAAGTCCGCTGCTGTAATAAGTTGTCACTAATCTGATATGTGTACTCACTTGAACCAGGAAGCTTTATGGCTATTCCTATAGGAAGTTGCCCCATTTGCATAGCAACCCGGATAAATTGCGGCGAAACGCCCAATATTTCCGCTGCTTCCGCTGGTTTTATGTTGTTTTCCCTCAATCTATCCCGCCTTTCTATGTAATATCCGCCCTCTGCATTTTCCCAGGCTTGGGACTGGCTACCGTGGTAGGCTGCATTACGGTTTTAGTTGGGGAGGAATCCTACCAGGCGGCGCGCGTACATGATACCTTTTCATATTTTGTACTTCTCCTATTCCGGCTTAATTTACTGTGTAGTCGCTTTTTCTCATTAAAAAAGCAGTAGAAAAACCTGTTATACGTCCGCACACTCTCTAGCTGGTGTACCCGCTGCTATTTTTATCACAGTATCCAGCTTAAGCTCTTTGCTTGCTGTCGCTGTTGCAAGGTAGCCAACCTTGCTACTAATGCGCCGTGTGGGACTCGAACCCACGCCCGCCCGGTTATGAGCCGGGCGCTCTGACCAACTGAGCTAACGGCACTTGCTGGGTGACTGCTGCCGCCCTGGTGTTTTATAAAATCTCTCTAACTTCGTTTTTTACTTTACAGTTTTTAAGCATCGGGCAAGGCTTCCCGTTTTGTATACACCTGGAAGTACAACGGTTGAGCCAACCGCCCGCCGTTGTGCTTCCGCCTGTCCGTCTTATATAGAACCCGTCAGTTATTTGTGTTTGTTGCTTCTTTGCTTCCTTCATTCTTCTTTTCTGCTTTCTCCGCTAAGAGTGTAGTAAAATGTCTATCCAGTTCCCCGGTTGTCAGTCCTGTAGTTTCTGCCAGTCTGTCTACAAAGTCGCAATAATCTTTATGAGCTTCCTTAAAGCCTTCCTTTGTCAACAGTGCTTTCTCGATGTTTCCCAGCTTTTCTAAGCCTTTGGCTTCTACTTTTTTCCAAATTTTAATTTGTTCTTCGCTCATTTTTTTCTTCCGTCCTTCCCGTTCGTCTTTTACTCTTGTTGCTATGCGATAATTATATATCGCTATGCTACTCTTTGTCAACACTTTTTATAATATTTTTTGTTGCTTTGCGATATTTTTTGTGTTATAGTAAAATTACTTCATAGAAAGGGGGAATTTGTTTAATGAACGAACGGTTAAAACAGCTTAGAAAAGAGTTGAACATGAAACAGGGCGACTTTGCTACAGCTCTTTCTATATCACAAGGTCATTTGTCAGACATTGAAAACAACCGTAAGGAAGTATCTGATAGAGTAATTAGTATCTGCTCTTTGAAATTTAATGTTAATGAAGAATGGCTAAGAACCGGGAACGGGAAAATGTTTAACCCTATGTCCGAAGATGAAGAACTAGACTTATATGTAGGTCGTATCTCCGGCGGCGCTGATGAATTTAAGAAGAACTTAATTAAAACTCTTTGCAAATTGTCAGAAGACGAATGGGACGTACTTAAGAAAATCATTTCAGAAATGAAATAAGGGATAGACGTTATTAACGCCTACCCCTTCAAGCCCAGGATATAAAAGTATATCTTTCTTAATAGTTTTTCTTCCTGGATAGTGTCTATAAGGTTGTGTAGCTTCTCACGCATTATAGTTAAGCCCCCTTCCTTTTGACAATATCCATTATATTCCTATTTTTTCTGCTCGTCCCGGATTTTAAAAACATTTCCAGGATTGTGGAAATATTT
>OLRP01000358.1_pt1 | contig 41618 bp, 48 predicted proteins | sample 1672401 | NCBI WGS metagenome assembly OLRP01 (sample SAMEA3136682, study PRJEB25190) | human gut metagenome | reverse complement strand
ATGCAACAAATGAAGGTGGATACATTTCCTGGTGTGATTTTGCATTCGATATTCATTATCCGCAGGAATTCGCTCTTTTCGCGGGTAATTTCTATCTTTTCGCGCTCGAGCCTGCGGGAGAGGATGACGATACTCTTCAGTGCTATCGGAGCTCCTGTGTAGATGAGCATCAGGATAGGCATGCAGAGAAAGAGTTTTTCGTCGCCGATGAGGATGGCGCTGAACAGAAACCGGTAAAAAAGCGCGGTATCGAACGAATAGCCGGCATGTTTGATAGGAAGTGCGAAAAGCGGTATCGTGCCGTATGTGACTGCCGATATGCAGGCGAGCGTGTATCCTTTGGTCTTGACGTTCATGGCATGGTCGTGCCGCGAAAGGCGGACGCCGCAAATTTAGGATATTTTGTTCTAACGGGGAAGGGGGGCAGCGAAGCGGTATCTCCGCTGTGTCATTCGCCGGGGGCCGAATCGGAGTAGTAGCGGATGGCTCTGGTAACGGCGGCTACGAGGTCGTCGGGAGCCGGGCTGCTGATGATGTAGCGTTTTTCGTAGGCGTCCGTAATTTCGATGAAGTTGTCCCACTGCTTGCAGTAGAGTTTCAGCGTTTCCCAGCTTTTGCCGTCGATGTAGTAGCCGTAGTAACCGAAAAAACCGTAACTGCCGAAGAAGACGAACTTCTTTTTCATCGCTTCGGGCGGGATGCGCCGGATACTCCGCAGGTCGGCGTATTTGATATGGGTTATCTCCACGATACAGCGTATTTCCAGCGCCGTATCGCCCACCACCACCCTGCGGGGAATGGACATGACGTAGAGCAGGATGACTGCCCCGAGCAGGGAGACGGCCCATGCCGTGATGTAGCCCCCCTCCCCCCAGAAGAACCATACGGCGGCCAGGATGGCGGCCAGGAGGAAGCCGGCGACGCGTAAATCAGAGGTGTATGAGCCGGATTCGGGTTATAAGCGCCCGTCGCTGCCGCATAAATCGCTCCCAGAAGTGCAGCACCGAGAACACCTCCGACAGCTCCCTCAATAGATTTTTTGGGGCTTAATACCGGTGCCATCTTATGTTTTCCGATCAGTACACCCACACAGTATGCGCAGGTATCACATCCCCAGGAACATAAAAAGATCATCCATACCAGAAAAGCTCCACCCGGCAGCACGCGGGTCTGATAGATATAAGACAGCATCACACCCACATAAATCATACCGAAAAATGCAGTCATGATCTGTTTATTCTGATATTTTGGATACGTAAATACAAAAATGCACATCATTACTAGTACACCAAGAATCACTGCCGGCAGATGATAACTTACCGGCAGATAAGCAATTGTCAGATAATAAATCACAACTGCCAGATAACCGGCAATTTCCAGTCCGTTTGTCTTTCCTTCATGGACACCCGCTGCCCGGTATAATTCCTGCATACCGATACAGGAAACTCCGATCAACGTCACCAGAAGCACCGGTCCGGAACAGATAATTGTAGCAAGTGCCAGGATCACCAGGACAATTCCGCTGATCAATCTTGTCTTAAACATCCTATTCCTCCTTTACACCGCCATATCTGCGGTCTCTCTCATTGTATTTTTCAATTGCTTTTACCAGTTCTTCTTTTTTAAAATCCGGCCACGGCACATCGGTAAAATAAAATTCGCTATATGCCAGCTGCCACAGCAGGTAATTAGACAACCGCAGTTCTCCGCTGGTACGGATCATCAGATCCGGATCCGGGAGTCCGGCCGTATCCAGATAACCTGATATCGTATCTTCACTCACCGGTGTCTCCAGCTTTCCTGCTTTCTGATCTTCCAGCATCCGGTTCACTGCTCTGGTGATTTCATCTCTGCTTCCATAATTCAGTGCGATCTGAAAATGCAGATCTGTGAAATCTTTGGAAAAATCTTCCAGTTTTTCGATACTTTCCTGAATATCCGAATCAAAGGCGGTGATATCCCCGATCACTTTTACACGCATATTATTTTTCTGTGAGATCTTAATACATTTTTTCAGATAATTCCGAAACAGCTTCATCAGCCCATCCACTTCTTCTTTGGATCGTTTCCAGTTTTCTGTGGAAAAGGCATAAACAGTCAGATATTTTACTCCCAGTTCTTTTGCCACTTCACAGATATCTTCCAGATTTTCGCATCCTTTGACATGGCCGAAGCTTCTCGGCATGCCTCTTTTTTTGGCCCAGCGACCGTTGCCGTCAAGGATGATAGCAATATGATTTGGTACTCTCATACAATTCTCCTTTTCTCATTGAAAAAGGGACACCATACAATGGATCGTTTTCCATATGTTGATGCCCCTCAGCTTTTTACGTACTCCGGAAGTACATGATATTACACAGTTAAGATTTCTTTTGATTTTACTTCCACTGCTTCATCTACTTTTTTGATGAACTTATCTGTCATTTTCTGAACAGAATCTTCCAGCTCAGCAATTTCGTCTTCAGACACATCAGTTTTTCCCAGCTTTTTCAGCATATCATTTGCATCACGACGGATATTGCGGACAGCTACTTTTGCAGCTTCGCCTTTTTTCTTAACTTCTTTTACAAGATCTTTTCTTCGTTCTTCAGTAAGCTCCGGAAATACCAGACGAATGACTTTACCATCGTTAGTCGGATTGATTCCCAGATCTGACATATTGATTGCTTTTTCAATTTCTTTTACCAGAGATCCTTCCCACGGCTGAATCTGGATCATCCGGGCTTCCGGTACAGAGATATTGGCTACCTGCTGCAGTGGTGTCGGTGCTCCGTAATATTCTACCATAATACGGTCAAGTACGTGAGGATTGGCTCTTCCTGCACGGATTGTTCCAAATTCACTGTCCAGATTGGCCAGTGTCTTATCCATTTTTTCCTGATATTTTACAATTCTCTCATCCATGTATATTTCCTCCTGGTCTGTCTTTTTGTTACTGTTCACTCTGTCTGAGTAACACCTTTTTATTTCGCTTTTAGTCTACCAGAACTTTTGTTCCGTCAATCTCTCCCTTTGCTGCACGGATAATACTGTTTTCTTCATTCAGTCCGAATACCAGCATCGGCATCTTATTTTCCATACACAGAATCGATGCAGTCAGATCTACCACTGCCAGTTTCTGGTCAATGACTTCCTGAATATGCACACTGTCGTACTTTTTAGCGTTCGGATTCGTCTTCGGATCACTGTCATAAACACCATCCACTGCTTTTGCAAGAAGAATAGTCTCTGCCTCAATCTCGATGGCCCGAAGTACGGTAGTTGTATCTGTTGAGAAATAAGGATGTCCGGTTCCGCCTGCAAAGAAAGCGACTTTCTTCTCTGCAAAACATGCATTTGCCTCATCTTTGGAAAACAGTTTTGTCATAGCTCCACAGGCAAACGGCGTAAAGATCTCCGTTTTCATTCCTACGGAACGGAAAATCTCAGATACATAGATACAGTTCATAACAGTTGCAAGCATACCGATCTGATCTGCTTTTGTCCGGTCTATGGTCTCGCTGCTTCTTCCTCTCCAGAAGTTTCCGCCACCGATTACCACACCGACTTCCACACCTTCCTCAACAAGAACTTTTACCTGTTTTGCGACCTCAGTTACGGTTGCTTCGTCAAATCCGGTATGCTTTTCGCCAGCCAGTGCTTCTCCGCTTAATTTTAATAATACTCTCTTCATATTTTCAGCTCCTTGTCTGTTTTAGTCCTGTGTCAGTCCACTGACATAATTCTGTACCGCGCTTGCATCAAATTCTACCGTTTCCTGCGCAGTACCCTGTGCTCTGTCAATTTTCGCATATACGGAATATCCGATCCATCCAACGAAAACCACACAGACAAGGGCAATACATACCATCTCCAGACGATGCATGATTTTTTCTCTTTTCATGATTTTCTGGCGATTGGCTTTACTCTTTTTATAATTATCTACTTTCGCCTGACTCATAAGTGTGCTCCTTTGCTTTCAGTTTTGCCGCTGTCTTTTGGAGATTGGGACAGCTGCATATCTCATACTGACAATTATAACATATCACACGTTAAAAGCAAAGAAAGTTTTTAAAACGTTTGGCTTGTTGCTCGCGGGATATTACTGTCCACTCCGTGCCCAGTAACACGCTGCGCGATGCACAGAATTTATGCTGATCGCATAAATTCGCGCGATATGTCTCGGGTTTTCTGTGACCTTCGCTCACAAAAAACGCCTCGCGGGATATTACCAATAACCAGTAACTGTGAAATGCTGCCTTCTGCATGGTTACATCGCAACAATAATCCCACCGTCATTCGCATACATGGAACTCACTCCGGCGGTATCCAGAATGATCACGTCTTTCACCTGCATTCTTTCCAGAAGTGCCTCTTTTACCATCTGTACCCTCTCCGGACAGTTGCAGTGGCTGATAGCAAGTATTTTATCACTGCTGTTGTTTTCTCCTTCTTTTACATAATCAACCATTTTAACCAGTGCTTTATTGATTCCTCTCGCCTGATCCAGCTGACAGATAGTACCTTCCGGTGTGGCACCCATTACCGGTTTAATCTTCAATGCGGAAGCCACCAGTGCTTTTACTCTGCTCAGTCGCCCGTTTTTTCGCAGTGTTTCCAGATTCTCCAGTACGAAATACGTGTGCTGAGATTCGATATAAGCATCCACAGTTTCCACAACCTGTTCAAATTCCATGCCTGCTTCTTCACATTCCTGGATCTTCAGTGCGATCAGTGTCTCCCCTATCGAAGCACTTTTTGAGTTGAATACATGAATTTTCTTATCCGGATGTTCTTCCAGTGTCAGACTTTTTCCAAGCTCCGCACTATTATAGGAACCACTCAGTTCAGCGGAAAGAGTCACCGCATACAGATGTTCCGCATCTGCCTCAAACCCTCTCTGGTAAACTTCCGGAGACGGGCATGCTGATTTCGGACACTCCGGATATGCTGCTACCTTTCTTAAAAAATCTGCCTGATCAAAGGAATCATCATCCACAATAGTATCTGCTCCCACTTCAAGAGTCAGTGCTGCCGATGCAAAACGTTCATCCTGTTTCATCTCAGGTGTCAATTCTCCACAACTATCTACAATTATTTTATATTTCATTACTTCCTGCCTCCAGCATTATATATTTTCTACATAACTGTGTATTCATATCTTTTCTCATCATCACAGGATTACAACTTTCGCTTTCGGACTTCGTCACACCCTGTAATTTTGCCTACCTGATATAGTTTTCAATACTACATTTTACTATATCATATCTTCAGAAAATTGAAAAGAGATTTTCTATGTTCTTTTTGTGTCTTTTGGTTTATAATATTAATATCTGTTTTTTTAAATTATAACTTGGAGGTTGTATGGATTATTTACTGAACAGTTCCATGGAAATGCTGGATGAATATTATCAGCCGAAAGACACTGATGTGGTGATATCTCTGGTTTCCACTGAAGAGTGTGAACAGCGCTATCATTCTCTCCCCTATTATCATATCCTCGCAAGGAACATGCAAAATCACAATATCCGATACTGCAAAGCGGAAATGTTCAAGGACTGTATCCTGGGAACCCTTCTGATTCCCGATAAAAGAAGTATTGAAGAGACTGTTTTATCCATTTCTTTCTATATGAATAAAAATCTGCTGGTTCTCGTTGATGATTCGAAACATATCCAGGCGATTCTTACAATTCTTGAAGAGGGGGAACTTTTGAACTGTAAGACCATCGCAGAATTTCTGTGTCAGCTCATCGGCACACTTACACTGGAAGATGCCTTATTTTTACAGGAATTGGAACAGCACATGAGTGATCTGGAAGAAAAAATCATAAAACACACGATCTCTGACTCTTCCGCACAGCTTATGCACATCCGCAAACGACTTCTGATCCTGCATTCTTATTATCAGCAGCTGTCTGATTTCTGTGAGGATCTGGAAGAGAATTCCAATCACTTTTTTCAGGCAGAAGAATGTCAGATTTTTTCTCTGTATGCATCTAGGATCGAACGGCTCTATGATCATTCCCAGATGCTTCGGGAATATGCCCTGCAGATTCGTGAAATGGAGCAGTCTCAGATTGACGCCAGACAGAACCGCACCATGCGGATTCTCACCGTAGTAACCACAATCTTTTTCCCACTGTCGCTTATCACCGGGTGGTATGGCATGAATTTTTCTCATATGCCGGAACTTTCTGCTCCCCACGCCTACGGGATTCTGATCGTTATCTGCGCTGTTATTGTTTTGATCGAAATCTGGTTTTTTCATAAAAACAACTGGTTTTCCTGAATTTCCATGCCGGATAACCATTATGTCATATCACATTGGGAGGATTTTATTTGTTAGCACTTCGTATTTTAGATTTGAAAGATTTTACCGGAAAATTATTTATTGGAGAAATGTTTCAACATTTTTCTTTTGTGGAAGCTTCTTTTACCACCTTTGTCACTTATACTCTGGATGGACAACTGCATAAAGAATTTTTTGATTCCGAACAGAAACCCATGCGGACGTACTGTCTGTGGGAAGATGTGCAGGCGCAGTGTTTTTCCATAATCAAAGGGAAACGCACACCTTTGAATTTTAAGATTGTCTTCCAGCTTTCCTCTTCCAATGTGGAAAAGCTGCTCTCGCAAAGCGGCATAGCACTGAAGCCTGAAGACATCTACGGTCTGTACCTGAACTGTCAGTTTGACGGGAAGCAGCTTCTTTGTACTACCGGCACTTCTCTGAAAATTTTCACCCTGGACAAACAGCTGGACCGGGTGTGGGATGAAATGGTTCGGAAATTTTTCCGAAAAAATCAGGTGGCTTTTGAGGATGCATAACAGGTCGAACTACACATCAACAGATTTAGATGCATAGTCTCATACAATATATAGCAAAACGGAAAACTCTTTGCATCGAGTTTCCCGTTTTGTTTTCGCCAACCGGCTGTCCTTCTGTCAGCCGGTTTATGTTTTTCCATCTTTATGTTGTCTGTGATTTCTATATATTTATCTCAAAATAGATCCCTGCAGATTACCGTCCTGTCCGGATGCTCCCGGCTGATTCTGTCCCTGCTGACTGTTCTGTGCAGTGGTTGAAGTATCTGCTTTATCCAGTGTGATCGTCAGTGATTTTTCCACGTAGCTTCCGTTATCCGCGATTTTTACAACCAGATCTACGGTTTCTCCCGCTGCATAGTACTCCAGCTGACTCTTCAGGTCATCCATTGATTTTACAGAAGTTCCATCAAATTTTGTGATGACACTTCCGGATGTGATGCCGGCTTTTTCAGCAGCACTTCCTTTTTCCACTTCTGCTACATAGACACCCTGTGGAATGCCATAAGCTTCTGCGATGGAACTGTCCACCGTCTGTCCTTTGATACCCAGAGCAGCTGCCTGATCAGAGCTTACTTTTGTTCTTGTCTGGCGGTTCATCAGATCTTCAAAGATCGGAGAAGCGGTACTTACCGGAATAGCATATCCCATACCTTCTACTTCTGTAGATGCCAGTTTTGCAGAGTTGATACCGATCACCTGACCCTGCATATTCAGAAGAGCTCCACCACTGTTACCGGGGTTGATTGCTGCATCTGTCTGGATAAATCCGTTCTCGGAGTCAGAGTCTTCCAGCTGACGATTTACCGCACTTACAATACCGGTCGTTACAGACTGTCCATAGCCCAGTGCATTACCGATAGCTACCACCTGTTCCCCTACCTGCAGCTGATCAGAATCACCGATCTCTGCAATTTTAATCTGAGACATGGTGTCATCAGAAATATCTGAAAGTTTCACGGCGATAACTGCCAGATCGTTATCTGCATCTGTTCCTTTTACAGTTGCTTCGTAGGCCTGGTCATCCACAAAACATACAGATAAGGTATCTGCATCTTCTACTACATGGTTATTCGTGGCGATCAGAAGTTCACTGTCGTTCTGTCCGATAATAATACCGGAACCCTGGCTTTCTACTTCCTGTTCCTGTGTACCACTACCTCTCGAAAACATACTGAAATAATCCTGTACTTCCTGTACAGATTTATTGGTAATTGCAACAATCGACGGCATCGCATTTTTGGCGATAGAAGAAACATCCAGACTCTGTCCGGAAGCACTGCTTCCCGTGCTGCCTGAAGATGTTGTGGTCTGCAATGTGGTCTTCGTTGTTTCCTGTTTGCTGCTGTCTGTCTGCGTGGACTGTGCTTTTGCTGTCGCACCGGTTGCATAAGTCACCCCGGTAAATACACCCCCGGCTACGCCTCCGAAAAGTACGGCACTCAGTGCTACTGCACCGATTTTCTTTGCCCATCTGGCTCCGTTTCCATTTCTCTTTCTCGGCTGTTTTTTCGGTTCCATCGGTGTATTATTCTGCGGTTCATTTCCCTGCTGATTCCAATTATAACTTCCATATTCTTCCATAAGTCATTCCTCCTGTTTATGTAAATGTAATCTTTAAATTTTCTTTATTTCTTTCTTCTTTGTTTATGGCTATAGTATAGAAAAGGTTTGTGGTCAATTTGTTATCAAAATATGTTTATTTTGTGAAATAGTTCAAACTATGTTATAATAGCTTTCAGCGAACAGGTGCAGACACTGCCTGTTTCTGAAAAGAGCGATAATCCATGTACTCCCGAGATCTTTCTGTGTCCGATTTTGTGAGTACATCATTACACAGGAGGTTGTTTTATTATGCAGAAAATTACAAGTTTTACTATTGATCACTTAAAACTTCAGCCGGGCGTATATGTATCCCGCAAAGACCCGGTCGGCGATTCCCTGATCACCACATTCGATATCCGTATGACATCCCCGAACGAAGAACCGGTGATGAACACTGCAGAAGTACACACCATCGAACATCTGGGAGCCACCTTCTTAAGAAATCACCCGGACTTCGGCTCCAAAACCATCTACTTCGGACCAATGGGCTGCCGCACCGGCTTCTATCTCCTTCTGGCAGGTGACTACACCTCCGGAGACATCGTCCCGCTGATGACCGAGATGTTCACCTTCATCCGCGACTACCACGACGAAGTCCCGGGCGCATCCCCAAAAGACTGCGGCAACTACCTGGACATGAACCTGTCCATGGCAAACTACCTGGCCAACCGCTTCCTGACCGAAGTCTTAACCGACATCAAAGAAGACCGCCTGGTATACCCGGAATAAATACTTTCATTGCTATCCAGCAATGAACATTGTTGCAAAAGTTGCAAAATATCAGATACTATAAAGAAGGAAGATAGCAGTACCTCTTAACGTACACAACTATCTTCCTTCTTTATACACTCAACTCATTCAGCATATTCTTATCACTTATAGCAAATATTTCTTCGTTTTTCTCATTTTCTTCCACTTTTTCAAAAAAATCTCACCATCCCAGCCACAAGAGTTTCCACCAACGCACAGCGGCAGTCATAAAAACTCTTTTCTCCTATTTTTTCGAATAGAATACGCGTTCAAGACACAGCCCCTCTGCCGGCGCCGTAACGCCCGCAAACTTCCGCTCCATCCTCTCAAGCAGCTCCGGCATACTGTCCGCATTCCTCCTATGCTGCCCAACCTCAATCAAAGTTCCGGTTAAGATTCTGACCATATACTGAAGAAAACCATTTCCCGTATACACAATCCGTATCTCATGCTCCGACTCTTCAATTACTATATCCGTAATCGTCCGCACCGTAGATTTCTTCATCTTCGGATTGCCACAAAACGTTTTAAAATCATGGGTTCCCACCAGATCCTGTGCCGCCCGGCGCATCGCCTCTACATCCAGCGCTTCCCCCAGATGATACCGAAACTTCCGGTCAAACACCGATTTCTGCTCATCCGTTCCGATCCGGTAAGAATAACATTTTCCTTCCGCCCAGAGCCTTGCATGAAACCGCTCCGATACCGGTTCCACAGACTTTACACAGATATCTTCCGGCAGATACTGATTCATATATTGCAAAATCTCCTTCGGATCCCATTTCTTTGCCAGATGCACACTGGCTGTCTGATTCTTCGCATGAACCCCGGCATCCGTCCGCCCTGCCCCATCGATCTCAATCTCTTTTTCTGTCATTCTGGATAATACCTGTTCCAGCTTTCCCTGAATCGTCTGGGTGGTTTTCTTCTGTCTCTGCCATCCTTCGTAACGGGTTCCTTCATATTCTATTGTCAGCAAATAATTCATAGATTTCTTACTCTTTCCAGTTTTTTACTTCATCGAACTCTGCCAGGATCTCCTGAGATGGTTTCTTCGTACAGAGGCTGGAGATCACAATGCAGAGAATACTCAGCGCAAATCCTACCACCAGTGAATACAGCCCGGTCGCAGATCCAAGCGTCTGTCCATGTACCAGCGGCAGATAATCCCATATCAAAACTGCACCGCCACCGGACACAATCCCCGCTACTGCTCCGGCAAAATTCGTTCTTCTCCAGAACAGGGACATCACTACGATCGGCCCAAACGCCGAACCAAGACCTGCCCATGCGTTAGATACCAGTCCCATAATACTGTTGTTTGGATCCCAGGCAATCAAAAATGCCAGCAATGCAACAACCAGTACCGTAAAACGGCTCACCTTCAGCACTTTTTTCTCATCGGATTCCGGTTTCAGAATATCCTTATAAATATCTTTAGACACGGATGAAGCCGTCACCAGAAGCTGCGAATCCGCTGTGGACATAATCGCTGCCAGGATACCGCACAGGAAGATTCCTCCGATAAATGGCAGATTCGTATCTTTCGTAAACATTTTTGTGATCATCTCGATAAAGACGCTTTCTGTGGAAGCATTTCCCTCCGTTCCAAGAATCGTCGGAAACAGATAGACACGACCGATAATGCCGATCGCTACAGCTGCTGCCAGAGAAATCGTTACCCATATAATAGCAATTACTCTCGATTTTCTCAACTCTTTCTGATTCTTTACCGCCATAAATCGAGTCAGAATATGCGGCATTCCACAATATCCCAGCCCCCATGCCAGCTGTGAGACAATCTCCACTGCAGTATAAGACCGGTCACCATTCCGAAACAGACTCAGATATGCCGAAGCACCGCCCACAACGCTGCTCTGGTCAAGAATCGGTTTTACCTGATCCGCTCCTACCATAAAATATGCGGCAATCGGAACCACCAGCAGTCCTACTAACATCAGACTTCCCTGAATAAAATCGGTCACACAAACCGCCATGAAACCGCCCATAAACGTGTAAATCAGAATAACCGCAGCACCGATGGCCAGAGCCACATGATAATCCACACCGAATACGGAGTTAAATAGTTTTCCACCGGCAGACAGTGCAGACGCTGTATATACCAGGAAAAAGATAACGATCACAATCGAAGATACCAGAAGCAGTACCCTTTTTTTATCACGGAACCGGTTTTCAAAGTATGCCGGCAGTGTCAGGGAGTTATTTGCCCTGATCGTATATTTTCTCAGTCGTGAAGAAATAAACACCCAGTTGCAGACTGTTCCGAGAAACAGTCCGATCGCGATCCAGGACTGCCCTGTTCCCAGTGCATACACGGTTCCCGGAAGTCCCATTAACAGCCATCCACTCATATCCGACGCCTGTGCCGACAGCGCAGCCACCCAGCCACTCAGTCCCCTTCCGCCAAGAAAATAATCTTCTGAATTATTCGTATTTTTCATGTAGATCGCACCGATCGCAATCATCAACACCAGATATGCCGCAAATGCGATCAGGATTACTATAGTATCTGTGTTACTCATTCCCTTTTCTCATCCTTCCTTTATGTAATTATAATACCGGATTGTTCCGTACTTCGTACTTTCACAGTCCGTAAAATATTTGTAATCCATTATCCCTAAAACTTCTTGTCTTGTCAATCATTTTTACTTTATTTTTTTATCATATTACCATATTAAAGCGTATTGCATAAAAAAACACCCCAATACGGATGTATTTTCTCCGTATCCGGGTATCTTTTTCCTTTATTTTGCTGCGATTGCTTCGATCTCGATCAGACCGCCCTTCGGAAGTCTTGCAACTTCCACACAGGAACGAGCCGGTGCAGACTCCTTGAAGTATTCTGCGTAGATGGCATTGACCGTTGCAAAGTCATCCATATTATCCAGAAATACCATAGTACGAACAACGTCTTCATATCCAACGCCTGCTGCTTCCAGAACAGCTCCCAGATTTTTCAGTGCCTGATGGGTCTGTGCCTCGATACCTTCCGGCAGAGTTCCGTTCTCCGGATCCAGTCCCAGCTGGCCGGAAGTGAACACCATATTTCCAGCTTCTACAGCATGTACATAAGGTCCTACTGCTGCAGGTGCTTTTTCAGCAAAAATTGTTTTTTTCATGTTTGTATCCTCCATTCAAATATTCTGCATTTGCATCTTATTATAACATGCTGTGTTCGTTCGTCAAGCATCGGAAACGACTTCATCTTGCTCTTTTTTGCACAATAGAATATAATAAACTTACCAAATATTTATGCAAAAAAACGAAGGGGGAACGAAATGAAACACGAAAAAGACTGGTATAAAGATCTGGTGATCTATCAGATTTATCCAAGAAGTTTTAAAGACGGCAACCATGACGGAATCGGAGATCTGAAAGGAATGATTGAAAAACTTGATTATCTGCAGGAACTTGGCATCAATGCGGTATGGATGTCACCGGTGTTCGCTTCACCAAATGTGGATAATGGATATGACATTTCCGATTATACCTCCATCATGGAAGAATTCGGAACCATGGAGGACTGGGATGCTTTCCGGGACGGGGCCCATGCACGGGGGATTGCAATTATCATGGATCTGGTGTTGAATCACTCTTCTGACAGACATATCTGGTTTCAGGAATCCAGAAAATCCCGCAACAACCCCTACAGTGATTATTATATCTGGAGAGATCCTGCTCCTGATGGTGGTGCACCGAATGGCTGGATGTCTGTGTTTGGCGGCAGTGCCTGGGAATATGTAGCGGAGCGTGGACAGTATTATCTGCATTTCTTCGCAAAAGAACAGCCGGATCTCAACTGGGACAATCCGGAGACAAAAGAAAAAATCTTTGATATTATCCGCTTCTGGAACGATAAAGGCGTGGATGGCTACCGCATCGATGCCATCAGTTATCTGGACAAAGGACTGGATGGCCGTGCCAATCCAAACGAACAGTTTGGTACTGTCGCCTGTGTGAACCTGGAAGGAACACATCGTTATATCCGGGAAATGGTTGCAAAAACCATGACACCCGACCATCTGATGAGTGTCGGAGAGGTTAATATTAATAACGATCAGGATGCTATCCATTACTCGAGTGCTGCCAGTGAAGAATTTAACATGGCAATTCCTTTTGTACCGCCGATCGTGGAGATTCAGACCTGGTCACCGGAAAAAATGAAACGGGATCTTCGTCACGATTATGAACTGCTGAAAAAAGACGGCTGGTGGGCACGATTTTTAAGTAATCACGACAAGCCACGCCAGGTTTCCCTCTACGGAAATGATACAACCTTCCGGGAAGTCTCCGCAAAAATGCTGGCATCCTACCTCCATACGCTCCCGGGAACTCCTTTTGTCTTTCAGGGGGAGGAACTTGGTATGACCAATGTTGCTTATCCTTCCATTGAAGATTATGACGATATTGATACCAAAAATGCCTACCATACCATGCTGGAACAGGGGATTGCTCCCGAAAAAGCACTGGCAGAAGCTCAACGAATCAGTCGCGATAACGCACGGACACCGATGCAGTGGGATGACAGTTTAAATGGTGGATTTTCCGATCATACACCGTGGCTCGGTGTCAATCCCAACTATAAAGAAATCAACGCAGCCAGTCAGATGGCAAATGATTCTTCTGTCTTTCGTTTTTATCAGAAACTAATCTCTCTGCGGAAAGAACACCCTGTCATGGCACACGGTGATCTGCAGCTTTGCTGCCCGGAGGACGGACCGGTGATTGCATATACAAGAAGTTATCAGGATGAAACCTGGCTCGCTGTACATAATTTTTCGCAGGATGTACAGAAATTCCAGTACACCGGAACCGGTCTGCTGCTGGATACTTCAGTACTTTTATCTAATTATCCGGAACATGATATTTGCCCGGAAGATGATATTTTAACACTGAAGCCATACGAAACTGTGATCTTCCGGTTATCGTAAGACAGCATTGTGTCAACCGCCACACATGCATAGCAGAAAAGTCTGAAACATCAGCTTGTTTCTCTTGTTTTTCTGACATTGACCGATTAAAATAGATATATCAGGTGCATACAACTAAACATTGCACCTTTTAGAAGGAGGGTTTTTCTTATGAAACTGCAAAATTATTTTCAGGATCCTTCCTCTTTACACATCGGAACAGAACCGCTTCGTGCCTACTATGTTCCATGTAGAGAAGAAGCAGAAGCCAACGGCGCAGACATGCTGAAGGCTTCCCGGGCAATCATTTTAAATGGTGACGACTGGAAATTTAAATTCTATGAAAGCTATCACCAGGTTCCTAAAGGATGCACTGAAAAAGCTGCGGATACCACAGGCTATGATACCATCCCGGTTCCAAGCTGCTGGCAGATCCTTGGATACGATCAGAATCAGTATACCAATGTCCGCTATCCGATTCCTTTCGATCCGCCTTATGTGCCGGATGACAACCCGGCAGGTGTCTATGTGAAAGAATTTTCACTGACTGAAGAAGAAGCGACGCAGAAAATTTATCTAAACTTTGACGGCGTGGACTCCTGCTATTATGTATGGATCAATGGAGCTTTCGTCGGCTACAGTCAGATTTCCCATTCCGGAAGTGAATTTGATATTACTGACAAAGTAACCGCCGGCAATAACCGCCTGACTGTCCTGGTTTTAAAATGGTGTGACGGAACCTATCTGGAAGATCAGGATAAACTTCGTTTTACCGGTATCTTCCGCGACGTTTACCTGCTGGTTCGTCCGGTAGATCATATCCGTGATTATTTTGTCCATACACCGGTAAGCGAGGATCTTACCAAAGCTGAGATTCTGGTCGATCTGGAACTTTGTGGTTCTCCTTCCGTCACTGTAAAGCTGTATGCACCAGACGGAGATTTCCTGGCTGCTGCCACTCCTTCTAACGGAAAAGTGCGGTTTGCCGTAGATGATCCGGATCTGTGGAATGCAGAACATCCGGCACTGTATACGCTGATTCTTTCCACACCGGATGAAGTGATTGCTCAGAAAGTCGGCCTTCGCCGGATCGATATCAAAGGAAATGTCATCTATATCAACGGTGTGAACTTCAAGATCAAAGGTACCAACCGCCACGACAGCAATCCGTTTACCGGAGCTGCAGTCACAAGGGAACAGCTTCTGACTGATCTGAAGCTGATGAAGGAACATAACATCAATGCGATCCGTACCAGCCATTATCCAAATGCTCCATGGGCCACACAGATGTATGACAAATACGGTTTTTATGTTATGGATGAAGCAGATCTGGAATCCCACGGATGTACCACACTCTACGGAAGTAAGAGTGAACATGTCGATATGGGAGAAGTACAGTACGAAGAAAGCTATGGCTATCTGATGCGCGATCCTTCTTATGAAAACGCTGTTGTAGATCGTATCCAACACCTGGTTCACAGAGACAAAAACTGCTCCAGCGTCTTCTCCTGGTCCATGGGAAATGAAAGTGCATACGGTCCTAATCTGGAAAAAGCCGCCGCATGGATCAAATCTTACGACCCGGATCGTGTTCTGAATTATGAAAACAGTATCTGGCAGCAGACCAATACTGATTATGTCAACGATGTACATGATCTGGATGTCTTCTCCCGGATGTATGCACCGGTGGAATTTATCGATGAGTTCTGCTCTAAAGAAGGTAAAAAACCATTTATCGAAGTAGAATACTGCCACGCTATGGGTAACGGACCTGGAGATCTGGAGGCTTATTTTGAACGTCTCTACAAATATCCCGGTTATATCGGTGGTTTCGTATGGGAATGGTGTGACCACTCCGTCTATATGGGTAAGACCATCGAAGGCAAAGATAAATTCTTCTACGGCGGTGACTGGAACGAGGAAATACATGACGGAAACTTCTGTATGGATGGTCTGGTATACCCGGATCGTACCCCACATACCGGTCTTCTGGAACATAAAAATGTAGCACGCCCAATCCGTGCCACTCTGCTGGATACTTCCAAAAGACTGGTCGAACTGGATAACAAACTGGATTATACCAATATCAAGGATGGATTTACAATCACTTACGATGTACAGAAAGACGGTATGACTGTTCTTTCCGGTACACTGGATCCGGTAGACTGCCCGGCAAAAGAAAAAGTAACGATTACATTACCATTTGCTGTAACTGTAGAAGCCAATACCATCGTTACCCTGCATTATCTGCAAAAAGAAGATGCTCTGCTGACCCCGTCAGGATATGAAGCCGGTCATGATCAGCTGATCTTTTCTACCGATGCCACAAGTGCTGTCGCCGCTGTTGCCAAAGCTTCCGGTGCTTCGACCGCATCTGCTACATCTGCTGTATCTGTAGAAGATCTGGAAAACGAACTGGTAGTCAGCGGCTCTGCTTTCCGTTACGTCTATGACAAGTGGAAAGGAACTTTCACTGCTCTTGTAAAAGATCAGAAAAACCTGATTGCTCAGCCGATCCAGTTAAATATCTGGCGTGCACCGATGGATAATGACCGCCGGATCCGCTGGGAATGGGAAGCTGCAGGCTACGACAGAGCACGCACAAAAATCTATGCTACTGAATGGACGCAGGATGAAGATGGTGTAACGCTCACTTCCACCTATTCTCTGGCGGCCGTATATCTGCAGAGGATCATCGAGGGAACTATTACATGGAAAGTTGCCAAAGACGGTACTCTGACCGTTACCGTAGACGGTGAGCGAAAACCGGTTCACGTACCGCTTGCAAAAACTCCGCTGCCAAAGATGCCGTTCCTGCCTCGTTTCGGTCTGCGCCTGTTTCTGGAACCGGCCTTTGCCGATGTTACTTATTTCGGTTATGGACCGATCGAAAGTTATCCGGACAAACATCACGATGCAAAACTTGGGCTTTATACCTCTGATGTAGACAGTCTCCATGAAGATTATCTGCGTCCGCAAGAAAACGGAAGCCACTGGAACTGCTCCGGACTGGCACTGACCACTTCCGATCATCGTTCTCTGCTGATATCCGGCACACAGAACTTCAGTTTTAATGCATCCCGGTACACACAGGAGGAACTGACTACAAAAGCACACAGCTTCGAACTGGAAAAATCTCCGTACACAGTGCTGTGCCTGGATGGATATATGTCCGGTTGTGGCTCTAACAGCTGTGGTCCTGCTCTGGCAAAAAAATATCGGGTAGATCAGGACAAACTGACATTTACCTTTACTCTGAATTTCTAAGACTTTTATACTACTGATCAATTCCTGATCTGACTCACACCGGGTCACGAGACGTGTAAGCACGGACTCCGACCCGGTGTTTTTTTCGTGACCGAACAGTCAAAAAGGTCAGCCTTTCATAAACTCACCCGATAAAAGGTATGTTTCTTACACCTTGACCAAATCTGGTTTTTCCGTTAAACTAAAAGGCAGACATAATGGTAATGATCAAAAAAGAAACAGTCCGAAAGGACTGAAACAGTATAGTAAGGAATTGGTGAAAAGGAATGAAACAGACACTACAGCAACCACACATACATACCTCCGCAAACAGCGAGATAGAAACCTGTGATATCTGCCACCATCATCATCTACATCTTCCGATGGAAGCACCGGCTGATGAGACATTATACCGTCTGGCAGACCTCTACAAAGTGTTCGGGGATCCTACCAGAATCCGCATTCTATATGCATTATCCGGTGGTGAACTTTGCGTCTGCGACATCGCAGAACTTCTGGGTATGACACAGAGTGCCATCTCCCATCAGTTACGTGTGTTAAAGCAGTCGGCGCTGGTCAAATTCCGAAGAGATGGGAAAACCGTATATTACTCTCTGGCTGACACGCATGTGGCAACTATTCTCGCACAGGGACTGGATCATGTACAGGAATAAACATGAACTTTAAATCAAGATTGGTCCACCGGACTAATTATTGATATACAACACAATATAGAAGAGAGAAGAGAGAAGACAGAACTCCATAAAAGTTCCATCTTCTCTCTTTTTTGTATATCCATAACATTTTTTCTATTTCTGATGATATCCATCCAGAAATTCTCCCAGTTTCTTTGTCGCCTTCTCAAGATCTGCAATTCTCGGCAGATATACCACACGGAAATGATCCGGCTGTCCCCAGTTGAAACCGCCACCATGCACGATCAGGATTCTCTTTTCTCTCAGCAGATCCAGGGCAAATTTCTCATCGTCGTAGATATTGAATTTTTCCACATCCAGTTTCGGGAAAATGTAGAATGCGGCTTTCGGTTTCTTCGCTGATACACCCGGGATATCGTTTAACAATTTATAGATGACTTCTCTCTGTTCATAGATTCTTCCACCCGGCTGCAGATACTCTTCCACACTCTGATAGCCACCAAGTGCGGTCTGAATGATCGACTGAGCCGGTACATTGGAACACAGACGCATATTGGAAAGCATCTTGATTCCCTCGATATAACCTGCTGCCGCTTTTTTATTACCGCTCAATACCATCCAACCCACACGGAATCCTGCGATCATATGAGATTTGGACAGACCGCTGAATGTCACACAGAATACATTTTTTGGTGCAATCGATGCGATGGAAATATGTTTCAGTCCATCCATCACCAGACGGTCATAAATCTCATCTGAGAAAATGATCAGTCCGAATTCTTCTGCCACTTTCACGATTTCTTCCAGGATCTCTTTGGAATACAGCGCACCGGTCGGATTGTTCGGGTTGATGATAACAATAGCTTTTGTCTTATCTGTGATCTTGCTTCTGATATCCGCGATATCCGGATTCCAGTCGGACTCTTCATCGCAGATATAATGTACGACTTTTCCACCAGCCAGTGTAGCTGTTGCGGTCCACAGCGGATAATCCGGTGCCGGAATCAGAATCTCATCACCATCATTTAACAGTGCCTGCATGCTCAGATTGATCAGTTCGCTGACACCGTTACCTGTATAGATATCGTCCATCGTCACACCCGGAATTTTCTTTAACTGACAGTACTGCATGATTGCTTTTCTTGCGGAAAACAGTCCCTTGGAATCTGAATATCCCTGACATTCCCACAATGACTGTCTCATATCCAGAATAACTTCTTCCGGTGCATTAAATCCAAATGGAGCCGGATTACCGATATTCAGTTTCAGAATACTGAGACCATCCGCTTCCATTCTGGCCGCCTCGTCCACCACGGGTCCTCTTACATCGTATAATACGTTATCCAGTTTGGAAGATTTATCAAAAGTCTTCATTGTATCTGCCTCCATTCGTTTTTATTTTCTTTTACTTTAGCACACTAATTCAGTGATTATGTATCTTTTCAATTGTAGCTCATTACCTTCTTTTTGTCAAACCCGGAATCCTTATGATTTATATGCTATTTCAGGATTTTTTTCAGTTCATCCATAAAGGTATTCACATCTTTAAACTCCCGATACACAGAAGCGAAACGGACATAGGCAACCGCTTCCAGATCTTTGAGTTTATCCATCACGATTTCTCCGATCACAGAGCTTGGGATCTCCCGCTCTTCCAGATTAAACACCTCTGTTTCCACATCATCTACCAGCCGGTGGATCTGTTCTGCTGATACCGGCCGTTTGTGGCAGGCACGAAGGACACCGGCCTCTATCTTGGATCTGTCAAACTGTTCCCTGTTCTGGTCTTTTTTGATCACGATCAACGGAATCGTCTCCACTTTCTCATAAGTGGTAAATCGTTTTCCACACGCATCACACATTCTTCTTCTCCGGATGGCAGTGTTGTCATCCGCCGGGCGTGAATCCACAACCCGGGTATTATCCTGATTACAAAACGGACACTTCATATTTCATCCTTCTCTTTCCGCAAACTGCCTCTGATTGTCCGGTATTCTTCTGTATCCTCTTATTTTCCCGTTCAATTGTCTCACAGTTTTCTTATTTTCCTGTAACTTTCATCACTCCTGTATTCCTCACACAGTGGATGCTTTATCTTTTCCCATCATAATATAATCGCAAACTTACCGTCAAGACAATTAACCACAAAACATATAATTAATATAAAAGAAGTATAAAAATCAGGTTTTTTATGCGAATTATTGATCTGAAACAAAAAGAAGTCATCAATACCTGCAACTGTAAAACCCTTGGCTGTCCCGTGGATGTGGAATTTGATCCCTGCAGCGGACGGATTTCTGCCATCATCATCCCAGGCCCCGGAAAATTCTGCTGTTTTCTTGGAAGAGACAGCGAATTCTGTATCCCCTGGGAATGCATCTGTCAGATCGGGGAAGATATTATTCTTGTGGAAATCGATGAGAAAAAATGCCTGAAGAAACTGTGATTGCTCTCCTGGCAGTCATCAGAATGTTCTTCAGGCCCGCTCCCTGATCCATTGGCTGTTTCTCTCATCTTCTGTTATCTGTATCGATATCCAGCAACAACAGATTTTCTTCTTTTACATACAATTTTTCCGGCACACCCTCCGACGGATCCCAGTCCGTTTTCGCTGTTTTCCATTGCAGCCACTCGCAGGATCTGTCTTTTCGGAAGGAAACATTCCATTCAAAGGGATCTTCCATAATTCGGTATTCTCCCACCGGGAACTCACTGTAACATCCTTCCGACGGTTTTTCCTTTGTAAAAAAGTGGGCGCGGATCCCGATGGTCCGTGCCTGTAAAGCTTCTTTCGATACCCGGATGCCAACTCCCCAGTCCGATGTCCACAACCAGTTTCCATCTCTGTGGCTTTCCATAGCTTCCACCGCGCAGATATTCTTACATCCGGATAAAAGTGCCGCCGTCTTCGTCTTCGGATTCCGGAAAAATTCTTTTACCGGTTCGATCACTTCCATCCGCCCCTGATGAATACAGCTGACCGTATCACACAGTCGATAGACTTCATCCCGGCTGTGAGATACAAACAGTACCGGTGTCTGTACTTTTTGTAAAAGTTCCAGCATCTGTTGTTCCATTTTCCATTTCAGATAGCTGTCCAATGCGGCAAACGGTTCATCCAGAAGCAATACTTCCGGCTCTGCTGCCAGCATACGTGCCATGGCTACCCGTTGTTTTTGTCCACCGGAGAGCTGATCCGGCATATGACGTTCCAGTCCGCCAAGCTGAAATCCTGTAATATATTCCCTGACTTTTTTCGGATCCGGCTTTCTCCCCATCCCTGCCTGAATATTCTGTACCACATTCATTGTAGGAAACAATGCGTAATCCTGAAACATATATCCGACTTTTCGTTTCTGCGGTGGCAGATTAATCCGTTTTGCCGAATCAAAGAGTACCCTGTCATTCAAAACAATTCTTCCCTCATCCGGCCGTTCGATACCTGCAATACATTTTAACGTCATACTTTTTCCGCATCCGGAAGCTCCCAGAATGGCAAATATGCCTCCATCCATGGAAAAATCCACATCCAGCAGAAAATTCCCCAGTTTCTTTTTTATCCTTACCTGCAGCATATCCGCCCTCCTTACCACCGTTTTTTATGTTTATTACCACCGGATCCAAGCAGGTTCATCACCAGCACCACAAAAAAAGCAATCAGCATGATCACAACGACCCAGAAACCTGCTGTCCCATAGTCGCCATCCTGGATAACCATGGCGATCTTCTGAGAGATCGTCCCTGTCTTTCCCGGGATATTTCCCGCCAGCATGGAAGTTGCCCCATACTCACCCATAGCCCTGGCAAATGTCAGAATCGTTCCTGAAAGAATACCCGGTCCGGCAGATGGAATCACTACTTTCCAGAAAATCTTTATTTCCGACATACCAAGCGTTCTTGCCGCATAAACCAGGTTGGCTTCCACCTGTTCAAAAGCAGCTCTGGCATTCCGGTACATCAGTGGAAAAGCAATTACCGTTGCCGCCAGAATACAGCCAAGCCAGGTCTGTACCACCTTGATTCCAAAATTTCCATACAACGCAGCACCAAACGGCCGCCGCACACTGAAAATCAGAAGCAGGAAAAATCCGGCAACTGTGGGAGGAAGTACCATCGGAAGGGTCAGAATCCCGTCCATCACCGCTTTTGTCTTCGGACCTGCTTTTACCACCTGTCTTGCCGCATAGATTCCTCCAAAAAAAGAAAGAATGGTAGCCACCACTCCAGTCTTTAATGAGATCAGCAGAGGACTCCAGTCCAGCCCCTTCATAAATTCCATCATCTGTTCCATTCGTGTCTCCATTCTAATCTTTTCCACGCCGTAACATCCTGTTGCGGCGGAAAATATGTATTTTTATTATATTATTTCAAAAAGTCTGATTAGTTCTCTACATCTGTATCAAAGTAGTATTTCCGGAAAATGGTCTTTGCATCATCGGTGATCAGAAAATCTATGAATTCCTTGGCTGTTGTGGATTCCAGTTCTTCTGCTTCCGGATTCTGTACCTGTGCCACCGGATAGATAACATCACCGGTCAGATCATACGGAATGACCTGCAAGATCTCCAGACGATCCTCCAGTCCATAAGTATCGGAATAGTATACCGTTCCTACCTCATTGGAGCCTTCTGCTACTGCGGAAGTAACCGCACCAACATTGGCACACTCATTGATCTCCACACCTCCCAGCGCTTCTGAAACAGTAGCTGTCGGAATAGTAGATACATCGTCAGCTTTTTCCAGAATTCCTGCATTTACCAGTGCCTGACGGGTGTATTTTCCAACCGGCACCGAACCATCTGCCAGTGCGATACTGCTGGCTTTGTTCAGTTCCTCCAGACTGGTTACTTCTGTGTTACTTTCTTTATAAGTTACCAGGCACACCTGGTTATTTACTACATTATGACGGGTACCGTCCACAACCAGACCATCTGTCTCATCCAGCTGATCCATCTGTTTTACCGCTGCTGAGAAAAACACATCGCAGGCTGCACCTTCTTCGATCTGTGTCAGCAGCGTTCCTGAACTGTCATAACTTCCCTGTACATTTACATTTGGATGAGTCTCCTGAAACTTTGTAATCAGTTCTTCCATTACCTGATTCAGACTCTTGGCAGCAAATACTGTAATAGTAGTTTCTTCGCCTGCATTGTCTGCTGTTGTATCATTGCTTTCGTCAACTGCTGCTTCTGCAGTTGCTTCTGTCTTTGTCTCTTCTTTTGTTGTATCCGCCGCACTGTTGTTCTTAGATCCGCATCCTGTAAGCAGAGACACTACCATAGCTGTTGCAAGTAACATACTTACACTTTTTTTCTTCATTCATTCTTTCTCCTCATTCCTGTTTTGTCTGCGCGGACCTGTATCAGCTGTGCTGCGATGCTGATTGCGATCTCTGCCGGTGTTTCACTTCCGATTTCGATTCCGATAGGTGCATACACCTGATCCAGTTCTTCCTCTGTGAAGCCTTCGCTTGCCAATTTTTCTCTGACGTACCGGGTTTTTCTTTTACTTCCCACTACACCTATATAAGAAGCAGGTGTCCGCAAGGCAAACCGTTCCACATCGGCATCACAGCGATGCCCTCTCGTGACTACCACCAGATAGTCTTCCGGTTTTACTTCCAGAATCTGCGAAAGTGCTGTAAAGTCTACGGTCTTTGTCTCCTGAACTCCCGGAAACAAAGAGTGATCTGTATATTCTTCCCGATCATCCAGGACCATACACCAGAATCCCAGATGACTGAGCACGGGAACCAGCTCCTGAGCCAGATGACCGCCTCCAAAAATGTAAACCCTTCCATCGTAACAGAATTCTTCTGCGTAAATCTTCTGTCCGTTTTCCTCCAGAATCCTGCAGTGTCCTCTTCCTTCTGTGATCTCTCTTCGGATCCGGGGCGTTCCTTCAGAAAATGGAAGAACCAGCCAGTAAGGTTTTCCCTCATCTGCTGCCGCCAGTGCTTCTTTTAAAAATTCTCCGACGCCCGGATCCTGTGCGCAGACACTGTAAAACAGTACTTTTACTCTGCCTCCACAGACCATGCCCAGTTCGCTGTTTTCTCCGGTTCCCAGATCAAAATTTTCCACATAATGGGCAGCTGTTCCTGCCAGTTCCATGGCTTTTTTTACTGCCTGATATTCCAGGTTGCCGCCTCCGATAGTTCCGTAGATTCTTCCGTTTTTAGCCACTACCATATAAGCCCCTGTAGTTCGCGGAACAGAACCATTTCCTTCTACAATAGTAACCAGAACCGTATCTGTCTTCTGATTCCATCGATCCAGTAACAACTGATATAATTTTTTCATTGATTGTGTTTCCTTTTATTTGATTTTTCGTAACTATGAAGGTACTGAACAGTTACGATTTTTCTGCTATTCTATTCTTTCCAATAGGTCACCTTTTCGGATCGTACCACCATGTAACACAATGGCAAATACACCTTCTCTGGGCATGATGCATTCACCCATCCGTTTATAAATCTCACAGTGGCTGTGACATTCTTTCCCGATCTGGGTCATCTCCAGAACGGCTTCTCCACATTGAAAACGGGTTCCCACCGCAAGGTTGCGAAAATCATATCCGCTGACGATCAGGTTTTCCCCAAAGGCACCAAGTTCGATATCAGCACCCTTTTTCCGAAATTCTTCGATTTTTTCATAAGATAACAGGCTGACCTGTCTGTGCCAGTGTCCCGCATGAGCGTCTCCCTGAATCCCCCAGTCCTTTGCCAAAATGGCCTCTTCGATTTCATGTTTCGCTGTACCACGTTTTTCACTGATACAGATTCCTTTAATTACTCCCAAAACTGTTCCTTTCTATTGTGTCTACTCTATCCACCAATTTTTACCATTTCATGTGTCTCTGTCATCTCGGCCGGATGTTCAAAGCAGTGTGCCGCCGGTTTTCGGAAAATCGTCTGCTCCATGATTGTTCGCAGATTTTCCTTCTCTCCTTCGCGGAGCACCCGGCGAAGATCCTCCCCCTCATCATAGCACAGACACAGTTTCAGATATCCTTCTGCCGTCAGTCGGACCCGGTTACAGGTATCACAGAATTTTCCGTGTATGGCACTGATAAACCCAACCGGAACTTTCAGATCTGAAAACTGATAATACACCGCCGGCCCACTGCCCATCCGGGAAAGTTCTTCCCGATTGGTCATACATTCTGCATTTCCACAGACTGCCTCCAGTGTCTCCCGCAGTTCTTCATTGCTTCTCCCCACGTATTTTTTGCCATATCCGACTGGCATCATTTCAATAAAACGAATGGGCAGGTTTTCTTCCTGTGCATAACGCACCAGTGGAATCGGATCCAGTTCTTTTCTATTCACTGCATTCAGCTTTACCGGCAATCCGGCAGTCTTCGCCGCCCGGATTCCTGCCAGGACTTCCTGCAGTTCCCGTTTTCCGGTAATCTTATAGAATTCTTCCGGATCCAGTGTGTCCAGGCTGATATTCACGCCGTCCACACCGGCTTCTTTTAACTGTTTCGCATAATTTCCAAGCAAAACACCATTGGTCGTCATAGTAATAGTCTCTACCCCGGGAATCTCCCTGATTCCACGGATCAGATTCACACAGCCTTTTCGCACCAGCGGTTCCCCGCCCGTAATACGGATGTGCGTGATACCAAGGCTTACGCCTGTTCTCACGATCTCCCAGATTTCCTCAAAAGTCAGGATGTTTTTCATTCCTACATCCTGAACGCCTTCCGGCATACAGTAGCAGCATCGCAGATTGCAACGATCCGTAACGGATATACGCAGATAATTGATCACTCTTCCATACCGATCCAGCATCTTCCTGTTACCATCCTTTTCCAAAACCACAGTTTGGATACGTACAGACCGAACAGTTCAGGCACAGACCGCCCTCTCCCAACGCTGCCAGTTCCTCTGCTGTGATCTCATCATCTGCCAGCAGACGGGGCAGTGCCAGATCAAAAATCGTCCGTTTTGCATACATCACACACCCCGGAAGTCCTACGATCGGGATCTCTTCCCGGTAATAAGACAACAGGAACATGGCTCCCGGAAGTACCGGTGCACCATAAGAAACCATCCGCGCCCCTGTGTTTTTTATGGCCAGAGGTGTTTTGTCATCCGGATCCACACTCATACCGCCGGTACAAAGTACCAGCTCAGCCCCCTGTTCGATTGCCTGCAGACAGCCTTTGGTGATTGCTTCATGATCATCATCATATACTTCATGAAAGATCATTTCACAGTTATATTCTTTCAGTTTTTCAACCAGTACCGGAGTAAATTTGTCCTCGATTCTTCCATGGTATACTTCACTTCCCGTTGTCAGAATCGCCACTTTTTTCCCGTGCAGCGGTTTCAATGTCAGAATCGGACCATCCTGACAGACTGCTTTCGCCCGCTCCATCTTCTCTTTTTCTATAACCAGCGGAATAATTCTGGTTCCTGCAAGCTTATCTCCTTCTTTGACGCAGGTATTGCCGTGACGGGTTGCAATCATCATTTCTCCAAGCCCGTTGACTTTTTTCAGTTTTTCCCTGTCTATTTTCAACAGTCCGTCACAGTCAGCGATCACCTCAATTTTCCCTTCTTTGACCTCTGAAGGATGCATATGCTCATTTCTGCACATTGCATACAGAATCTGTGCCGCCTCATTTTCATGAAGCATATGCTCATCTTTTTCCCAGATATAAATATGTTCTTTTCCAACACTCAAAAGTACCGGTATATCCTCCTCGGTAATGATATGACCTTTCCGGAATACTGCATCTTTCGTCACCCCGGGAATGATCTGTGTGATATCATGACACAGGACCTGCCCGATCGCGTCTTCAGTCTTCATTAATTTCATGCGTGTTCTCCTCTACCTACTCCACTGCTTCACAGATCACTTCAAGCACGCTTCCTGCGATACAGCGGGCTTTGTCTGAAATCGTAAAACAATTTGCCAGTTCTTCTTTTCTCGGATCAATATCTGCGATCTTAAATCCCTTTGTCACCGGATAATCATCGCGGATCAGACCACGGAGAAGTCCGTCAATGGTTGCTGATACCTCTGTCGATCCGTCTTCTCCCTCTATCACAGCCAGAACCTGCCCGGCTTCCACGATATCTCCGATTTTACTTCTGTTTTTCATTCTTCCTGCTGCCGGCGCATGAATGACACGTTCTGCACCGTAGCCGCCGATGATTCCCGGAATCCCGGTGTTCGGATATGCACTTCCCTGACGGATAATCCTTCCAAGATTATGCCCACGTTTCGTCTCGATCACCACATCCACATCTGCACCCGCACAAAATCCAGGACCAAGTCCGATCGTAAGCGGTGCCATATCTTTTGTTGTTCCGAGATTTTTCTTTGCAAGGATCGCATCCACCACAACCTTCGGTTTCAGTAACCGGATACTTTCTCCCTTCGGATCCACCAGAACCGGAACTTTTCCTTCCTCCCAGACCTGACGCATCTGCTCCACGCTTTCGATCCAGACAGCCTCTACATTCTCCACACAGGTGCTTCCACTGTACACAGCTTCACTCAGTGCCACCTGTCTTCGGATCGCTGCCGGGTGATCTGTTTCCAGAACCAGCAGATGAAATCCGCTTTTTTTCAGTCGATGAATCGTCCCGGTCGCCAGATCCCCCGCTCCCCGGACAATGATCAGATCACTCTTTTTCATCTGTAATTCCTTTCTCTTCCGTTATTCTCATTTGAGAATAACGCTTGCATACTTATAACTTTACAATACTTATATTTATTTGTCAATTCTGTACGCTTTTATTGACTCTCTTTTTCCCATATGAGTTACTGGGCACTTCGTTCCCGGTAACACGTTTCGCATAGTATCCCATATATATTCCGGCGCATGCTTTCTCTGTCTATGCTTCAAACCATCTCATAAAAGATTCCCCGGCGCTCCGATTCAGTTCCGCCATAAACATTTCATATCGATGCAGAAAATCCTTTCCTTTCTCGGTAAGCATGGTCCTTCCGCCTCTGCTTCCGCCCCGGCTTCCTTCCATCAGAGGAAACCCCAGATCTTCTTCCGCGTGCTTCATAATACGCCATCCCTTGGAATACGCCATCCCCATGCACCGACAGGCCTCGGAGAGCGACCCTGTCTCTTCCACATGGTGCATCAACTCCGCCACTCCCGGACCAAAAGCTCCTTCTTTTCGAAACACCCGCACCTTCATATGATAATGCAGCTTATTTTCTTCCATTTTTCTCCTTGTCCACCATACATTCCTGTATTTTCCTGAATTATTAAATTTATACCAGCTGTTCAGCAGTCACTGTCCTGCAAGTTGAAGGAACCAAACAGCTGCCGTTCAGGTTTTTCTACAATTCCAGTATATACTCTCCTTCCCAGTGACAGCCCGCTTTCTCCAGTGCCGTAAGAATCTCGTCTCTTGCCTCCGGCACTGCCTTCCAGGAAAGGCCACAACCTGCTGTAATTTCCCTTGGAATCGGGATCAGACGTCCAGGCAGGTTCTGTTCCATGGCATATTTTTCTGCTGCCATCGCCTGCGTCGTACTCTCGAAAGTCAAAATCCATGTTTTCTTTTTCATTCTCATATTCCTGACAACTCCCACAAAGCCTCTGCCGTTCGATCCACTTCTTTCTCCGTATTCCAGTGTGACACAGAGATTCTCACAGCCCCCTGTTCTTTTGTTCCCAGCGTCTGGTGCATCAGCGGAGCGCAATGCGCCCCCGCCCGGACAGCAATTCCATGTTCCTCATACAACCAGTCCGCAACATACGCAGAATCTTCTTCTCCTATATTAAAAGAAAGAATTCCCACACGCCAGTTTCCGTCCGGATCACCATAAATACGAATCCCGGGAATCTCCCTGATCTGTTCTTCCAGCCGTCTTAACAATTGCCGCTCCCGCTGCAAAATCTCCTTTGTTCCTTTTTTCTTCAGATAATCCAGCGCACCACCAAGTCCAGCGATTCCATGGACATTCATAGTTCCGGCTTCCAGATGCTCCGGCATCGCTTTCGGATGTTCCTGGTCAAAGCTGTGGATACCGCTTCCGCCTACCTTCAACGGACAAATCTCCACTCCCGGACGCACATAAAGTCCACCGGTTCCCTGGGGTCCCAAAAGTCCCTTATGCCCGGTAAAGCAAAAGATATCTATTCCCTGTTTCTGTACATCCACCGGTAAAATTCCCGCCGTCTGCGACCCGTCTACCACCAAAAGCAAATCTCTGCTCTCTGTTACTTCCCGGATCCTTTCCAGGTCGGTAATATTTCCGGTCAGATTGGAAGCATGTGTAATTACGATACCTTTTGTATTCTCCCTGACAAGCTCCGGAAGTTTTTCATACTCCAACACACCATTTTCATCTGCTGAAAGAAAACTGACTTCCACACCTTCCTCCTGCAACCGGTAAAGAGGCCGAAGAACCGAATTATGTTCGCAGACTGTGGTGATCACATGATCCCCCTTATGAAACAGCCCCAAAATCGCAGTGTTCAGTGCCTCTGTAGCGTTCGAGGTAAATGCGATCCGCTCTCCTTTTTCTGCATGAAAAAGTTCTGCCAGCTGCTCTCTTACCTGATAGACACACCGTCCCGCCTGCAACGTGGCCTCATGTGCGCCCCGTCCGGGATTCCCCATGGTATGAAAGGCACGAACCACAGCTTCTTCCACCTCTTTCGGCTTTTGCAGCGATGTTGCCGCGTTATCCAGATATATCATGGCTTGATGATCTGGTCGGCTTTTGTCATCCGCTCTGCGATATCATACATATTGGTAACTTCTCCCACCTGTAATTTATCGGATATTCCATAAAAGTTCAGACAGGTACCACAGGTACGAATCTCCACGCCCTGTTCTTCCAGCATTTTCAGATCTTCCAGAGACTGAGAACCTTCACAGGTCAGGAATGCTCCCCCATTATAAAAGAGCATCTGATCCGGCAGCTCGTCCTGCTGTGTCAGCGCGTAAATAAATCCCTTCAACAACGTAGCACCCAGTTCGTCATTTCCCTCACCCATCGTTTTCGAAGAAATCACCACCAGCCGATTCTTCTTCGCCGGTGCACATACTACATAATCTGCTTCTTCCACTGATGTCTCCTGCGTTGCCTCTGCCTCGCCAACCGTCAGCCTCACCTGGTATTCCTGTTCTTTCACTTTCCGTGAACTACAGCCATAACCTTTCTGGTTTGCCATCTTGGTCAGGTTCTGCACAGCAATCTCATTATCTACCAGCACCTCCACCGTTCCGGCACCCTGCAGTTCTTTGATGGCTTCCTTTGCTTTCACTAACGGGATCGGGCAGATATCTCCGAGTGCATTTACTGTTTTTTTCATTTTCGGTTCCTCCTGTGTATTTTTTCATATTGATGATAGATACTATTAGCTATCTATTAATTTATAACGGACGGGTATCCTTGTCAATGATCTACCAATGACTATGAACTCCACGTCCGGCAAATTAAATGCTGCCCAATAAGCTGTTCGTAGTAAAATGAACAGCAAGATTTCTATTCTATCATCAAACATAGAAACTCTGATGTGTGAATTAGAGCGTGTCTGAAAAAGGCTTTTCGTGAGCTGCGAGTCCCAGTTTGTGGGAGATTTTATCCGAATAAGGGCGGCGTAGCGGGCTACGGCAACCGAATGAGGGTAAAATATACCGCAAAGTGGGGCTTGCAGATTTCGGAAATGATTTTTCAGACACGCTCCAGGTACTCAGTTCTTTCTGGGCGAAAAAAGAATGACAGATACGTTTTGTATGCCGGATCATTCAAGTCTCTATTTGCGCCCTGCCACCTGAATCTCTATGTCTTCTCTCGCCATCACTTTCCCGACAATCTCCGCCGGAAGTCCGGCCTCCCGCAGTTCTTTGCGCAGTTCTTCTACCACCTCTCCCGGCACTGCAAACAGCAGTCCGCCGGAAGTTTGCGGATCGTACAATACTTCTTCCATCCCGAACGACACATTCTCAAACTGCACATACTGCTCCAGATGATTCCTGTTTTTCTGTCCTGCTGCGGTCAGGAGGAATTCTTCTGCGCATGATTCCGCTCCTTCAAATACCGGGAGCTGGTCTGCGTAGATTTTGCAGGAATGTCTGCCGTCCATCATTTCGTGCAGATGCCCAAGGAATCCAAATCCGGTGACATCGGTGCAGGCGTGTACCGGGTATTTTCGTCCGATCTCAGACGCTTTGCGGTTCAGTGTTGTCATGGAAGCAATCACCTGTTCCATCGCTCCTTTTGGTGCCTGGTTGACACGGTTCGCGGCGCAGAGGATGCCTACGCCCAGTCGTTTAGTCAGAATCAGGCAATCGCCCGGTTTTGCGCCGTTGTTTTCCCATATTTTTTTCGGATCTACCACACCGGTCACGGACAGACCGTATTTGACATCACTGTCTGCGATCGAATGACCACCTGCCAGGCTTCCACCCGCTTCCTGTACTTTTTCAGCTCCACCCTGTAAGATCTTTCCGAGGATATTCAGATCCATGGATTCCGGAAAACAAACAATATTCAGTGCTGTCTTTACTTCTCCTCCCATGGCATAGATGTCGCTCAGGGCATTCGTCGCCGCTATTTTTCCAAATATATACGGATCCTCTACCATCGGTGGAAAAAAATCCAATGTCTGTACCACTGCCTGGTGCTCATTCAGGCGATATACTGCTGCATCATCCTTGCTGTCATATCCTACCAGCAAATTTTCATCTTTTTTTCCCTTCGGAAGCCGTTCCAGGATGTGTTCCAGCACTCCGGCTCCCAGTTTTGCGGTACATCCACCGCTTTTGCAGAATACAATTTCTTTTTCGCTCATTTTTCCTCCTACTTCCGTGCACATTCCCCATCTTCTCCCAGAAGAATATCCAGCCCGTGTCCCAGTGAACTCAGTATGTAAGTAAGACTCTCCTCTACTGCCTTCGGGCTTCCCGGAAGATTGACGATCAGGGTCTGTTTGCGGATCGCACTGGCTGCGCGGCTTAACATTGCTCTCGGTGTGATCGTCAGGCTGTATGCCCGAATCGCCTCTGCAATCCCCGGTGCTATCCGGTCAGCTACAGCGAGCGTAGCTTCCGGCGTCACATCCCGCACGGAAAATCCCGTACCACCGGTTGTCAGAACCAACGCACAATGCTCCTCATCTGCCAGTCTGCAAAGTTCTTTTTCAATAGCTGCCTGCTCGTCCGGAAGAATCCGATAAGATACTACTTCATACTGATCGTCCGGAAGCAATTCCTGAATCTTCGGACCACTTACATCTTCCCGTTCTCCACGGGAGCCTTTATCGCTCAGCGTAACAATTCCCACTTTATATTTTCGTTTTTCCATTCTGTTCACCTGTTACTATTCCCTTTCCCTTTTTTTCATGTGTTCTGTTCATTTATTTTTTTCTGACGTAACGTAATCTTTTTCATTTTTTCTTATATGTTATCCATTTTCGTTTCTGTAATGTCCGCTCTTTCCGCCCATCTTTTCCACCAGATGAATCTCGGAAATCACCATGCCGCGATCCATCGCCTTACACATATCGTAGATCGTCAGAAGAGCCACGCTGACTCCCGTCATAGCTTCCATCTCCACACCGGTTTTTCCCACACAGGATGTCCGGCAGGTTGCCGTGATCTGACGGGTTTTCTCATCGAGTACAAATTCAATCTCACAGTCTGTCAGTGCAATAATATGGCACAACGGAATCAACTCCGCGTTCTTTTTCGCCCCCATGATTCCGGCGATTCTCGCGATACCGAGAACATCCCCCTTTTTTGCCGTGTGATTTGTGATTGCCTGAAAAACCTCCTCGTTGACCGTAATCGTCCCCTGCGCCACCGCTACCCGGTAAGTGTCTGCCTTTTCATGCACATCCACCATCACGGCATTTCCTTTTTCATCAAAATGTGTAAATCCACTCATGTTATTCTCCTTTGTTTACCCCTGTCAATTCTAATAATCAGACGTCTTCTGTATGAAGTGAAGTTCCTGACATCTGCTTTTCAGGGCTTCTATTATATCTTTAATTTTAATAATTAATTTCTGAATTTTCTACTGTCTCAAACAGTCTTTCTCATAATAAAGAATCAGTAATACCTGCTAAGTAACAAGTAACATGCTTTCATTTTCAGCATAATTTGAATCAATTGTAATTTTCAAATCTATACTATACTGCCGCCTTAGAACTTTACAGTTGCTCCCCCCGCTCGACAGTTACGTAATTTTGTCAAAACCACATTCTCCACGCTCCATCCACGCAACATTTCTCCGATCCGTTCTCCTCCCTCTCTCCGCGTATCATCGTCGCACTGATTCAACACAGCCACATATTTTCTCCCTCCGACATCTTTCCGAAGCCCTTCCTCAGATGCCAGAATCTTCGCCATATCCTCACAGCTCAGCAGATGATCCGCATCCGCCTCCAACAGCTTTTCCGCCTCTTCCAGCCGAAAACAACATTCCTTTAACGGTTGCTCCAACGCCGAAAGTCCCAGAACTGCAATCACAACCTCTGTCTCCGGCAAAATGACCGGTTCGTGCGTGGCGGGTACTTTACAGGGCAGTCGTTTTGATCCGTCTGCTTCGATCAGGACGAGATCCGCAAGTGCCATCGCCTGTCTCATCCAGTCGGGATCCGGCATTTTTAGTTTCTGTGGCTGCTTCACTTCCGCCTCTCCGATCACCGCCCAGTCTCCCGCGCCCCAGATACGTTCCAGATCTTCCGGTGTCCGTGCCAGTTTTTCCGGCTCCGGTCGGAAAATATGCGTGGTCGTCGTTACCAGTACCTTTTTCCCCTGCTTGGTTCCCCAGGCTGCCATAACTTCGATCAGCGAACTTTTCCCGCCTGCCCCTACAAAAGAAAAACAATGTCTATCTTTCGTAAGAGTCGAAAATAACAGATGCGACTCGACCTTTTCACTTTGTTTCTTCTCCAGATTATATTTGTAAAATTTCTGTATCAATTCTTTTTCCATTTTTACCAACAGAACGACAGCTTTTCAAACTTTTCTTCCAGTTCACTCCTGCTGCCCTTCCCATTGTAATCAACCTCCAAAACCAGCTTTCCTTAAGTTTACCAAACTCCCCCAAAAAAGAAAAGCCACTATCCCCTACCGGAGATAATTTCTCATCACCCGCAGGGCATTTTTCTCCAGACGGCTGACCTGTGCTTGGGAAATGCCGATCTCCTGTGCTACTTCCATCTGCGTCTTGCCCTCATAAAACCGCAGGTTCACAAACTCTCTATCTCTCTTTGGGTAATAATACCTCTTACTGTCCGTCTTGCATTCGCACGAATCATTCACGACTCTTCCTGACGGTAATTTAATTTCTACATTTCGATCAGAATCGCACTTGTCACATTTCTGTCCATATACCAACGTCCAAGTGATTTTCCATTTTACGACCTTATGATCCTTCATCAATTCAGCAATTCTCATTCTTTTTGCGTTGTGTTCTGCATTCCGGACAGCTCTATCGCACTCAGCCTTCTTTTTTTCATAGTCTCGCTTTACTTCATCAAAGTGGTCTTTGATGCCCTGTAACTTTTCGTTCTCCGTTCTCAGCCTGTTCATCTCATCAAGAATTTCTGATTTTACTGAAGCTTTAATTGCTTCTTCAAAATTTTCTACCTGTTCTTGATATTTGCTGTCTGAATAGAACTCTTCTTCATCGTAGTCATAATACATATTCTTTCCCAATCCTTTCTACGCAAATCTCAGCTGCTCCTGGCTGTCATCAATGCTCCTGTTCGGTCACTCGCCAACCTCCCTGATTTTAATTCCGGTGCATTCTTCAAAAATTTTACCGTCAAAATTTGGTATCGCTTTTATTATGGATTTATCAGTTTTCGACAGTCCGTCCCACCAAATTTGTGCACTTTCAGATCCGTGTCAACAATAATTGCTTTTGGAAACACATCAGAAAAGCAATAAATAGGATCTGTCCAGATTTCTATTACACCTTCAAGAAAGGCTCCTCCAAGTCCCTCTTTATAAGTAACATAAAGATTGCTTGCTTCTGTATTTCTAGCGCATTTCCATGAAGTTGCGAGGGTTAATTCTTGGGATTTTCCTACACGCGCCGGCATATGAACAAAAAGTTCATCCAATTCATCATCCTCAAGCATTTGTAGCTTATCAGTTACCAGCTTTAGCGTTTTTCTTCGTGGCTCATAAAAACGATCTCTACGCTTTCTGTTCTTTTCAACATACAACATGTAGCTGTCAAGAATTTGTGGAGCTTCTGTCTTTAAAATGTTGTAATATGTATTAATCAAGCTGAATTCTGTTTTATTTTGCTGTGCAAAGTCTTCCAATTGCCCGAACGTTCCTCCACCTGTTTGATTATAAATTAGCTGATTAATAATGTTTTTTGCTCTTGAAGATATTTTTGTTCCATACTTGATATCTTTTTCTTCGAGAATAGCTGTTTGAACTGCCAAAGCATACGCATCAAGAACTTGTTCATCTATCCCACGCCGCCGTATATAGTCCTCATATCCATTTATCGTCTTTATCAGATAATCACTTGCCATAACGTAAAAAAGTGCCTCCTAACTCAAATAAAAAAGTTAAGAGACACTTCTCTGTTCCATGTCCGCATCCGGGCATTGGCTTCTGTGTTTATTTTTTCCTCTCAAACAGTTCTTCCGGTAACGGCTGTCCCAGCCAACACATCCGCAGGTACTTTCTGAACGTTGGTTCACTCATTCCTGCTCTTTTACAGGCAACCGCCATCGTGATTTTGTGCTGACAGTAATCATTTATTGCATTTGTGAACTTTTCTCTGTCCACTAGTATACATTTTCGTCCCATAGTATCACCTTTATTCCTCTGTATGCCGCGTATTCTTGATCTTTCCATCAACTTCTTTTGTACACATACAGTTGTGTACTTCATCGCATTTCATTTCATTTACTTCTACATAGTCTTTCATGTTTCCTGCCCCTCGTAAATAATATCCAATCCATAAGCAACCGCAGCATCATGCTCAATCTTGCATCCTCTTGCATTCTCCCAGCCTTTACAGAAATATGCTGCATGACACAGAGACATATTTTCCAGTGACTTAGCAAGGAAGCACAACGGAATCTGTACTACTCCACGTTCTTTCATAGATTTATTGCTATACCATTCATCTGTAAAGAGAGTATTTACAACCTCGTAGCCTTTTTCATTTAAAACTTTCATAGCTTTCTCTCTGGTTTCGATGATCTCCTCATCCGTTTTTCCAGCCATCGGCTGACTTAGCATTGCTTTCATCATCGTTAATCCTCCTACTCCCATCCATCTTGAATCATTTTAGGTTTATACATATGTTCTGTATATCCTTGTCCGTTGCAAAGGTCACATTCCACATCGTAATACTCGTAATCATCGCAACATTCCCAGTACTGAGCTTTATTGCGCTTCTTTGTGATTTTTCCAGTTCCACTACACTTTGGACATTTATGGATTTTATTTCCCTGTATTTCTTTCAACAATTCTGCTAAAGTTGTATTCTCTCCGTAAGTCTTACACATCCTTACAACATCGCATATTTTCATCGTCTTCTCCTCGTTCTTCCATAAGTTAACAATCAAAAGTGGTACGTAGTAATACGGTTGACATTCTTCAACAGTTTCCTTTGCGTCTTCGATTGTTTTACATATCCAAATTGGATTACCGTCCAATGCGTTCACTACCGCATACTGACAATCTTTATATTTATTTCTGGCATCTTCAATCGTCAATATACCAGCATTACGTGATATATTGTTACGAATGCATTTCACCAAATCGAAAATTTTTGCTAAATTCATAAAACATCTCCGCTGTTATCGGTTCTTTACCTATAATCGAATACGCACCACAATAACCAGTAAAACTAACATTATCAACTTCTATTTTTGAATAATAATCAAAAGGTATTAGCGTTTCAACCACATAGAATCTCGGAATAAATCCAACGCTCTTATTGTCAACAAATGCCTCTTTAAACTCAATCCAGCCTTTTACAGACTGTCCTGTTTTCTCAATATAAGCAGTTTGCATTCTTTTCATAATTACTCCGCAAACACCCAATCTTCCGCAAGCATATCCGCCTGAGAAGCAAGCCATCCCATCTGTACGCCGGATGTACCTACAAATGCAATAGCCTTGTTTCCAATAGCATCATGGTCGCAGTTGACAACATCGCCGTCTGCTGATTTATAGGAAATTCCGGTTGCAAGCTGGATGTACTGCTTCTTACCATTCCAGCCCTGTCTGGATACTTTCAGACCTCTTTTCACGTATTTGATAGCATCTCCGAACGAGAACGTTGCCACGCCTCCAAGAACCGGACAATTTGTTTCGTCAGCGATCATCCAGTCATCACGCTGCATATTCATCAGAGTGTATTCCACTCGTTCCGTTTCACGGATATCCAGAAGTGGTCCATTATCAGCATCCTGTGGTCTGCACTGGATCATAACTGTCTGTTTTTCTTCATCCCAGTACCAATAGCCACCCCATCCAGGAAGTTTTGCCTTTGAACCCTTTTTCATCGCATTAAACGCTTCTGTAAAATTCATTTTACCACCCTTTCCTTGTGACTTGTAATTTTTACACCGTCTTTAATCTTCCTGATTGTCACCGTGTATCCAGATTCTGCCAGTTGTACCATCCGGTCAAGGTTCATCAGGATATTTTCTTTGATTTTCATTTCTTCCCCCGATTTGTCCATATCAATACCCTTTCGCATCGTAAGTCATAGTTTTTCCGCATTTCACACATTTGCAGATATACTCCCGTTTGTGTGTGTCAAAGTGTTTCCGGAATCTATGCTTACAGAATTTTTGTTTTATCATAAAATAGATTTTTTCAAAAATCACGTTTTTTCTCCTTTTCCTTTGTAGTGAGCGTAGGTGGATTCGAACCACCAACCTATAGAGTCAAACTCCACCGTTCTGCCATCTGAACTACACGCCCATGTCCACGGGAATCTGCAAGTCTGAAAACAGTTTCCCGTGCCGCTACGGTTCTTTAGACACATCCATCTGTAACTCTGAGAAAGCAACTCTTTTGGTGACTCCGCAGCTAAAACACCACTTTTCACATTTTTACTTGAAATAGGTACTACAAATACAAAATGTTGATTAAAATAAAGGTTTTTTCAAACACAGTCATGGTTTCCCATTATCCATCATAGTAGGAATCATATTCGGCCAGTGTGACGATAAGTCTGAGCTTCCGGTTGCGACCCTTGGCTTCTTACCGCTGTTCAAAGCACACACGGGATTGATACCCGTAAATTTCACGGTTCTTTCAGAATATTTTTACTTTAATAAGACTATGTATCTCATTCAAAAGAAATATTATATCCGTGCCATACCGCTACTTTAACAGATTTCTTGTGTTATACCCCGATTTCTCAGGTTCAAGGCAAATCAGCTTGTTTGAGTTTTCCAGCCGATCCGTGGTCTCTCACACCGCTCACCAAACTGGATTATTCCTGCACCGCAGGCGTCTATTCATCGCCGACCACAAGGATCCTGCTTTTGACCTCTCTATGATGATACACTGCAGGGCATTGTTGACGGGTTCCCGTCTTCTCTACCGGAATCACTCCCGGTAGAAAGGATCGGTTGACCCAGTATCCCGAATCAGCCTTACTTATTCACCGCTGCATCTCAGCAGAACTGAAAAATCCATCTTCACTGAGTTGACCATGTTTGAAAACCGTTATCCGGACTCGAACCGGAATCTTTAAAAGAGAGGGATCCTTTTACTGCTTTGCCGTTAAGCTATAACGATAAATCACGGTTTTTTCTGTATACGTAGGAACTTACCAAATTTCACTTTTAAGGAGATTTTATGAAAATGACAAAAAGTAACTGCTTTCAGAAACCGCGAAAACTGAAAAGCTGTCGTTCGGATTCGAACCGATACCACCAGAAAGAACATTTTAAAAGAAAGTGTGGTTTCCACATCGACAGCAAGTAGGCACAAGCGGAATCGAACCGCTATCCCGGCAGACGAGGTGAATTTTCAGCCGGTGTCTTTCCATTAGACCATGTGTCTATGTCCATAGGATACCCCGTCAAAAGTACCCTATGCCGCTATCGTCCAAGGACATCACGCACGCCACGGCTATTTGTACAGATACACTCTCCGTCGATATAGACCTCGCAGTTTTCGAAATTGATTGACCGAGTTCCTGACTGATTAATTAGTCTCATCGCGCCGCCTCCTGTGTTCCATCTGGCATTCAAACAGTTTTGCTACGTTAGATCGTTCCTGCCGGATCCCGTGTCCCTGCCGGAACAATTCACACGTAAGAAATTTTCCACATTTGGTGCATTCATCGTTGATTTCTTTTCCGGCGATTCTCATGTGTTCGTTTCCTTTCCGAGAAAGAATGAAAATGTGTTTGATTCTGGTATTTTAATTCCGATCATGCCGCATGTTAGCTGTATGGCCAGATTCCGTTCTCCACATCTTTTGTAAAATTCTGAATAGATGTTGTAAAAGCTGTCTATCGCATCCATCATTTCTACATTTATTTTCATTGCAACCTCCTTACAATGCACCAACCTGTTTGAATACTTCTAACATTTTCGGAAACTGGATTGCAAACCAGTCGACCGTTGTTTCATCGTGTCCGAATTGTCTGTAGTGTTCAAAATTGGCTTGTAGACCACTCTCAGCCATAAATGCGTGGATAATCTCATGTCGAAGCTGTTTCTTCATCAGGACATCGAAATCTCCAAGCTTATTGATGTTATCCGTCCGAATTCGGATTTGATGTGATGTGTAATCTGTTTCACCATCGATATCCTCATTTTCAAATTTTTCCCGGATGATTTTGTATGGGGTTCCGAGGATGGAAACGGAATCTACTGGATTGATTTTGTCTTTACTGGACTCCGTTTGATTTTTCAGTATCGGAACACACGTTGCAAAAATAGCATCCTGTTTTGCCACAATCCTCGACCCGGCGGCATCTTCGAATGTTACCAAATTGCTTTTATCAATAAAGCAAGTAGTTTCCGCTTTCACGATGTAGTTTACACCGTTTATCATTCGTACAAGGAATTCATCAGTGCTGTATGATTTCTTTTCCCCGGAAACATTCCCTATACTTTTTACGGAAACAGGATAATACACTGAATTTTTGAAGTCTTCGATCGGTATATGTATCTTCATTCCTTCAAGCGTTTCAACAGTACACTCGTTATCCGAAACATAATATTTCAAGGACGAATTCTTTACTTTATATTTTTCGCCACTTGGCAGTCTCAGTATATAGTCATCTGGACTGTATTCCTCTTTCTTACTTTCCATGACATACCCCTTTTTATTTTTGGAGTCGTAGAAACGACTAAGTAAGGCGGTTTTTCGATTTCCACTAGACCCCCACCCCGGTGTTATCGAACATGTGTATCTCTTGGACAAATCATTGTTTGTCTTATAGATCACTGTTTATTTTCATGCACTTCTACCAATTCTGGTAAAGGTTTTTGTGCATCTTTTTCTGTCTTCAAAAACTCACTACTTTTTGCATCGTTTTGATTGATTTTGCACACTTCTGAGCCACCCAACTGCGGCAATTTATCCGCTGACAGTGCTCTTTTTGGTGCTGTTTCCCTGGTAACTCCTGGCATATTCCATAAATGGTTACGATTCAGGATTGCCAGTGGCTTTACTGGGTTGATACTCTTGTCTAATAGAAGTGCTTCTAATGACTGTTCATTATCTCTTCTTATAGTTTTTGCGAGGTCTAAACTTTTTATACTTGGTGATATACTACTACTACCATACCCAACAGTATTATATTTACTGTCTACATCCCAGTTATAAATAGTCTGTGTGCTAATCCCAGTCATATCGGAAAAGCCTTTTATTGTTATTTGCTGCTTGTGTTTTACACAGAGTTTTTTATACACTTCATACGCCTTTAAAACTCTTTCTGCGTTATATTCATCGCAACCTGTCGGGAAGGTTCTCAACATGCTCTTGTTTCCCCTGAACAGTTTCTCGTTGATCTCAAGAAGTGTATACAGCCATATACTCGGTGGTATCTCGGTGGGGTCCGTGTCTGTCTCCTGGCAGCAGTCAAACAAGATGTCTTCCGCAAGTCTTTCAAGGTTGTCAACGGTAACTTCGATGTTGTTGTACTCGGTCGGTATGTTTCTCGGATCTGTCAACCGCCTTGGGTCATCTGGTCCTGCCACTGTTCTTCTTTTTCTCGCCATGCTTTCAACCTCCTTTCTGATCTGCAAATAAAAAAACTCATCAATCCAACAATGTTACTTGTCAGGTTGATGAGTTCTGATCGCTTTCTGGTCTATGCTCTAAGGTCTTCAGGATCCTGTTGTGATCCCTCGCTTTCGATTGCTCCCAGTGTGTCAACTGGTTGCTGCATGTCCTAATCAATTCCCTTTTTCTGTTTTCCGTTGAGTCAACTATACACCAAGAGCAAAAAAAACGCAATACCCAATTTTTAAATTTATTTTCCCTTGTGTGCCATTATATAAAAATAAATAAATAAAAATTATTATACGCGGGCGCTTCTTCCCTCTTTGTTTTATTATATATATATTTTATTATATAGACAACGTAGTATTATATATATTTTTTCTTTATAATCTTTCTTTCTATTCTTTCTCTATTTCTTTGCTTCTTTCTTTTTTTGTATCTG
>OLRP01000348.1_pt1 | contig 42453 bp, 36 predicted proteins | sample 1672401 | NCBI WGS metagenome assembly OLRP01 (sample SAMEA3136682, study PRJEB25190) | human gut metagenome | reverse complement strand
GAGCTGCGAAGTCCTCGACCGCCGCCACTGGCGCTGCCGGCGCCACAACGGCTGCGCCCGCAGCGGGGATCGTCGCCGGAATACTCATGTTCGTCGTGGCGATGCTCGCCGTCAGCCAGATCGCCGGCGCGCTCTTCGGGTTCTGGGACAACGAGTCGAAGAAGCAGAGCCTCGCCGGCCTGCCGCCCTACATCACCTATGAGATGGTCGAGGCGGCGCTTGAGGCGCAAGAGGACTACGGGCACCCCGCCGGATGCACGATAGCCCAGATCATCGTCGAATCGGGGCAAGGCGACCACATGAGCAGGCTCGCCACGCGCGACCACAACCTGTTCGGGATGAAATGGGCCCCTTCGTTCGCCGCGGCGCCCGAGGTCGCCGGCAAGGCGAACTGGGTCACCGGCGAGGAGGTCGACGGGGCGCACGTGACCATAACCGACTCATTCACGGTGTTCAAATCGGACGCGGATTGCATCCAGTTCAGGAGCCGCGTGTTCCTGGCGAGCTCGACCTATTCGGGAAACGCCCTGATCAGGGAAGCCATATCAGAACGGTCCTCCGACAAAATGGCGGAAGGCCTGAAAGACGCAGGCTGGGCGACCGACTCGGCCTACGTCGAGAAGCTCAAGGCCGTGATGGACCAATACGGGCTGCGCGCTTTCGACGCCATGGCGCCCGGGGACCTGGCCAACCCCTCCGCCGGAGGCGCCTCCGTCGTCGCGGCTGCGTTCTCTCAGCTCGGCGTGCCCTACGTATGGGGCGGCACCACGCCGGGAGTGGGCCTCGACTGCTCGGGCCTCACACAATGGTGCTATCGCCAGGCAGGGATATCGATACCCCGCAATTCCGAGGACCAGGCGGCCGCGGGAACAAAGGTCCCGCTTTCGATGGCGGAGCCCGGCGACGTGCTCTGGCGGCCCGGGCACGTGGCCATCTACATAGGAGACGACTCCTACATCCACGAGCCCCAGACGGGCGACGTGTGCAAGGTGTCGCAGGGAATCAGCTACTTCACCTGCGCTGTCAGGTTCAAATAAGGAGGATGGAGACATGAACGGAAAAACAAAGATTGTGGCCGCCGTGGCAGCGGGCGCCGTGGCCTTGACGATCGGCGCAGGCGCCGCCCGCTGCTCGATGGACGCGCCCGACGCCCAAACCGGGCAGCAGGCGCCACAAGAGCAGGCGTCGGGAAAGCAAGACGACGCGAAGGCGAGCCAATCTTCGCAGCAGGCGCCCGATGAGCGGCTGTCAAGCGAAAGCGAGTTCTCGTCGCTGGCGAACACGTCATGGACGAGCCGCGACGGGGCCTCGAAGCTCTCGATCACCAAGGACGCGCTTATCGAGCGCACAGCCGACTCTGCAAGCGTGATCTACTACACGGTGAGCGACGAGAAGACCGACGCTGCGGGTCTGAGCGTAACCCTGAGCACCTCCGAAGATATCGCCGTGCCGGGCGCTGATACGGTCGTGCGCATCGAGAACGAGGGCGCATCGACGACGCTGACGTGCGATTTGCTCAAAGCTATCTATGTCCAAGACGGGAAGACGCAAACCGCGCTGTCGGTAGCTGGCGACGTGCAAGATCTCTGCGCACTCACCGGCAAGAACGAAGCCGACTTCGAGTCGGTCCTCGAATCCTTTGCGAAGGCGCATTCGCCTTACGCAACGTCGGCAGCATGGGACAAAGAGGTCTGGATCGATTACGACGCGCACAGTACTTTAACCACGTTCACGCTCGATGACGCCGCTTCGACCATCGTGACGGTGAGCGTGTCCCAAGACGGGGCCATGGAGGCGGTGTAGCCATGGGCGCGCACGTCGAAAGGAAGGCCATCCGAAAAGCGGCCATCTTCGCCGCGCTCTCGTTCGCGGTGTGCTGCGCGGTGTTCGTGCCGACGCAACCCGCATGGGCGGGCATCGCCGAGGACATCAACGGTTGGCTGTGCGACATGCTGCGGGGCGTGTGCAACTGGGTGTTCGCGGCGCAAGTGGACGTCTTGAAGTCCATCGGCTACGACGGAATCCTCGGCGCCGGCTTCCAGAACATGCTCGGCACGTCCGGCGACGTATCGGTGTACGACGTGGTGCGCGGCATATGGTCGGTAGCCGTGCTGCCGATTGGCTGCGGGGTCATTTCCCTCGTGTTCACCATCAAGCTCATCCAGATATCACAGCGCATGGACGGCAGCGCCAGTATGCCCGGCGTCAAGGAGGTGGTCTTCCTCCTCGTCTTCTTCGCGGTGTTCCTTTTCCTCATACAGAACAGCTTCGACCTCATGACAGCGCTTTACGAGGTGGTCGGGCTCGCGATACGCAGGGCGGCGGACCTCTTCGGCACCGGCAGCCCGATGGACCTTGCGAAGGTCTCGATCGTGACCACCGACGATGACGTCGCCGCCCTCGTGGCGATGCTCGTGGTCTCCCTTATTAGCTGGCTCGTGGTGCTCGTCGCCTACATAGTGAGCCTCGTCGTCTGCTGGGCGCGTGCGATACAGCTCTACGTGCTGGCGATGCTCGCGCCGATTCCCCTCTCGCTCATGGCGCTCGACGAGACGCGCCAGGTGGGCGTCGGATACATCAAGAACTTCGTCTCGGTGTGCCTTGCGGGCCTTGTGATACTCGTGCTGCTCATAGCGTTCCCCCTCGTCTTGGGCGGCCTGGTGGCAGCAAACCCCGGAACCGGCACGCCGATCGACGGAATAGCCAACGGGCTCACCTACGCGCTGCAGTACCTGGCCATGTGCGTCTTGCTAGTGCTCTCGCTCGCGAAGAGCGGCTCGTGGGCAAGGGATGCCATGAGCGGCTTCTAGCGAAACAGGACAGACCGAAAGGAGGTGGTCGCGATGGGATGACCTGCGCCGGGCGGCCGCGGCGCTAAAAGCGGCCGCGCAATGCAAGGCCCTTCCACACCCTGCCTTGCACTCAAACCCAAGAACATGCAAAGGAGACAGCTATGAGCGAAGACAAGAAGAACGTCTACGTCACGCTCCACAAGGACTTCGTGCGCACCGACATCGAGTACGCCGACCGCGCCACGGGCGAGACGAGGACGTTCAACTCTGTGACGCTGCCCAAAGGAACCGTCATCGACGGAACCGACGTGGGCTACTACCAGTTCAGCCCTCTTTTCGTGAACCCCTCGCGCTTCAAGGGGGAAGACTACCGGGACATCCCGCTGCTCGCAAACCGCGAGGTGCGCCTCTCGAAGACCCTGCTCGACGACCAGGGGAAACCCGTGACGGGCGAAGACGGCAAGCCCGTACGGGACGTCGTCTACGCGATGCCGGCGCAGATCAAGGGCGCCCTCGACGAGGCGCGAAGCCGCTACCTGCAGGCGCAGACCAAGACGCGCGACGAGCGCACCTTGGCGCAGCGCGCGAGCGACGCCCGAAGCGGAGCATCGGCGCTCGCCAACGAACATGTCCCTTTCGACTCCCGTGACCGCTAGGAGGTGCATCATGGATGAAAGCAAGGAAACGGCCCGGGGCGCGAGCCCCGAAGACGTGCGCGCGAAGCTCGTGCGCTGCCTGCTCGCCCTGCTGCTCGCAGCGTCGAGCGTTGCTGGCGCGCTATCATCGCTCGGCGCGAAGGAGGCGCACGCGACGGAAACCGCCTACCTGAGCGTGGGCGGCAACATCCCCTACGCGGGGTTCTTCACCACGTGGATGTGGGCAGACGGCCAGATGGCCTACTGCGCCCAGCCCTCCAAGGCGACGCCTTCCGAGGGCGGCTACGAGAAGGCGCCTTTGAGCACTCCGTCCGGCCGCGACGCCGAAGCCGCCGCCGACCTGTGGTTCGGATGGGGCGGTCCGGGCTTCGACTACTCCATGTGGCCCAGAACCTGGTACGACGGCACGCCGATGAACGACGCGCGCTACGCAGCGCTCACGCACATCATCCTGTCCGACACGTACAGCTCGAGCGGCGACCAGGCCATGCATGGGTGCACCCAGACGTTTCGCTCGTGGTGCCAGCAGAACGTGCTCGGCTTCGACGACAGCGGCTCGGTGATCAACGGCGACGCCACGGGACGCCTCATGCACTCGCGCATGGGCGAGGTCAAGCAGTCCTTCAAGGCGTTCCAGCTCTACACGGGAAGCTTCTCGCAGATGATCGTCTCGTTCAGCTACACGCCCTACGGCAGCGTCGAGCTCGAGAAGCAGTCGGGCAACGGCGTCATGAGCGGCGGCAACGACGCGTACTCCCTTGCGGCCGAGTACACGCTCTATTCGGACGAGGCCTGCACGCAGGCGGTGTCCGTGATGGCTCTTGACGACTCCGGCCGCGGCAGGATCGACGAGGTGGAGCCCGGCAACTACTGGCTCAAGGAGTCGAAGGCCGCACCCGGGTTCGCCATCGACGAGGCCGCCTACGCGGTGACGGTCGAGCCCGACAAGGCCGCCACCGTTGCGGCCGGGCATGTTCAGGACACGCCGCAGTCGAACGCCGTCGACGTCGTCGTGGCCAAGGCGGATGCCACCACTGAAAAGGCCCAGCCCCAGGGCGATTCCGCTCTCAGGGGCGCTGAGTTCACCGTCGAGTACTACAAGGGAATCTATTCCTCGGTCGACGAGGCCCGCGCATCGGGCTCGCCCGAGCGCACCTGGGTCCTTGCGACCGACGATGAGGGCAAGGCCCACCTGAGCAGCGATTCCAAGGTGTCCGGCGATGCGTTCTACTACGCATCCGACGGGACGACGCCCGTCATCCCGCTCGGCACCGTCCTTGTGACCGAGACGAAGGCGCCTTGCGGCTACAATCTCGACGACGGCCGAGGCAACGCGCCCGAAACGCATCTCGCGAAGGTGGAGTCGGACAACGACCGCATCGAAGCCGTCTCGACCTACAACTCGCCTGTGGCGAAGGATACCGTGAAGCGCGGCGACTACCGCCTCGTCAAGGAGGTGCCGGTATCGATCTACTCCGAGGGCGCAGGCGACATGCCGCAGGACGTCAAGCGAGCGCTCGTCCCCGGCGTCGAGTTCCAGCTGATCAACGACTCGGCGAACCCGATCGCATCCCCCGAGACCGGCGAGGAGGTCGCGCCCGGCGGCGTCGTGTGCACCATAACGACCGACGAGAACGGGCTCGCCACAACCAAAGACAGCAACGCCGATGCGAACGGTTGGGCGAAGCCCGAGGGCTGGAGCGCAGCGCTCGCGTACGGCACCTATTCCGTGCACGAGGTGATTCCCGCAGACGTCGCCGCGAAGTTCAAGGCGGAATACGGCAAGACCCTTCTTCCCGTCGATGACTTCAAGATCACGGTTTCCGACGAAGGACAGTACAACCCGCCGGTTCTGGTGAGCAACAAGATCCCGCAAACGCCGCTCAAGGTGGTCAAGGCCGACGCCGAAACCGGCAAGCGGATCCCGCTTGCGGCGAGCTTCGAGCTATACGACGCCGACGGCGATCTCGTCACCTATACCCTCCACTACCCGGACGAGGAGGTCGTGAGCACGTGGACCACCAACGAGCGCGGCGAGCTCACCTTGCCGATGGTTTTGGGGGAGGGGTGTTACTTTTTGAAGGAGGTCGCAGCGCCCGAGGGCTACGTCCTCGATTCCGAGCCGGCAGCCTTCTCGGTTTCCGTCGACTACCGCGGATGGGACGATCCGATCGTCCTGACTTTCGAGGACGCGCCCCAGAAAGGCACCGTAACCGTTTCGAAGACCGACTCCGAGACGGGGTCGCCCGTCGACGACTCCACCTACATCGTGAAGGCCGAAGGCGACGTCTCCACCCCCGACGGGACCCTGCGCTACGCAGACGGGCAGATCGTGGCGACGCTCATCACCAGCGCCGACGGACGCGCGACCAGCGAGCCGCTCTACCTGGGGACATACACCGTATACGAGGCGAAGGCCAAAGACGGCTACGCCCTCGATGTTGCCGAGAAAAGCGTTGCCCTGACCTACCAGGGCCAGGAGGTCTCGGTGTTCGGTGAGCAGATCGACGTGACCGACGCCCCGACCGAGCTGCAGATCGTCAAAGTGAGCTCAATCGATGGCGAGACCCCGATTGAGAGCGCGACCTTCCGAATCTGGAACGACTCAGACGATTTCGATGAAAGCCCGACAACCGACGCAGGCGGCATCATTGCGCTCAAGTACCTGAAGCACGGCAGCTACCACATGCAGGAAGTCGCCGCGGCGGACGGCTACGTCATCGACGACGTCGACGACGAGGGCAAGGCCCGCATTCACGACTTTCAGGTGAACGACCAAGGCATGGTCGCCATGGCCGACGAGCCCATGCAAGCCAAGCTCGCCATCGTGGTCGAGAACATGCCCAAGACCATAGGCACCACCGCGACCGACGGCGACAGCGGCACCCATGAAGGCCAGGCGCGCAGCGACATGTCGATCATCGACAGCGTCGCCTACACGGGATGCATCCCCGGCGAAACCTACAAAGTGGCCGGCAAGCTCATGGATAAATCCACCGGTCAGCCCGCGCTCGATGCCGAAGGCAACGAGATCAATGCCGAGAAGGAGTTCGCAGCGGAAGATTTCGAGGGGTCGGTTGACATCGAGTTCAGATTCGACGGATCCGGCCTCGCAGGCGCCTCGCTCGTTGCGTTCGAGTCGATGCTCGACGCCGAAGGCAACGTCTACATGAGCCACGAGGACATCGGCGACGAGGGCCAGACCGTCAACGTCGTCGACATCGCCACCAAGGCCCACGATACCGAAACCGGCACCAACCAGGGCACCGTGAGCGAAGCCGCGACGCTCGTGGACGAGGTGAGCTTCGAGGGGCTGACCCCCAGCAACCGCTACAAGCTGTTCACCACGCTCGTGGACAAGGCGACCGGCGAGCCTGTTGAGGATGCCGCCGGCAACCCGATGGTGATCGAAACGGATTTCGTGCCCGAGGCGCCCGACGGCACCGTTGAGGTCGTGTTCGAGCTCGACACCGCTGAGCTAGCCGGCAAGTCCCTCGTGTTCTTCGAGAAGCTCGCCGACGACGGCGACAACGTCATCGCGAAGCACGAGGACATCGGAGACGAGGGTCAGACCATCGAGCTTCCAGAGCCTGATGCCCCCCAAACCCCCGTAGGAAAGGGATACCCCAAGACGGGCGCCGATGCGGCCAAGGCGGCTGTTACGGCAAGCGCGGCGGTGATTGTGGGCTGCGGTGCGGCCGGCGCGGCCTATGCCGCGGCGAAGCGTCGCAAGAAGGCCGGCGAAGAGGTTGAGGAACCGACCGCCGAACCTGTCGAGTAGTAACAACAAATCGCTGCAAGTGCAGGCGGGCTTCGATTGAGGCCCGCCTTCTTTATTGAAAAGAGAGTGAATGAAGAAGCTGAAGAAGATCGCCGAAGGCCTTGGCCCGGCGCTCGCCGCACTCGTCGTCGCCGCGCTATGTACCTGGATCGCCGCAGACGACAGCGACAAGGCCGAGATCGCACAGTCGCTCGAGGGCGCAGTATCGGAGGAAAGCAAGCATGAGGAGCCCCGGGGTATCGACTGGGACAGCTTGTCCCAGGAAATCGTCGCGTGGGTGGAGGTGCCAAACACGAACATAAGCCAGCCGGTAGCCAAGGCCGACAAGCGGAACCCGAACGCCTATCTCTTTCTCGATGCGCTCGGCCAAGGCGGCTACGGCACGCCATACATCGACGCCGACTGCACGGAAGAGTCGCTCCTCGTCCCGATCTACGGGCACAACATGTCGGACGGCAGCGTGTTCGCGGATTTCGCGAAGTACAGCAATGAAGATTACGCGCGAAGCCATTCGGCCATCTTCCTGCATACCCGCGATGGCGGCACGTATGAGCTATCGGTCATTGCCGTGGACGTCGTGGACGCCAGCGCTGAGACCGTGTGCCCAAGCTTTGACGATTCAGAGGCGATTGTGGAGTGGATTGGTAAAAGCGACCTTGTCCTACTCGAATACGATGGGTCGAGCAAAGTATTCGCTTTCGCGACCTGCTCGTATCAGACCGTTAATTCTCGAACCGTGGTATATGCGGCAACCACAAACGAATGACGCGCTCATCCGCGGACGTTCGCCCTTGAGGTCGCCTGTTGTCACATTCAACAACATAGGGCGTTATAATGAAGCAAACGTATTTGTATTGCATTTCGAGCGATAGGGGCACAAATGTCTGACGGTTACAGGGAGCTCATCAAGAGCAACCCCGACGAGACGGAGATCAGAAGTTTCCTGGTAGAGGGAAATCAGGTCTCCGTAACCCTGCGCATCCCCGACACCTTGCGTGACGCCGCGAAAGAAGAGGCAGCACTCCGCGGCATGAGCTTTTCTGCGTTCGTGCGCACTTGCATGATTGAAGAACTTGCGAAGAAGGGGCAATAGTCCGTGGTCGAACCGATGCATGAAATATCGCTTGAAGGCTTCATAGAGTCTTTCGACCGTCGATACCCAACTTTCATTCTCAAGACGTTGCTGTGCGACCGCACGACGGGACGCGGCATCATATGGGCCGACAACGAATACGAGGCCCTGGGTGAAGGCTATATGGGTGACGAAGAAATTACCGTTGAGAAGATCACGGGCATGAACTCTGGCGTAATCAAGCCACGCATTGCCAAGGAGCAGGAGAAGCAATCCCAACGTACCAAGAGCCGCGCCGAGGTGTTCACTCCATCGTGGCTGTGCAACCAAATGAATAACGACTTAGATGAGGCGTGGTTCGGTCGACGTGACGTCTTTAACGTTGAGATTGTTGCTGATGACAGCACCAAAACATGGACGGCCGCTAATGGGCCGATTGAATTTCCCAAGTCAAAGGGGCGCGGTTGGCATGCTTATGTGGAGGCGCCGCGGCTTGAGATTACCTGCGGTGAGGCGCCGTTCGTGTGCTCGCGTTACGACACCGTGACGGGCGATGAGCTGCCCGTGCACGAGCGCGTGGGCTTCCTGGACCGCAAACTGCGTGTCGTGACCGAGAGAACCAAGACTCGCAAGGAATGGGTACGTCGAGCCCTTGACGCGCTGCGCGCGACTTACGGCTTCGAATATCAGGGCGACAACCTGCTCATCGCTCGCATCAATGTGCTTGAGACGTTCGTCGAGCATCTCTGCGACCGCTGGGGGTCGAACCCCGAGCAGGATGAGCTGGAGCAGGCGGCGTGGATCGTCTCCTGGAACTTCTGGCAGATGAATGGCTTCACCGACGCCGTGCCCACCAACAAGATGGGTGCCGAGGTGGAGTCAACCCTTGGGACGTTCGAGGAGCCCGAGCCGGAACCGATGCAGCCATCTCTTTTCGACTTGTTTGACGACGTGTTTCCTAACGAGACAACCGAAGAGACCGAAGAAGAGGAACAGAGGGAAACGGTTCCTCTCTGCGTGATATACGACTGGCGTAACGGCGAGCCCTTCGAGTTCGCCACATTGAAAAGTGAGGCGACGGATATGGAAAAAATGTTCTACGCAGTTATCGGAAATCCTCCTTATCAGGAAGAATCTGAGGGTAATCAACGTAAGACGCCTATCTACAACTATTTTATGGACGAGTCTTTTAAGGTTGCGACAAAAGCAGAACTGATTACTCCCGCGCGATTCCTTTTTGATGCGGGACAGACGCCAAAAGAATGGAATCGCAAGATGCTCAGCGATTCACATTTCAAGGTTATGAAATTCGAAGCTGATGCCAGTTCGGTTTTTTCGGGAGTCGAAATCAAAGGCGGTGTTGCCGTTACTTATAGAGACGCAGACTCCGAGTTTGAACCGATTGGCACTTTCGTCGCTTGGGAACCAATGCGTTCCGTGATTAGCAAAGTCGGTACAGCCTGCGACCTAAGTCTTGCTAGTTTGGTCACTGGTGCCGTCCCATATAAATATTCAGACGAGGCAAAGAGCCAGCATCCTGAGTATGCCGAGCAAATGGGGAAATCTTTTGATCTCAGAACGAACGCGTTCGACAAACTATTCGGCAAGTTGTTCTTCCGTGATAAGAATGATGATGCAAGCTATGTTGCCGTATGTGGATTGTTTAACAAGAAGCGTGAATGCTTTTGGATTAAGCGTTCGTATATTGAGGTTCCAGATAATTTTAATGGGTTCAAAGTTCTGCTTTCGAAGGCGAGCGGCGCCGGCGCATTTGGCGAAAAACTTGCCTCGCTCGCTATTGCTTCAAAACAAGTTGGCCACACTCAATCGTTCGTTTCAATGGGCAATTTTAATACCGAGGCCGAAGCTGACGCGCTGGTTAAATATTTAAAGACCAAGTTTGCGAGGGCTCTTCTCGGTATCCTTAAAGTGACGCAAGATATGACGCCGAGGGTTTGGGGGCTTGTTCCTCAGCAGGACTTTACCCCTGGTTCTGATATCGACTGGTCGCAGTCCGTTGCCGACATCGATCGTCAGCTCTATGCCAAGTACGGACTCGATGAGAACGAAATCGACTTCGTCGAGACGCACGTGAAGGAGATGGAATAGCCGTGGCCTTCTCCGACATCACCAGCAAAGTTAAAACAGGTCGTCCGGTATTGCCCCAGATCTACGCCTACACCACCCCCGAAATCGCGCGGCACGATGGATGGACGAAGATCGGGTACACCGAGCAAGACGTCGAAACGCGCGTCAAGCAGCAAACCCACACTGCCAACGTTTACTACGTTATCCAGTGGCACGGCAACGCAACATACGAAGATACGGGCGAGACGTTTCGCGACACCGACTTCCACGGCTATCTGAAGAAGCTCAACGTCGCAAACGAGCCGGATACCGAGTGGTATGAGATAGAACCCGATCCCGCGAAGATGCGCTTCTACGAGTTCCGCGAGAACCACGGCATTTTGGAGGCGCCCACCGCAATAGAATATCAGCTTCGCGCCGAGCAGGACCGCGCCGTCGAGCAAACCGTCAACTACGCCCAGCACCACCAACGTGGGGAATACCTGTGGAACGCCAAGCCGCGCTTCGGCAAGACGCTCACGAGCTACGACCTCTGTCGCAAGCTGGGAGCCATGAAGGTTCTCATCGTGACAAATCGCCCCGCAATCGCGAACTCGTGGTACGACGACTACGTAAAGTTCATGGGCAAAGAATCGGGGCTGTGCTTCATCAGCGGCGCGAGCGCACTTCAAGGCAAGCCTTTCTGCATTTCGCGCGACCAATACCTCGAGAACCTGCGCGATGGCGGCACTAAGGGGTTCATCGAGTTCGTGAGCCTTCAGGACCTTAAGGGATCAATCGAGTTCGGCGGTAAGTTCGACAAGCTCAAGCACGTCTCCGAAATCGAATGGGACGTGCTCATCATCGACGAGGCGCACGAAGGGGTCGACACCTTCAAGACCGATGTGGCGTTCGACCATATCAAGCGCAAGTTCACCCTCCACCTCTCAGGCACGCCGTTCAAGGCCATCGCCAACGAGAAGTTCCCCGCCGACGCTATCTTCAACTGGACCTACGCCGACGAGCAGCAGGCTAAGCGGGACTGGAACGACCCCGAGCTGCCCAACCCCTATGCCGAGCTGCCGCGTCTCAACATGTTCACCTACCAGATGAGCGACATCGTGGCGGGCGAAGTGCAGCGCGGTTGCGACATCGACGGCGAGACCGTCGAGTACGCCTTCGACCTCAACGAGTTCTTCGCGACCAAGACCGACTCAAGGGGATTCGTCTCGTTTGTCCACAACGACGATGTGGATCGCTTCCTCGACGCCCTAACCGCCCAGAAGAAGTTCCCGTTCTCGACGCCGGAGCTGCGCAACGAGCTGCGCCACACGTTCTGGATGCTCAACCGCGTGGACTCCGCCAAGGCGCTCGCCAAGAAACTGAACGCGCATCCGATCTTCAAAGACTACGAGATCGTGCTCGCCGCAGGCGACGGCAAACTCGACGACGAGGACGAGTCGATCAAGGCGTTCGACAAGGTCCGCGAGGCAATCGCGAACCACGACAAAACTATCACCCTCTCCGTCGGCCAGCTGACTACGGGCGTGACCGTGCCCGAGTGGACCGCGGTGCTCATGCTCTCGAACATGAGGAGCCCGTCGCTCTACATGCAGGCCGCCTTCCGCGCACAGAACCCGTGCCTGTTCAGGTACGATGGCAAGTTCCTGCGCAAAGAGAACGCCTACGTCTTCGACTTCGACCCCGCACGCACGCTCGACATTTTCGAGAAGTTCGCGAACGACCTCTATACCGACACGGCCTCTGGCAGCGGGACGCTCGACGACCGGAAACGCCACATTCGCACGTTGCTGAATTTCTTCCCCGTCATCGGCGAGGACGAGAACGGCGAGATGGTTGAGCTCGATGCCGAGCGCGTGCTCTCCATCCCTCGCAAGATCCGCTCTCGCGAGGTTGTGCGTCGCGGCTTCATGAGCGACTTCCTGTTCCAGAACATCAGCAATATATTCCGTGCCCCGGCGGAAGTCATCGAGGTCCTGCAGACGTTCGAGCCCTACAAGGCGCCGAACGAGGATCTAGGCGTGAAGCGAGGCACCGCCGACGAGCTCAGCCTCAACGAAGATGGCGAAGTGGAAATCCCCACCGAGCAGGTAGTCGGGCTTGCGGAAGGCATGTTTGGCGACAAGGTGTACGGCGACATCGCCGACGACCTTGACGACATGATCGAGTCGATATCCATCGAAGACTCAGGGGACCCTGACGATATCTTCATCTCGAAGCTGTCCGAGGCGTTCGGAGCGAGCATAACCACCCCGCTTGTGAAGACCGCTGAAAAAGAATACGGCAAGGACCTGAAGCCCGCCCAGCAGCAGAAGATGGCGCGACGCATCAAGGAGAATGTGGACAGCAAGCTGAACCGCGAAGTCGGCAACTTCAACATCGCAAAAAACCGTATCGAGAGGGACCGTGCTGACGAGCTCGACCTCGCCCAAACCCAGGAGCAGGCCGACGAGATCAACCGCAGGCACGACGGGAAGCTCGAAGATGCCCGCAAGGAGCTGGTGGACAAGCTTAAAGGTTCGCGCGATGAGCTGGTGAGAAGTGCTGGCGAGACCGTGGTTCGCGAAGTGGAGACCGCCAAGAAGGAAGCCAAGAAGCAGACTCTTGAGGGCAACATTCGCGACCATCTCCGTGGCTTTTCCCGTACTATCCCGTCATTCCTCATGGCGTACGGCGACGAGGAAACGACGCTGGCAACGTTCGATCAGGTCATTCCTGCCGAAGTGTTTAAGGAAGTCACGAGCGTAACCGTCGAGCAGTTCCGTCTGCTGCGCGACGGAGGCGATGTGGCGGACCCCGAAACCGGCGAGCCCGTCCATTTTGCGGGTGAGCTCTTCGACCCCGTGGTGTTCGACGATTCGGTAAAGGAATTCATCTCGCTGCGATCGAAGCTGGCCAACTACTTCGACGAGTCGCTTGACGAGGACATCTTCGATTACGTGCCGCCCCAGAAGACGAACCAGATCTTCACTCCACGCAACGTTGTGGTAGAGATGGTCGATTTGTTCGAGAAGGAGAACCCGGGCTGCTTCGACGACCCGAGCCACACCTTCGCCGACCTATACATGAAATCGGGGCTCTATATCACGGAGATTATCAAGCGCCTGTATCAAAGCGACGGCATGAAGGCCATCTTCCCGGAAGACCGTGAGCGTTTGGACCATATCCTAGAGCATCAGGTATTTGGCATCGCACCGACAGAAATCATCTACCAGATCGCGACTCATTTTATTCTTGGTTTCAACGACGAGATTGGCAATGGTTGCGAGTCGAATTTCGTATGCGCCGATTCGGCCGCCCTTGCCAAGGAAGGTGAACTTGCTACGTTTGTGGAGCAAGTTTTCGGCGAAAAGTTGGGGTGCTAGATGGGAAGAAGAACGATTAATGCCCATAAGCTGGTCTTTACTAAACTGAGGGATGTCGAAAACGTTCTCTCACCAAAAGATTTAAACGGTGAGAGCCTGATCGATGTCGTCGAAGAATGGGCGGAAGGGCTTCGAAACGACGACACGATTGAAGTTAGCGCTGAAACCCATATTGCCGTCGAGAGGGTCACCAGATTCAATAACAATATTTTAATCATCGAGGTTATGTCGGGGAAATCTGGCGAACCGGGCATTGTTCATGATCTGGAGGGAATAGCGGACGATATACCTATCAAGGAAATGCAGGCGCCCATGTCGCATTCCCGCGCCGTTTTGTTTAGCCCAGACAATGGACAGATGGCGATGTGGTTCTCTGAATATAGCGCACGAAGCAGCGGCGCTCGTAATTTGCTTACATTGTTGAAGAGGGCTTGGCCACGCTTAAATACAGGAGCAAAGTTCACTGAAAGACGCGTAATCATGAGCGAAGTATTGACCGACGGCGGCAAGATAACGGAGGTTGAAGTGCGCTTGACACGGCGCTCTTCGGATTTAGCAGATGGCGCGCTCTCGGAAACCGGAACGTATTCTCACGTATTTCGGCCAGATAGGAAGAATCCTCTGCCAATAAGGCTTCTTGAAACTTTCCGAAAAAACCCGACGAAGGCATTCGAATACGTTGAGCTGTCGCAAAGCAACCTTGATGAGCGTGAGGTATTTGTGTCGGTCGATATAGATGGGCATAAGCGAAAAATTCGGGTTTCCGACCCAGATGATGGCGTCTATTACCATGAAGAGCTTAATGGCCCAGGGGAACCGATTCTTACGGATACTGAATTGGTTGAATTCTGCAGCGAAGAAACTGTTGCCTACTTTGAGCGCTCTGGCTATTGTTGGGACCTTTCATGGTCTCAAGCGAATGCGTGATCATCATGGGTATGTCGTCTGTTTCGGGGATAGCAAAGGCATATTTCTCCACTCTGGCCGACCAGCGTACAGGAGGCGTTAATCTCGGCGCCGTAATCACACAGTTTATTGTGCCAGCAACAATTGGTATAGCTTGGTCGTTGGCAGGACCCTCGATATCGACCCCCGGAAACGCCATCGTCGGCATTTCCATCGTGTCCGCTTTGCTCTGCGCAATGGCAACAATGCTTTTTCAGATTAGAATCGATTTAAGAATTCGGGCGAAAGAGGGCAAAGAGTCTTTTGTGACTGAGCGGGATTTGGAGCTCATAGACCAGCTTTTCTTCGCTGTTCTTTGGGCTATCCTGTTCGGTTTACTTGTCGTGTTGGTCATGGTGGCCTCTGAATGGTTTGGGGTCTTTCAGCTCGTGGGTCTACCAGCAAAGATAGCTGCAGGCTTCATGGTCTCTTCCATTGGACATTTTGTCTTCGTGATAGGAACTATCCTCAAACGCATGAATCGAGTTTATGAAATTGTCGCACAGAATAAAAGGAAGGGCTGAGATAGTACCCATCAGCTTTCTATGTAAGGCCTTTGCCTTTTGACGTCTATCGGGTTGTTTCGGTGGCCCTTAAGGTTGATTTGAAGACCACGGAGGCATTTTTATGGATGAATCCCATATGAGAAAATTGCAGGAAGACAACGATATGGCATTTTTCCGCGCGGATTTGTGCTTGGAATCGCCTGGGTCTTTCACGGCCGGCGAGATGGCGCGCATCTGCGATGAAATGAATTCGACAAACAAAGCCATCGAAGACGCGATGCGAGCTGATTTTGAATCGCTTGCGCCTGAACTGCGCTCGACGCTCTTGGATATGCTCTGCGACTCTGGAGAAATGACGCCCGAATGGTGGTGTGAATTGCTTTTAGGGAAAATGCCCGATTCTCCGGACGATATCTTCGAGCATTAGCAAAACCGCCTCGACTGAGGCGATTTTGCTTTGCCTCATCTAGATTGCAGGGCTTTAGAAAGTGCGCTTGCCGATCCATGCCACGAGCCCAATGAAGGCTAGGCATAGTTTTCCGATAATGCCGAATACGCATTTAGCGATCTTCATTTTCAAATCCTTCCAGCCAGTTCTCTTCTCGATTGTCGGTTTCTGTTTCGTTCGGTGATTGCCCAGGGCAAGCCGCTTTGAGTCGATAGACGAGCTCTTCCGAGCAGCCGCAGTGCCGCGGTATCGAATCGCGTGCTATACCGCAGTCCACGTGCGAGACGGTAGAAAGACTATCGAACAGGTGCACAATGGTTTCCGCAACCGATCGGTTTGTCGTTCCAAGCCATAGCCTTGCAGATCTCATCAGCTGGCCAACATCGACCATCTCGTTGAGGACGCGCGCTAAGGCCATCTCACCGTCAATGGCGACCCACTCGAGTTCGTCTAGCTCTGAAGCTTCCGCCAGCAGGAAGCGCCAGCCGCGCCTGCGCCTGGCAACGGGCGTCTCATCGCCTGGGCGTTCCTCGGTGGTTGAAGGGTCGGCGTCGTAATGGTGCGCGGCAAGCCACAATCCTGTTTCCCCCAGTTGGTCAATGCGCAGCTCGAAGTTCGTGAGTGCGTTCCCTTTCCCTAATGGGCTTGGGGCTGTGAACGACATCGTGTCGAATACGTCGATTCTGCCGTTTCGATACGCCATCTCTATTCTCATTTACCGTTCACCTCGATCTACCCGGCGTTGCTCTCGTTGGTGTTGCGGTGTTGTTTCTAGCTCCTTGTTTCGACCGTTTGACGCATGGGCGCTGGCTCGCCTCCTGCCATCGTTGGGGTGCATGCGCGGCTCGCCCTTCTCGGGCAGCAGCCCGTACGAGGCGAGTATCTGGGAGGCCTCGCGGATCTCAGCCGCGGCTGCGATGGCGCGTGAATCGCTGAAGCTCTGCTCCGCCTTGGCCTCCATGGCGCGAGCCCTCGTTATCGCATCCGCGCGGTTCGCTATCCCGTACTTAGAGTACGTCTCCAGGGCGCTTGCAAGGTCTTGCAGGTCGCTCAGGCTCTCAAGCGCGATCGCGTTCCTTGCGGCTTTCAGTACCTCGCGGTTGCTCATGCCTTCGAGGCTCGTTTCGCCGAAGCTCCTCCCGACGGCTTGCTTGGTGTAGGCGTACCCGAGTTTGCCTCCGGTAACCTTGCATTTCGGCGTTTCCCTCATGCTGTAGACCCAGTCGTCCCGTCCGCCGCGTGTCGATGCCGGCGAAACCTCGATGCCCAGCAATCCGAGCACCTGCCTGAACTCGGCATCGCTTCTTGAGAGCTTCTTCGCTATGCCTACGCGGCACCTGATGTCCGATACCCACGAGTAACCGCCTTCTGAGACTACCTCGTGCTCGGCGCGGCTCATGTGGACGTCTTGCCGTTTGGAAGGCATCTTGCGCCCATGCTCTTTCTCTGCAAGCCTTCCGATGCCGCTCTTGGCCTTCGACTCGTTGGAAAGGCCGCTCAGTCCGCGCTTCCGGGCCATGTCTTGCAAGGCGCGGTTGAGTTCGAGCGGGTTTCTCGTCTGCATCCTGTTGCCGGTTTTCAGGTTGGTGTTGTTCACCACCACATGCGCGTGCGGTATCCCGTTGGTGTTGTCGTCGTGGTATACGATGGCTATCTGGTGGTCGCCGAAGAAGCGGAGCGCCCAGTCGCTCGCAATCCCGCGTAGCGACTCGATGTCGATATCGTCCTCTGGGTCGGGCGAGATGACGAAATGCTTGTAGGTGCGTGCCTTTCTGCCTTTGCAAGGTGCGTCGTTGCCGAAGGACGCACGCATCCGGTCCATCTCGCGATCCCATTCGATAGCTTCCTTGCCAGCCTGGTCGTAGCTTCTCATCTCACGTTCGTCCCAGGACAGGTTGAAGAAGTCGCGGGCTATGGCGCGCCCGTTCTTCTCAAGGTATTTCCGGACGTTGCGGCAGCCCGTGTGTCCTGATATCGGCTTCAGTATCGGCATGGCCCGTCGCCTACTACGATGGAGCCTTCCAGTTCGTCAAGCCGACCCTCAAGCCTGCGTCGGCCTTCTTCGACCGCATCGAGCTTATCGGTCGCGACGCCGATCTGCTGGACGAAGTAATCCCGTTCGGGGGCTTTCCTGCGCGCTGCGAACGCTATTACGTTGAGGGCGTGGACGCCCTGGTTGTAATGGCGCCCCCAGCGGACGAGCTCGTAGCGCAGGGCGCCGAGCGTCTTCGCGTCGACGACAAGCACCCTTGATTCCTTTGGGTCTGGACATGCCGATACGGGGATGCGGATGAGGTAGCGCATGTAGGTCGACGGGGCGACGTCGAGGGCCGCGGCGTTCTCGTGCAGAGATCCGTAGTCCCGGTCGTCGAGCCTGCAGGTGACCATGTGGGTTTTCGTGGCCATGGGATTCTCCTTTGCGGTCGGCGCAGCCAAACGTGGAAGGTGCTGCGCGGTTCGTTTTTAGAGCGAGCTATTGCTCGCCGGGGAGCGGGGGCGGCCCCCGCATGCTTCTTTCCTGCGGCGGCGTCGCCGCTGGGAGGAAGCGGTTCCGAGCCATTGCCCGGCACGGCGCCAAGGCGCCTTCGGCCGTTGCGCATCGGCTCGGACAAATGCTATTCCGGCATGCGTTGGAAAACGTATTACGGAATAGGCTACTTGCTACCTAAGGGGTTGAAGATGCCTCCGGTGCATCCATCAGCTTTCGAAGGGCGGCTTGAATCGCCTCGATGCATTTCGCGTCGTGCGGCGCGGGCATTCCCTTAAGGTCCTTCGCGTACTTTTCGACGAGCTTCCTTGCCTTGGCCAGCGAGTCGTCGGTTCGCGATTCCGAAGGGCGAATCGAGAGAAGGGATTGGGTGATATCGCGCTTCGACATGCCGTCGACGTCCATCTCCCTGAAAGCCTTCTCCTGCGCTTGTTTGGGCATGGCGGCGAGCTCCTTCACTGCCGCCGCCGAGATCTTGCCGGCGTTTGCCAGGGGTTTCCAAGAGTCCGACACCGATTTCTCGATCGTTTTCGCCAGAGCCTCGTCGCGCTTGATGGTCTTTCCCGATACCTTGCGTCCCGTCTGCTTCTCGATGATGGAGGCTTTGATGTCCTCGGTGCGCACGCACGAAAGCGCTGGGTCCGCATCGCGCATGTTCTGAACTTGCGCGCCGAGGGCCCTCGTCGCGGCGGCGCGCTCTGCCACCGTGAGCTCGCGCACGAAGTAGTTGGCCGCATGAAGCATGGACACCGCCTGCTCGTCGGTTATGCCCTCGACGATGCGGCAGCCCATCTTTCTATAGGCGGGGTTCTTGGCAGCCAGCAGCCTGAACGCGGCGCGGCGCCTATGCCCCGATATGAGCTGCCAGCGTCCGTCCGTCAGCTTGCGGACAAGCGGCAAGTCGGTGAGGCCGTCTTTCTCGATGGATTCCGCCAGCGCCTCGATGGCGGCTTCTTCCATAGAGTAGACGGCGTTTGCAGGGTTGTCTTCGATGGCGTCGATGTCGAGTTCCGCCACTGGGTATTTGCTTCTGGTCTTAGCGCCCGCATCGAGCAGCCCGCTGATGGAGAACCCTGCGGCCACGTCACTTGCCGAGCTCATCGGAGACCTCCTCTGCGAGTGCGGCATAGTCCTTTGCCGCGCGGTTCTTCGGGTCGAATTCCACAACCGGCTGCCATTGCCAGCTGCCCTCCATCACTTTCGAGGAAGAGTGGATCACGGTTCGGAGCTGGTCGTTCGGGAAGAAGCGGTCGAGAACCTCTGCGCCCGTTGCCTCGCTGCGCGTCGCGCGGCCGGGAACGCAGGTCCTCAGAATCTTGAAGCGAGGCGTTGGCATGCGCAGGGCGTCGGCGATGGCGCGCGTGGCGTTCACTGTGAGCGCGGTCCCTCGCATCACCGACCCGTCGAGCTTCACGGGCACGATCACCAGCCCGCCGTCCGCTGCGGCGAGGTACGCGTTGAAGGCAAGGCGCTTCATGACAGGCGAGCAGTCGACGATCGCTATGTCGTAATCGTCCGAAGCGTCGTCGAGCGCGAATTTGAGCCGCTGCTCCCGAAGCATCAGCTCGTTCTGGTCGATAAGGTCGATGAGCGACGGCACCATGCTCAGGTTCAGAATCTTGGTTTTATGAGTCACCTTCTCTATGGGGGCGTTTCCGTAGAGAAGCGATATGGAGTTGCGTCCGGTGGACTCGGCTTCGCCGTAGAGCCCGAAGTAATCGGTCGCCGACGCCTGGGGGTCGAGGTCTATCAGCAAGACCCTCTTTCCGTTCTTGGCGAACAGCGTAGCCAAGTTGACGGCAGTGGTCGTCTTGCCGACGCCCCCTTTGTAATTCGAGATGGCGATGGTGTTCATCGCATCCTCCTTTGCATTCGCGCCCTGGCTGCGCAAGATGTGGAAGGGGCGCAGCCAGGGGTTTCGTAATACATTTTCATTGTATCAAATACCGTTCGATATTGAACGGTATTTGATGCGGCAAAAGCTCCGAAGAGACGGAAAAGCGCCTTCGAATCGCTTTTCCGCGGCAGGTGCAGGATGCCTTCGCATCCTGCTGTAGGGGTTTGGGGACGAGGAGTCCCCATGCTCGGCTTCCGCGCCCATATCCGCCGCTTGGGCTCATTTGCCGCAGGCGAGCCCGCCGAGGTTGCCCTCGGCGGGCCGCTGCTTGCCCGAAACGGCCCGGAGGTCGCTAGGCCGGATCGGCTGACAGTGCGTTGATGTGGTGGCGGAGCATCGCGCGGCTTTCGCCGATGACCACCATCGAGATGATGTCGAAGCGGACGGACACGTCGGTTTCCTCGTAGCCGGCCATGTAGGCGATCGCGGTGCGCTCGAACTTGGCGCGCTTCGCTTCGGTGCCAGCCTCCGCCGGGAAGCCGGGCTCGGCGCCCGTCCTGGCGTTCACCTCGACGAAGACGACGGCCGCATCGTCGCGGGCGATGATATCGGCGCCGCCTGCCGCCTGCCGCGCATTCCCAGCTGGTCTCGAGGATTTCGTAGCCCCTCGACTCCAGGAATCGCTCGGATGCCTTGATTGCCTTGGGCTTGAGTTGCTCTGCGTTCATGGTTGACCTCCATCGAATCTTGGCTGGACCCTTTGTCCTGCTTTGTGATTCGAAGGCCGCGCCGCGGGGCGCGCGCCGCAAGGGAGGAAAGCCGAAGGCGTCTTGTTCTAGTCCTCTCCGCCGCAAGTTTCCCTAATTCTTTTTCAGTCCTGCCCTCTGAATATCCTGGAAAAGAATTCGGGAAAGTTTCGGCGCCCTTGCGGCGTGAGCCCCGTTGCGCGAACGTGGCGAATCCAAGGAAGGCGAAGGGGCTTGCTGGTTCGGGGGCAGCCGGCGCTCACAGAAAAACGCCGCGAGGGCTTCGATCAGCCGCGTCCCATCTGCTCGATCAGGGCATCCTCCTCGTCAAGCGGGCTCTCGACGTCGGCAATCCCGAGGAAAAGGTCGCATAGCAGCTCGACCCTCGCTTCGAGCTCGTCGCCCAGATCGCCCGTGTTGCGCAGGCGGCTCAGCTCGCCGACGACGGCGCGCATCTCGTCTCGAAGCATCTTGAACGTGCGGATGTCCGGGACGATGGTGAACTCCTTGTCCTCGATCTTTGCCATGATGTACTCCTGCTGCGTGACTCCGGCCGCCTTTGCGAGAAGCTCGATGCGGTGTCTCTCCTCGGGCGAGCAGCGGAACGCCTTCGATATGGTTCGCTTGCGGTGGCTGTTCGGACAGGGCATCAGAATCCACCTCGCTCTTCTTCGAGCTCGTTGGCCATGTCGTCTTGCACATTCGGGAACAGGTGGGCGTAGCGGAAGGTGATGTCGGTCGCCTCGTGCCCCATGCGATCGGCGATGGCGAGGGCGGTGAAGCCCATGTTGATGAGCAGGCTCACGTGGCTGTGCCTTAAATCGTGCACGCGTATCTTTTTCACGCCGCTCGCCGCGCATCCTCTCTGCATCGCGTGCGATATGTAGTGCTTCGACACAGGGAACAGGCGATCGCCTTCGCCAATCTCCGGGTGGTGGTTCGCGTAATCGCGCACCTCGTCGGCAAGGAAGCGCGACAACTTAACGGTTCGCACCGATTTGGGCGTTTTCGGATCGGTTATCACGTCGCGGCCGCCCAGCCTTTGGTAGGACTTGTCGATGCGCATGGTCGATTTCTTCCAATCAAACGAGTCCGGCGTGAGGGCCAGGAGCTCTCCCTCGCGGATTCCAGTCCAGTACAGCACCTCGAAGATGACGAACGCTCGGGGATCGTCCATCATTGCGTCTGAGAACCTCAGATATTCGTCCTTGGTCCAGAAATTCATCGTGCGGGCTTCCTTGCCGCCCATCTTCACGGTTCTCATTGCAGGGTTGGGGCTCAGCCCGTAGTACCTCTCCGCGTGGTTCAGGATGGCGGTGAGCTGGTTGTTGAGCGTTCGCAGGTACGTGGCGCTGTAGGGCTTGCCGTCGTTTGCGTTGGGCGCCATAAGGGCGTTCTGCCAGCGGACGATGTCGATTGTGCGTATCTCGTCCATCTTCTTGTTCGCGAAGAAAGGCAGCACCCTCGACTTAATCGCGTACTCCTTCTGCCGCCAGGTGTGCTCGCGCAGCCTGGGGCGTAGGTCTGCTTCGTAAACCTTGAAGAAATCGCCGAACGTCATCTCCATAGTGCAGCCTGCGCTGGCTATGAACTCGTCCTCCCAGGCCTGCGCCTCTTCCGCCGACGCGAACCCGCGCTTGCATTTGTGCACTTCGTTGCCGAACTTGTCCTTGCACCTGAATTGCGCGAGCCAGGTGCCGTTTTTGGCTAGCTTTACGCTCATTTCCAACCTCCCTTCGGCTTGATGTAGAGCTCGTTCAAAAGCTCGCAGCTCACGCGGCCCGGGATGGTCCTGCAGCCCTTTCTCTCCATCTCGCGATTCAGCTCGCGGATAAGCTCGTAGGCCTTCGTCCTTCCGATGTGCAGCTTCTCTGCAACTTCACGGGCGCCGATAAGTCGTTTCAGATCCTCGGACATGCTTTCCTCCTTACAGTTCAATAACGAACGGTGACTAAAGCGAATCGTAACCGTTCAATATCGTGCGGTCAATATCAAACCGTTCATAAACGTGCTATTATTTCCGCGTTATGTTCAGTCATCCGTCCGATAGGGGCGCTTTCGGGAGGTCACATGGGAACCGGCGAACTCATCAGGAAGTACCGCAAGATGCAGGGTCTTACCCAAAGCGAGCTGGCGGAGAAGTGCGGTTTGACGGATTCGGCGATAAGGAACTACGAGCTCGGCAACAGGACGCCTGGGGAGGCTCAGGTGAAGGGCATCGCGTCGGCTCTTCACATTGCCCCCGAATCGCTTTTCGATGTTCCTGCGGCAACAGCGCGCGAGGCCCTAGAGCTGATTTTCAGGATCGACGAGGAGTTCGGCCTCAAGCCGAAAGAGATCGGCGGCGAACTCGTTTTGGCCATCGACCCGTCGTCGAAGAAGGCGCCCAAGCTCGCCCAGGCGCTCAAAGCTTGGCTCTCACAGATTGATTCGGAAAAGTCCGGCGAGATCACCGCCGAAGAGCTCGCGGGATGGAAGGCAAAATTCGGAGCCTAGCAAGCCACTTTGGGAATGATTGCGAATCACTTTTATTGGCAAAAGTCGCTATTTCCCGTTGTTGCAAGGGGGCATGTGTCGTATCTGCGCATGGGTGCATTATTGCGATTTCCTTACAAGGAGAAAGGGCGACTTATGAAACTCGCTGAAACACTGGAGCATATTTCGACAATAGCTTTTCCAGATATCCATTGCGACTGGCATACAATTGACAGCGAAGCTCGTCCAAGCGCAATTTTCGAGGCCTTAAAGAAATGGAACGAGGTCGGTAACTTTGTCCACGACAACTTCAAAGAAGGTATAAGCTTATTGGTTTCCACTATCGAGGCGGGCATTTTCGATAACGAAACGAAATCGGTCGCAATGCAGTTGCTAGCCGCTCTATGCGAAGAGGGTGCCGGCTATTGCAGAAACGAACAATACCGAAGCGGAACAAGAAACGAGGTTATTCTCGACTTGTTTCAGTCAAACGACATGTTTGTTCGCACCGTGATAGACAATTCGCTTTACACACCAACGTTGAATGCAGCGTTGCTCGCTGAGTCGTTCTTTCATCTTGACGAATCATCGTTTAAGACGGTGTGCGATAAGTGCATACGTGACCAATTTCCAAACGGCCCTATTCCGGATTCGCTGAAGGAATTGCTGACTAATATATTCAGATACAACCATGACTTTGAATGCTTGGTTACGGAGGAAAATGTTTATCAGCTATGGGCGATGGGTGTCTATCTTGACTCCGAAATTCCTGAGCTTCATTTCTTTGAATGCACGAAAGACGGCATGACTTTAGACGAATGCAAACGCGATATGGATGCCATTCGTTATGCTTGCGATCTCCTCGACCGGATTTCGCGCGGTGATTCCTGGGTTGCTATGGAGAGTGTCCCCGATCAGCTTGAATTGCATTTCAAATATCCAAACGGGAAAAAGGGCGACATCATACGGTATCTATTCGAGGAATACGGGTCCGTTGAAAAGCAAACATCTCTGGAGTGGTTCGGAAGAATTAACAAAGTTGACATCGATGTTCTGGGATGTATTTCTCCTTCTCTGGGGCTCTACTCCGCTGTTGATTCTGATTTCCTGGAGTTGTTCGAGAAGCATCATTTACCCACGATGGTCTGGAATAAGCTCGAAAATCAAAACACGCACTACTTTAAGCAATTGCTTTACGCCAAAACGGATGAGTTTCGGAAGCGTTATAAGCTGAACCAGAGGCAGAGTCAGGAAGCGTTCTATACTGAAGCGGTTTTATCTGGAAATGCTACTCCAAAGTGGAAAAATGAGTTTCAGCTATTCGCGCTTATAAAGGACATCTACGAAGACGCTATTTATCAATATCATTCGAATTGGCTTGGCGCGCAATCTATTGATATTTTTATACCGTCTCTCAAGGTGGGCATAGAGTATCAGGGGAGGCAGCATTACGAACCCATCGAATTCTTTGGTGGGGAGCAGGGTTTTGAAGACAATAAGAAGAGGGATGCACGAAAACGTGCGCTCTGCTTCGAGAACGGTGTAAAGCTGATTGAGTGGCCCTATACGGAAAACATCACGTTCTCGAACTTGAAATGTCATCTCCACGATATGGGCATTGATATTTAGATGATTGCGGGACCAGCTAATTAAGACCTGTGACCGGCTGGGATTCTTTTTTCGGTAAAACGAGGATTGGGGCAGTATGGCTGGGCTTGGGAATGAGAGCTATTGGGTGTCTGAGCATGTGTAGGGTTATCTGCGGGGGCTTGGTTTCAGACTGCCGATTGAGGACACGGAGGGGCACATAGCCGCCTGGGATAGGTGGATGCGGGTCGTGGGCGACTGTATTCGTCAACCATGAAGAAGGCCGCGAGCTCCCTGGCCGCCACGTCGTTGGAGTGCGTGGCGCTGGCGCCGCACGACCGGCGGCGCCACCTCTGGGCGCCCGACGGGGCCCTCCCGTTTCGTTTCATGGGCCCTCCGCAGGACGGGCATTTCATATTATCCACGGCATCCTCCCGGAATCGGTGACTTTTTACCGCCAAATACCCTTAATAGAGCAAAAGCCGAGGGTAACCCCTCGGCTTTTGGAGATAGCTGAAACAGCTGTCAATAAATTACGAGCCGGACCGCGTTGTTTTTTTGAGCCGTTCAGGTAATGGCATCATATGACCAACGTAAGTGGCCTGCGTTTAAATTAGTCGTCGTAGGGATAAATCCCTAATTCGCGAAGATTCTCTTCTTCTTCTTGATTTCGTTTTTCTTCGTCGACGTAGTACTGATAGCTTCCAACATATTCATCGTCATCATCTTCGTCGATGACGTTGTTTTCGCTCACGTCGTTCCATGAACCGCATTCCTTGCAACACCAACTGCCACTCGAGACGTTGAACCCCGGTTGATCGTTCATGTACGCACCGCAGCTATCGCAAATCCAGTCGCAGCCTCCGTCGTCGCCTGAAGATAAGGCTCCGATTATTGAATCGAGCAAACCCATTTATGCCCCTCTCCGCAAATGCCTAGATGATGCCAAGGCGCATAATTCCAGCGAATGGACTTCGACCTTTAGCATGGTGCAATGTTATCAGATGACTAACCGTATTCATTGCGACAGAGTGTTTTCATCTCGGCTGTCGTAATTCAGGGTTTGGGGGGAAAGGCTACAGTTGTGAGGTTGTGCATGGATGTGGATGAGCGGTTCTTCGAGCCCTCAAGTAATCTTCCTAGCTTCGCCATCTTTCTCCTAACACTCTTCTTAGTTTGCTCTCAATTGAACAGTAGTGCGGTCAATTCTCGAGGGGATTCGATAAACGAACTCATTTTCAGGATCGACGAGGAGTTCGGCCTCAGTCCGAAAGAGATCGGGCGCGAACTCGTCCTGGCGATCGACCCGTCGTCGAAGAAGGCGCCCAAGCTCGCCCAGACGCTCAAAGCTTGGCTCGCGCAGATTGATTCGGAAAAGTCCGGTGAGATTACCGCAGAGCAGCTCGCCGAATGGAAGGCGAAATTCGGAGCCTAGCAAGCCACTTTTGGAATGATTGCGAATCACTTTCAGTGGCGAAGGCCGCTATTTCCCGTTATTGCAGGGGGCATTTTTAGGCCGAAATCGGCTCGGTTTACGATTCGTCATCCCCTCAATTTGACCTGGTGTTTTGCTCAAATACCACAGAAAAATGCCTTGTGATTCGCAATTGATTCGAATCACCCTCAAACAGCGCGACAATCGCCAAAACACTCGTCGCGGGTGGCTTGGCGATTGTCTCTTTTTCGCCAAACTGTCGCATGGTCGCCATAGGGTGTGACGAATGCCGAATCCATAGAATGACAACGAATCAAAATACCTGTTCAAAGGCATAAAAATACCCCGGAAACTGACGCTTCCGGGGTGGAATCATTCTCGTGTTTTGCAAGTGGCTTGATTCGCTATGACTCCCGATGGAACTTTATGAGCCATGGTGAATCATTGTAGGTGGCTTTGCAAAATTAGCCTAGGGTCACTCCCACTCGATCGTTGCGGGCGGTTTGCTGGTGATATCATACACCACTCGGTTCACGCCGGGGACTTCGGCTACGATGCGGCCGGAGATGCGGGCCAGGACGTCATAGGGCAGGCGGGCCCAGTCGGCGGTCATGGCATCCGAGCTTTCTACGGCGCGCAGGATCACCGGGCGCGCGTAGGTGCGCTCGTCGCCCATGACGCCAACGGACTTGATGTCTGGCAGCACGGCGAAGTACTGCCAGACGCTGTGCTCGCTGTTGCGCTCGCCCGTCTCGGCGAACAGGCGCTCATTGTAGGCGTCCAGCTCCTCGCGCACGATGGCGTCGGCATTCTCCAGGATGTTCAGCTTCTCCGCGTCCACATCGCCGATGATGCGGATGGCCAAGCCCGGCCCCGGGAAGGGCTGGCGGTGCACAATGTAGTCGGGCAGACCGAGCGCCGTGCCCAGCGCGCGCACCTCGTCCTTGAAGAAATGATCCAAGGGCTCAATCAGGTCGAAATGCACGCCCTCAGGGAAGGGAATCAAATTGTGGTGCGACTTAATCGTGCTCGCCTTCCCGCCGGTCTTGCGTGCGCCGCTCTCGATGATGTCGGGGTAGATGGTGCCCTGGGCCAGGTACTTCACCGGACGCCCGTCCTGAGCCAAGTCCTCCGCCACGGCGAAGAACTCCTTCCAGAACTGCGTGCCGATGATGCGGCGCTTCTGCTCCGGGTCGGTCACGCCGCGCAGAAGCTCCAGGTAGCGCTCCTCGGCGTGCACGTGGATGAAGTCCACGTCGAACTGCTTCGTGAACACCTCTTCCACTTCCTCGGGCTCGCCCTTGCGCAGAAGGCCGTGGTTCACGAACACGCAGGTCAGCTGCTTGCCGATGGCGCGAGCGCACAGGGCCGCCACCACGGACGAGTCCACGCCGCCCGAAAGGCCTAAAATGACGCGGTCGTCCCCCACCTCGGCGCGAATGGCCTCCACGGAATCGTCGATGATGGAGTCCATCGTCCAATCCGGCTCAAGCTCGCACACGCCGAACAGGAAGTTGCGCAGCATGGTCTGGCCGAACTCGGTGTGGCGCACCTCGGGGTGGAACTGCGTGGCGAACAGGCGCCGCTCGGGGTATTCCATAGACGCCACCGGGCACACCTCGGTGCGCGACGTGATGGAGAAGCCCTCGGGCACGCGGCTCACGGCATCGCGGTGGCTCATCCACACGGTCTGCTCGCCGGGAGTACCGTCGAACAGCGCCGACTCGCCCGCCCGCGTGATGACCGCCGGGCCGTACTCGCCCTTCTCGGTATGTCCCACTTCCCCGCCGAGCGCCACGGCCATGGCCTGCTGCCCGTAGCAGAAGCCGAGCACGGGAATGCCCAGGGCAAGAATCTCGGGATCGATGGAGGGGGCGTCCTCCGCGTACACCGACGCCGGGCCGCCGGACAGGATGATGGCCGCCGGCGCGATGGCGCGCACCTCCTCGGCCGTGATGTCGCAGGGCACGATTTCGGAATACACGTGCAAATCGCGCACGCGACGGGCGATGAGCTGCCCGTACTGGGCGCCGAAATCGACGACGATGACTTTCTGTTCCGGGGTAGCGGACTCGGCCACAATGCCTCCTTGGGTCGCGAAATGTTCGAGGGCGATTTTACACCTCCCCGCGCGCTGAGGTATTTCTACGAGGTGAAATGTCGAGAAAGTGCGGAATGGATGGAGGATAGGGAGATTAGGGCAGACCAAGGTCTGCCCTTACGGGCGGACGGGCGAGATTGCTCAAGGCCGCACGAGCAGGCGCAGCGCGAGGGAGGGCGGGCTACCGGAGATACTTCGCGCGGAGAGCTTGGCGTTTTTCGGGGCCAAAATCCAGGGCCTCGGCGAGGTAGGCATCGAAAGAGCCGTAGTTGGCGTTCACCGCCGCCATGGCGCAATCGTAGTAGTCGTTGTAGGCGTAGAACAGCGAGTCGATGTCCGCGTCGAGCCCCTTCATGAGACCCAGCTTCTTGCTGATGGCGTCGACGATCCCCTCGGCGCGGTTGCGCACGAACAAGTTCGTGGCCAGGTAATCGGCGCGCACGTAGGCCTCGGGCACCCCGAGCGCCCGCTCCACGATAACCGCGCCCAGGCCAGCCCGGTCCTTGCCCTCGGAGCAGTGCCACAGGTACGCTCCACCGTCGCCTTCCAAAAGCACCTCGAGAAACGACGTGTAGGCAACCCGCCCCGCGTCGTCCAGCAAAATCTGGGGGTACATGCCCCGCACCAGCTCGTGAGGACTGGCGTTGTAGCTGGCGAAGGTCTTCAAGTCCTGGGCCACGCCCGCACCGTGAGTGATGCCGATGGTCTCGCCGGACAGCGCCGGGAAGTCGTAGAACACCACGCCTTCCATAAGCTCGCGGGGGTCGGGCTCCTTGTCGCGCTCGAGCTGGGTGCGGAAATCGATGACGCCGGCCAGGTCGTAGTCGCCCACAAGCCGCGCCAGGTCCTGCTCGCTCGCCTTGTGAAGGCACCCGCTGCGGATGAGTTTCGCCGGCGCGATGCGGCGTCCATCGGCCGCCGGCATGCCGCCCAAATCGCGCGTGTTGTGCAGCCCCTCGAAGGGGATGTGCCCGAATTCGGGGAACCCGGGAATGGGCTCGGGCATATCCAACGGCGAGGACTTCTCCTCGTCGATGCGCTTCTCTTCCGTGGTCATGGCAGCCTCCCGTCTTCGCGAACGCGGGCCTCCCGCGTCGATGTCTCCCGTCTATGGTAGGACAGCGAAGGGCCGCCTGCCACGGACAGACGACCCTTGTCATCGTTTCGTCGCGACGGGCGCATCGGCATCGGCACCGGCAGCCCCAGACGTCCGGCCCGCAGGTCTTCGCGCCCTCCTACGACGCCTTCGCGAAGGCAACCGACGAGGCCTCCACGGGACGCGCCGGGTCGCGTATCCAGTCGTTCATGCTGCCGGCGTACAGATACAGTCTACTGTAACCCGCCGACGCCAGGTAATCGCAGGCGATCTTGGCATGCACGCCCATCTGGCAGTACACGACGACCGCGTCCTCGGGGAAAATGCCGTTGTCCTGGAACATCTCGGCCAGCTCCTCGGCAGGATCCTCCGAGGCGGCGGCCACATCGAGCCGAATGTTGATGGCCGAGGGAATATGGGCCGTGTCGTAGCGCAGCGGCGGCCGCACGTCCACGATGGGCATGCGCCCTATCTAGCGCTTCACGAAGTCGGCATCGACGATTTGGTAAGCCTTCATTGCAACACCTTTCAAATTCGCATCGGGCGCGACGGGACGACCGACCGCGCCTTCTTCCCCAGCTCATATCAATGATTGGGAATTGGCCGGATCGTGCAAGGCAAAAGCATGCGGCACTGCGTCCTATCGCGTTTTCTGCTTTCAATGGTAGCTTTGGCGCGCCTTCCGATGGCGACGGAGCCGTTACGCTTCCCCTTCCGTTGCTCTTCCAAACGAAATCTTTTATTCCACCCCTTGACAGAACGATGGCGGTGCCTATACTTATGAACAGTTGCTCATATGTTTAATAGTTTGCAAGGAGCTGAGATGAGCGAACCGACAGCCATAGAGAAAGAAGCCGGCAGAATCGTGGAAGGTGCCTGCGCGTCGCTGGAGGCCTGCCCCTGCGGCTGCAACCGCGAGGCCACGGCCAGCTTGTTTGCGGAAATGCCCGACGAGGAGCTGCTGTTCGACGTGGCCGACCTGTTCAAGGCCTTCTCCGACACCACCCGCATCAAGATCCTGTTCGCGCTCATGGGCAGCGGCCTATCCGTCGGCGACATCACCGCCGTCGTCGGCTGCACCCAAAGCGCCGTGAGCCACCAGCTGCGCACGTTGAAGCAGGCGCGCCTCGTGAAGGCCACCCGCGACGGCAAGAACGTCATCTACGCCCTCTCCGACGACCACGTCTACACCATGCTCGCCCAGGGCATGACCCACGTGTGCGAGTAACCCTGCCTCCCGATTCACCGAACCGGCCGCTCCTAGCGAGTGGGAACAACACTGAAAGGAACCATCATGCGCAAGTCATTCAAACTGGAGAACCTTGATTGCGCCAACTGCGCCGCGAAAATGGAAGCCGGCATCAACGAGCTGCCCGGCGTGAACAAGGCATCCATCAGCTTCATGACGAGCAAGCTGATGATTGACGCGGACGCCGCCGACGCCGAGGCCCTGTCCGCCATCGTCGACGCCGCCCAGGCCGTCTGCACCAGCTACGAGAAAGACTGCCGCATCGTCCGTTAGGATTCCCCATGAACCCGAAGCAGAAAAAACTCCTCACCCGCATCATCGTCGCCCTCGTGCTGTTCGTCGCCATCGAAGTGGCGACCCAAACCGGCATCCTGCGCGCCGCCTTCGGCACCCCCGGCGATGTGTACGCCGAGTTCGCGCTCTTCCTCATCCCCTATCTTATCGCCGGCTACGACGTCATCGCCGACGCGCTGCGAGGCCTTGCGCACGGGCACGCGCTGGACGAGGACTTCCTCATGACCGTGGCCACCTTCGGCGCGTTCGCGCTGGTGCTGTTCCCCGACACCGAGCCGCATATGGCCGAGGGCGCCGCCGTTATGCTGTTCTTCCAGGTGGGCGAGCTGTTCCAAAGCTACGCGGTTGACAAGTCGCGCCAGTCCATCGCGGACATGATGGACATCGCGCCGGAGTACGCCAACGTCATGGAAGAGGGCAAACTGAAGCAGATCGATCCCTTCGAGCTGGCCCCCGACGACGAGTTCATCGTCATGCCCGGTGAGCGCATCCCGCTCGACGGCACGGTGCTGACCGGCGAAAGCCAGATCGACACCGCGGCGCTTACCGGCGAGTCGGTACCCCGCACGGCGCGCCCGGGCGACGAGGTCATCTCCGGCTGCGTGAACCTGACGGGCAAACTCGTCGTGCGCGCCACCAAGCCCTTCGAGGACTCCACCGTGAGCCGCATCCTGGAGTTGGTGGAAAACGCCGCCGAGAAGAAGGCCCGCACCGAGAACTTCATCACGCGGTTCGCCCGCGTGTACACCCCCATCGTTGTGGGCGTGGCCGCCGTGCTCGCCGTCGTGCCGCCGCTGCTGTTCGGCGGCCAGTGGTCTGACTGGGTGCTGCGCGGACTCACCTTCCTCGTGGTGTCGTGCCCCTGTGCGCTGGTCATCTCCGTGCCGCTGTCGTTCTTCGGCGGCATCGGCGGCGCCTCGCGCCTCGGCATTCTGGTGAAGGGGTCGAACTACCTGGAGGCCCTCGGCTCCACCGAGACCGTCGTATTCGACAAGACCGGCACGCTGACCGACGGCACGTTCTCCGTGACCGAGCTCGTTTGTGCCCCCGGCGTAAGCAAGGCCGAGCTTGCTGACATCGCCGCGGCGGCCGAGACCTTTTCCACCCATCCCATCGCGCAATCGGTGCGGGCCTATCGCGGAGCCGCAGTGGCGGCCGAGCGGGTGCGCGACGTCCGCGAGGTGAGCGGCCAGGGCGTGGAGGCGGTCGTGGACGGGCGCGAGGTGCTCGTGGGCAACGGCAAGCTCATGGCGGCCCACCATATCGCCTTCACCGCCGTCGAGGCCCCGGGCACCGTGCTCTACGTGGCCGCCGACGGCACCTACCTGGGCGCCATCGCCATCGCCGACACCGTGAAGCCCGGCGCCGTGCGCGCCATCGCCGACTTGCGGGCGGCCGGCGTGAAGAAGACCGTCATGCTCACCGGCGACCGCGCGCCCGTGGCCCAGGCCGTCGCCGCCACACTCGGCATCGACGAGGTGCACGCCGAGCTGCTTCCCCAGGACAAGGTGGCCGAGGTGGAAGCGCTCCTCGCCCAAACCGAGCGCGACACCCACGGCAAGGGCAAGCTCGCCTTCGTGGGCGACGGCATCAACGACGCGCCCGTGCTCACCCGCGCCGACATCGGCATCGCCATGGGCGCCATGGGCTCCGACGCCGCCATCGAGGCCGCCGACATCGTGCTCATGAACGACAACCCCGCAGACATCGCCCGCGCCATTCACCTGGCCCGGCGCACCATGGGCATCGTCTGGCAGAGCATCGTGTTCGCCCTGGGCATCAAATTCGCCGTGCTGGTGCTGGCCGCCTTCGGCATCGCGAACATGTGGATGGCCGTCTTCGCCGACGTGGGCGTGGCCGTCATCGCCATCTTGAACGCCATGCGCGCCATGAACGTGAAGCGCTACCTCGACTAAAGGCAACTAAAGGCGAGCGGCCAAATCAACTTTAAACTGCATTTCGGCAACCGCCCGTTCACAGGCTGGCTCATAGCCCCCGATTTTCCTCGTCGGGGGCTATGCTCTTTCCAGCACATCAGTTGCACCACGCGCCGTCGCCTTCCAACGTCAACGGCGCGGCGACACTGCTGCGCGCACTTTGTGTTCCCGACCACTTTGGAGGTTCGTCATGAAAGACGAGAAGGAGACCTTGCGGAAGACCGCCGATAGCATTCACGTGATGGAGGACTTCGATCCGGCCATCCTCGCCGATGTGACCGCGCCCGTCGTGTCGCTCTACATCCCCGTGCACCACACCGAGCGCGAGGAGCGCCGCGATATCTGGGATCGTGACATGTTCAAGGATCTGATGAAGGACGCCGAGCGCACCCTTGCGGAAACCTACGACAAGGACGCCTATAAGGGCATTGTGGAAAAGGCCGACTACCTGCTCGAGCATCCGGACATGCCGCTTTGGCTGCACGCCGGCGAGGGCCTGGGCTTCCTCATGAACAACGACGACATCTACGTGTACAACCTGTTCTTCGCCCCCGACCCCATGGTGGCCGCCGGCGACACCTACTTCGTCAAGCCGCTGCTGCGCAATTTCCAATACGGCACCGAGTACTACGTGCTGGAGCTCGGCAATGATCGTTTCAGCTGGGTGAAGGGCGACCGCACCCATGTGGAGCGCCAGCAGCTGCCGCAGGAAGTGCACGACTTCTTCAGCGAGCTGTTCGCCAACAGCGACGACACCGCCGCCGACATGAAGAAGGGCGAGCTGGGCGCGCTGGACTACATCACCCTGGAAGGCCACATGGGCCAGTACCATGACCGCCAGTCCCGCAACGAGGTGAAGAAGGACGACGCCCTGCCGTGGTTCCGCTACGTGAACCAGGCCGTGAACGACTACCTCGTGCGCGATGACGCCACCCCCATCATCCTGTGCTGCGACGAGGAGTACGAGCACGCCTTCCGCAAGCTCTCCACGCTGCGCCACCTCCTGCCCGTCGGCATCAAGAAGGATCCCGCCGGTCTTGACGGCAAGGCGCTTCTGGAAGAGTCGCTGACCGTGATGGACGGCATCCGCGATGCGAACATCAAGGAAACCGCCGAGAAGTTCGGCGCCGATGCGGCCCACGGCAAGGCCTCGGACGACTTCGACGCCATCGGCATGGCACTGGCCGAGCGCCGCGTGGGAGCGCTGTTCCTCGTGAAGGGCAAAATCCTCCCCGGCGGCTTCGACATCAACACCGGCACCGTCACCTTCGACGGGAACCCCAACCCAGTCGACCACGGCTACATCGACCCGGCCGCGCCCGACATCACCGACGCCTTCGCCCAGGCGGCACTGGCCCAAGACGCCCACATCTACATCGTCGAGCAGGATCAGATGCCCACCGACCAACCCGTCGCCGCCCTCTTCCGCTACGCGGAGTAACTCGCCCGACATCGCGACGAATAGCTATACTGAAAGGGAGCTCTTATGGGCTCCCTTTTTTCATGCAACGGAAAGCGGTGCACTATGATCGAGAACGCGACGCTCGCCATCAACCAGCCCGATGTGGCGCTCATCTTCGAGGGCGGCGGCATGCGTAACAGCTACACGGCCCCTGTGGTAGTGGAGCTGCTCGCGCGCAACCTGAACTTCGGGCGCGTCTACGGCATCTCGGCCGGATCCAGCCATACGGTGAACTACCTGGTGCGCGACCCGTCCCGCGCCCGCGCGTCGTTCGTGGAGCTGGTGAAGCACCCGCGCTTCGGCGGCTGGGGTAGCTTCCTCGCCGGCCACGGCTACTTCAACGGGCCCTACCTCTACGAGGAGCTGATCGAGAATGCGCCCGCCGGCGATCCCATGACCTTCGGCTGGGACACCTTCGCCGCCAACCCGGCCGAGATGCATATCGAGGCCATGGATTGGAACACCGGCGAGACCGTCGCCTGGACCCGCGCCGATGTGAAAGACGCCCACGACCTGGGACTGAAAGTGCGCGCGTCGTCCACCATGCCCATCTTCATGCCGCCTACCACCATCGATGGGCGCACCTATATGGACGGCGGCATGGGAGATAGCTGGGGCATCCTGCTGAATGCCGCCCGCGCCGACGGCTACGAGCGCTTCTGCATCATCCGCACCCAGCCGCGCGGTTATCGCAAGCGCCCCATGAGCCGCGCCGCCCAAGCGCTCTTCCGCGCCGCCTTCCGCGCGCATCCCATCGTGGCCGAGCGCACTATCGCCCGCTGGCAGCCCTACAACGAGCTGTGCGACGAGATAGAGCACCTGGAAGAGGCGGCCGCCGCCTGGGTCTTCTACCCCGACATCATGGACGTCACCAACAAGACCACCGACTACGACGCCCTCGTTCGCTCCTACGAAACCGGCCTCGTCCAAGCCCAGCGCGACATCGCCTCCCTCCTGGAGTGGCTGGGCTAAACAATGCCTTTCCAAAAAAAGAAACCCCCGCTAAGTGCGGGGGTTTTCCTTCGACGCCCATCGCTGGTAATGTCAGCGAGGTTCCGACAGGTGCCTGGAATTGCCCCGCCTTGGGGCCAAGTTGGCTTAGGCCAACGCCGAGCCCCAAACAAGGGGCAAGGCCAGGTGCCTGTCGGAACCACAGCGTCGAGTCGTTCGACGTTGCGTTAGCAACGGCGAAACAATTTACTTCAGGGTCACAGCGGCGCCGGCCTCTTCCAGCTTCGCCTTGATCTCCTCGGCCTTCTCCTTGTTCACGCCCTCGGCGACAGCCTTCGGAGCGCCCTCGACGACCTCCTTGGCCTCCTTCAGGCCCAAGCCGGTGATCTCGCGGACAACCTTGATGACGGCGATCTTGTTGTCGCCGAAGCCCTCGAGCACGACGTCGAAGTCAGACTTCTCCTCGGCGGCAGCGCCACCCTCAGCCGGAGCAGCGGCGGCCACGGCCACCGGAGCGGCGGCGGACACGCCAAAGGTCTCCTCGATGTCCTTCACGAGCTCGGAAGCCTCGAGCAGGGACATCTCCTTCAAAGCCTCAATGATCTCTTCACGAGTAACAGCCATGTTAGTTTCCTTTCAAAGGGGGCCGGCACCTCTTCGCGCCGACCGTTATTTCTTCTTGCGTTACGCGACCCGTCTCAGGCCGCCCGAGCTGTTAGGCAGCTTCCTTCTGCTCGGCCACGGCCTTGACGACCTGGGCCAAACCGCGCGGCACACCGTTGATGGTGGTAGCCAGACCGCGAGCGACGCCGGAGATGGCACCGGCGATCTGAGCCATGAGCTGCTCGCGAGAGGGCAGAGAAGCGATGGCCTCCACCTCTGCGGCCGACACGGCAGCGCCTTCCATCAGGCCGCCCTTGATCTCAAGGTTCTCGTTGGCCTTAGCGAAGGTCTTCAGGGCCTTAGCCGATGCGGCCACGTCGTTGCCGGAGAACACGAACGCGCTGGGGCCGGCGAGCATATCGTCGAGCGTCGGCAGTTCGGCCTCAGCGAGCGCCAGGTGAACCAGCGTGTTCTTGTAGACCTTCATCACCGAGCCGGTCTCGCGAATGTCGCGGCGCAGCTGCTGCATCTCCTTCACGGTAAGGCCGCGGTAATCCACGACCCACATGGCGGAAACGCCGTCGAGATCCTCCTTGATGCTGGCGAGCATCTCCCTGTTCTGAGCGTTGGGCATGTTGTACGTACACCTCCTTCTCAAAGCTTTCCGGGTTCCGCACCTGTGCTGGGTGGGCCGCAAGCCTGAGAAGCGAAAACGGCCCCCGCCCATAAGACGGAGGCCGCACGTATTCACGGAAGCGAATCTGTCGACCACCTCGGCGGGCCGCTTGCGCGATTAAACCGAGCCGTTGCGCCAGGTGTCGCCCCTTTCGGAACGCCCCGCAGGCGGTTGCAGACTCGGTACCTGCTGTCTTAAGTAGCGGAACATATCTGTTCGTTGCACTGCCCACCTTTGGGCAGCTCGTCTATTCTAGAGCGAATCCCGCCCGTGTCAACGGGTTTTTCTCCCCTCTTCAAAAAACCCGCGCGAGCGGCATGCCCGAATGGCATTCTTTGGATGCGCTATGGGCGCCTTAGGGGTGCGCTACGAGGACACGCCCAGCAGCTCGAAGAGCTCCTTGCGGGAATTGATGCCCATCTTCTCGTAAATATGGCGCGTGTGCGCTTTGAAGGTACCCTCGGCGATGAACAGCTCCTGCTGGATGACGCGTCCGGTCTTCCCCTCGGCTAGAAGCGCCAGCACCTCTTGCTCGCGGGGGCTCAGCCGGTAGGTGGCCGACAGCTTCGCCACCCGCGTACCCACACGCTCTTCCTCGGCCGTGCGCTCGATGAGGCCGCCCTCTTCCAGGATGTCCACGCCCCACTTGCTCGCCAGCTCTTTCTCCGAGAACAGCAGCACCGTGGCCGCCAAAATGAGCACCGACACAACGACCGTCACCGCGAGCGCCTCGGTGGCCGCGGACAGGCCGAGCATTCCCAGCGCGTCGGTGGCGCCGCCGCCGGCCATCTGCAACAGCTGCTCGGCGTTCTTGATGGCCATGAACGCCACAATGGCCACGCCCAGACGCTTGGCAATGTCGAAGAGCAGAAACATCACGAGGAAGGACATGAGCGAGTAGCTGATAGCGATGAGATAGCTGGATGCCGCCGTGCCCAGCAGGCTCTCAGCCGGCACCAGCAGAAAGCCGCACACCATGAGCACCACGGGCGACCGGTACAGAAGCCCGATATTGAATCGCTTCGATGCGAAATAGGCCGTGGCGAACAGCACCGCCATGAGGATGAACGTCGAGGCCGACGAGTGGCGCCCCGCGCCCGCCACCAACTGGTTTGCCCGCATACCGTAAGCGAAGGCATACAGGCCGTACAACACGAACAGCTTCCACGGGTAGGAGAACTTCGGCACGCCCCGCTTGGGACGATCGGCCGCAGGCACATGCTCGTAGGCGCCCTGCAGGCACAGCGTCGCCAGCAGAGGCAAAAGCACGAGCATGGCCTGGGCCTGAAGGCCGACAAGCCCCTCGCAGAAGAACGTGATGACCGAGCCTAGAAGCATCGCGCCCGACAGGAACAGGAAGATGCGCAACAGACTGAAGGTGGCCAGCACTTCCGCGGCCAGCAGCAGGAAGAGACCATAGCCCACGCCCGCCGCCAGCGATCCCGCGACCATGAGCCCCAAGGACGCCCCCGGGATCCAGGCAGTCGCCACGCACAGCAGCGATGCAGCCGCCATACAGCCGGAGGAGACCGCCTTCACCACGCGATTCTCGTTCAGGGGCACCAGACGCCGGAACAGCAGCACCACGAGAATGCTGACGGCAATGAAAGCGATGTCGAACGTGAGGTGAGAATCGAAGTCGCTCGACGGCGCGCCCAGCACGCCCGCGCCCGACGTTCCCGTGAACGTCAGCGTCGCCCACGCCCGAGCGCACCCGTAAGCGCAGACGTAGCGCCGCCCGCCCCTCAAGAGCGCCCGACGATCTTCCGCATTCTCGCTCTTCACACTCAGCCCCTTTGCAACCCTCGTGTCAATCTCGCCCGTCTATTATGGCAGAAATTTCGAGTTGTTAGACATATCCTCTGTCTACGCCTGAACCTAACTGCGCTTTTTGTCTTTCAAAAGGCGGAAAGTCTTTTCCGAGCTCCTCTTTCGACGAAATCAGGCCATCCTCAGGGAACCGAATGTCTAACAACTCGAAATTATTCCCAGAAAACATGCCCCACATTTTCCAGAAGTCCCAATCCGTGGCAAGTCCCGCTTTTTCCACGTCCCCAATTCGGCGGAAACGGCAAAGCCGACGCCCGGTGAGGGGCGTCGGCTCAGAGGGAGGGCACGAAAGGGTCGCTTGCGAACCTACAGGCCGGCGACGTAGCGGCCCGTGGCGAAGCCGGTGGTGATGGCTCGGCCCACCGACAGGCCCTCGATGTCCATGGGGTAGTTGCTGTTGCCGAAGAAGGGACCGGAAGCGTTTCCGACGGCGAACAGGCCCTCGATCGGCTTCATGTCGACGTCCAGGCACTGGAAGTTGCCGTCGCACCACAAGCCGTCCACCAGGGCGTCGATGTTGTTCGCGCCGCGCGGCACCGCGTAGCAGGGGGCCTCGATCGGCACCATGTACTCGTCGCGCTTGCCGAAGTCCTCATCGCCGTTGCCAGCGGTCACCAGCTCGTTGTAGCGGTTGATGGACTCGACGATGGCCTCCACGGTGTAGTCGTGGGCCCAGCCCTCCTCGTCGGCATAGGCGATCATGCCCTCGGCCAGCTCCTCCAGCGTGTCGCCCTTGATCCAGGCTTCGGGATCGACGTTGCGGTAGGCGTTGTGGATGGAGATGTCGGAGAAGTCCTTCCAAGCGTCGTAGTGCTCCTGCCAGTTTGTCGGCACGATGGAGAAGAACTTCGCGGCCGTGGACTCGGCGAAATCGACTTCGGCCAGGTACTTATTGGTGAACTCGTTTAGGTAACCCATGCGGCAACACCCCTCGTCCATGAAGCGCTTGCCGTGACGGTCGAGGAACAAATACGGCATCTCGAAGCGCACCTTCGGGCCCTCGCCGTGCACCATCTTGGTGTGGGAGGCGGGGCACATCTGGGCGCCGGCCCACATGGCGGCCTTCAGGCCCGTGCCGTTGCGGAAGTCGACGGCCTGGTGCAGGCCCTTCGCGTCGGGGGTGTAGTAGTACAGCATCTCGGAATCGCCCACATAGTCGCCGGCGGCCATGATGACGCCCTTGTTGGCACGCAGCAGCACATGAGCGCCGTCCTTGGTCTCGCCGATGGCACCCGCCACGCGGCCGTCCTCCACGAGCAACTGCACGCAGGGGGTCTCGAAGAAGATCTCGGCGCCCTCGGCCTGCACGGCGTCGCCGATGACGAGCGCGCCCTTCTGATGGCCCTCGTCATGGAAGTAGGTGTTGGCATGGAAGAACACCTCATGCCCGTTGCAGTTCACCGTGTAGTCGTAGGGCTTCGACTCGCTGCCGCCCTTGGCCGCAGCCTCGGCCCACCAGGCCAGCGCCTCCTGGGAGTTGCGGGCCCAGGTCTCTACCTGGCCCAGGTTGGCGCGGTAGTCGCTCTTGTAGTTGATGAAGGACAGCACCGCCTTGATGCCGGCCTCGTTCGTCTTCGTCAGGTCGATGGAAGCGCCCATGTTGCCGGCGGTCTGCACGATGGACAGACTCTGCAGCGCGCCCACCGTGGCGCCCGCCTCGAGCGCGGCGTGCATGGCGGAAAGCCCCGACTCGCCCGCGCCGACGACCACGACGTCGTAGGTGTGCTCTTCGTCGAACTCGGTGATCTCGGCCGGCTTCTGCAAAAAGCTCGGGCCCACGTAGGTAGAGCCGTCCTCGGCCGCTGCAGCGCCCGTGTTCGCCATCTTCTGCTGGGGAGCGCAGCCCGCCAGCGCGCCGGCGCCGGCGGCGGTGATGGCGGCGAGGCCGCCGAACTTGAACAGGTCGCGGCGAGAAACATTCATTCCGTTAGTCATGATGGGTCCCTTTCCCTCACTCGTGACGCCGAGCTTCTCTGAAAGCTCGGTTGCAGCGTCCGTGCTGCGTTGGTTTGCGGAGAAGCTTTTCGCTTCGCCGCCGCAGCTCCCTCGCTGCACCACGCACTATGGACGCCCCGGCAAATCCACGCATCGACCAAGCGGAAAAAAGAAGTTTAAAGCTTTAAACCCTCCTATAAACCTTTACGTTGACCTGGGAAAACAAAAAGCGAGCGAGATTGCTCCCGCTCGCTTTAAACCTTGAGAATTACGCTGGCCCCGAAGCGCCCCTAGGCCACTTTCTCGGTATCCTCGCCAGAGGCGACGTCGGCAGGCGTCTGGGCGGCGCCGTCCTGCTGCACCACGTCGTCCTCGGGCTCGCCGGAGGCGTTCTCGTCTCCAGCCGGCGCGCCGCTGCCCGCAGCATCCTCGGTCGCCGGCGCGTTGCCGCCCTCGCCCAGAATCTCATAGGCCGGGCTCACGTTGGAACCGGCAGCTTCCACGTAGGTGAAGTTGATCTCGTCGCCCACCTTATAGCCGACGATGTCCAGCAGCCCCGGCAGCGCGAAATCGAAGATGGAGCCGTCCTCCCCTTCCACGGTCAGGTAGAAGTGGGTGTTGCCCTCGATGACCGCCTGATTCATGGAGCGGATGGTGCCCTTCACCGTCACCACATCGGTCGCGCCGCCCTCGCCCTCGGCCACCACGCCGTTGGTGGCGAGCAGCGCCTCGTAGGCCTTCTGGGTGTCGGCCACCGTATCGCCCACGGCCACGTTCTGGTAGCGCTGGATGTCGATCATGGCGAACTTCTTCACCAGGCCCGCGCCGTCCTTCAGGGCCATGAAGTAGGTCGGCTGGTTCGACACGTTGATGAGCAGCGGGAACGTGGAGGTGTAGCGCAAGTTCTGTACCTGGCCCTCGGCGGACTGCATGGCCGAGTCCTCCGTGGCGCCCGAGACGCTGTAGAAGTGCGACTCCTGGGTGCGCTGGTTCACCAGCACGAAGCCGATGATGGAGTTGTCGGCCGTGGCCGAGGTGACGCCGGTGTACACCCACACGTCGTCGTCCTTGGCGATGTAGTTGTAGCCCAGCGTGCCGTCGGTGCCGGGCGTCGTGCGCACCACGCCCTCCTGGCCGAGGAACGAGTTCAGCCAGCCGTTGTTGTAGGCGCCCCACCAGTTGTACTGCTGGATGAGCAGCTCGGCGGGGAACACGCGGTCGACCCACTCGGGGCAGTCGGCCACGGCGAGGTCTTGGGTCTCGCCGGTGGTGGCGTCGCACAGCACCACGCGGCTGATGGTCTCGCCACCGAAGAGTCCGATGGTGAAGTCCTTCACGGGACAGATCCACCAGGGGTGGCCGTCCTCATCGATTTCGAAGGACTTCTCGCCGAACATGTAGAAGGGGTAGGAAAGCTGCACGTGGCGGTCGATGTTGCGCACGAGCGGCTCGGACTGCGAGTAGTGGATCGGCGAGTCGCCCAGACGCACGATCTCGGCGTCCTGGGTGGTCATGTTCACGAGCGCGTAGGCCGGGATGCCGCCCTCGCGGTTGGTGAACCACTTGAACAGGTCGGCGTAGCCGAGCGGGCTCACGCGGACCGGAGTGCCCTGGTAGTTAATCTGGCTGTAAAGCGACGAGATCTCGAACTGGCTGACGTACTCGGGAATCGAGCCCATCTCGCGATTACCGAGAAGAATCGCGGAATCACGGTCGATCACCGGAATCTCGGAGTAGTTCACCTCCTGAATGTCGGAGGCGAAATCATGGTCGACGGTATTGAGCACCGTGGCGTATTTCGCCGCGTTGCCCGGGAAAAGCGACAATGACATCAGCGCACCGATAATGCCCACGCAAGCGACGGCGACGGGGATGAAGGAGAGCACCTTAAACGTCTTCGCCTTGCCCTCGTTGCGCTCGGCGCGCTTGCCCTTCCCCTCCTTGTAATTCGAGGAGCGCACGCGGAAGAACAAAAACGTCGGCAGCAAGATGAACACCGCGATGAAGAACCAGGTGTCGACGCTATGGATGTTGATAGGCGGATGGAACCACCAACCGGTGCTGACACCGGCTGAAATCTTGGTGGCGGCGATATTTA
>OLRP01000337.1_pt1 | contig 43117 bp, 36 predicted proteins | sample 1672401 | NCBI WGS metagenome assembly OLRP01 (sample SAMEA3136682, study PRJEB25190) | human gut metagenome | reverse complement strand
TGCTTTCTCCCCCTTGCGGGCAAGCTGTTTTCTGCTGCAAAACGAGAATCGTGCACCAGCTGCGGGAACATGGCGATGTACATGCCGAGGTACAGCGGATTCTTCTGCACCTTCACCTCGCCGCGGTAGACATCCACCACGTAGGTGATGGCCTGCAGGGTGAAGAACGAGATGCCGATAGGCAGCGCCAGGTTCAACTCGGCGATGAACTCCTCGCCAATGGCGCGGTTGATGTTCTCGGCCAGAAAGCCCTGGTACTTGTAGAACCCGAGCACGAGCAGGTTGGCTGCGAGCGCCGCCACGAGCCAGAAGCGCTTCGGCGCCGTCTTGCCCTCGCCGCACTTGCCTATGATGAAGGCGAACAGCCAGTTGAAGCAGATGGAGGCCACCATGAGCCACACGTACACTGGCTCGCCCCAGGCGTAGAACAGAAGCGAGAACAGCAGCAGAACCACATTCTTCGCCGGCCGCCACGGCATGGCGAAGTACACCGCCAGAAACAGCGGCAGAAACGCGAACAGAAAAATAGTGCTGGAGAAGACCAACGCGAGTCCCTTCGAACTGTCATCCCGTCAATTTAGCTCAGGCAATGATACCTTAACTTTTCCTTAACGACGCATCAGCGCCGAAATTAGCATCATGCCCGCGGAGGGACCGAGGCGCGCCTCGCATAATCGCTATTGGGCATCGTAGCGAATCTGCACCTGATAGATGATCTTATTAACCGAATTCATTTCCTCACGCTCCACCGCCGTAGGCGCAATGGTCACGCCGAATTCCGTCTCGATGGCCACCAGCAGTTCAATGGCTGCCATAGAATCGAGCAACCCCTCCTCGAACAGATCGGCGTCGCGCTCTTCGCGAATAATCTCGTCGTCGCAAATCTCCTCGATGAGCTCGAGCATGCGCTCCTCGACGGAATTCTCAGCCATTGGTCAAACCTCCTATGACAGTGTGCATTTGCCCAGAGAAAATAGCCATGCCAAGCATGACCAGATTAATGGTAACAAACCATTGGAGAACCTTGTACCATTTCTTTTTCTTGTGCTTCTTGTGAAAGGAAGATTTCTTCTGGTACACGTCGGTGGCGCCCATGAGAACGCCATAATAGGCGCCATAGACCAGATAGTCCACGGTCAGCCCGTGCCAAGCGCCCATGAGCATGAAATTCGCCATGTAGCCCGCACAGGCCGTCTGAAGTCGGTCTTTGAACAGCTTGCGACGCGTCGCCGACTTCACCGCGCGCATGAACACGAAATCACGTAGCCACGTGGACAGCGTCATATGCCAGCGATCCCAGAAATCGCGCACATCGAGAGCAAGAAAAGGGGCGCGGAAGTTGCGCGGCGTCTTAATGCCGAAGCAGTAGCTGGCCCCCATGGCCATAAGGGAATAGCCAGCAAAGTCGAAGAACAGGTAAAAGCCGTACATATAGGCATCTTTCACCTGGGCGCCCAGCTCTTGCCACCAAGGACCGTCGCCCAAAGGAGCAGGGGTGAAGTAATGGTGGAACACCGTGCCCAACACTTTCTGATACACTGCTCCCACCAAAAGCAGCATAATGCCGCGAGCCAGCAAGTCCGCATACTCAGAAGCGGTATACCTTCGGTTCGCATCCTCAGTGAACCGCCGGCTGCGATCGATGGGGCCGGATGTGAAGGGTGTGAAAAAACACCAAGAAGTACAAGTAATCAGTGAAGTTCATATCTTCAATGAGGTCATCTCGGATCTCGATAATGACCTGTATTGCCTTGAATGTGATGTAGGATATCCCCAGAAATCCCATGAGGTTCTGGTCGAATACGGCACCGATTTTGTAAACGACTAGAGGGGCAATAACGGCCGCGAGTGCCAACCGGTACTTCCAAAGCGCCTTTTGCCCCGACCGCCAACTGGAAAGCTCCCAGAACGTAACCGCACAGGCGATGGCGATGAACGCAACGAAAGCGAGCATGCCCTCCAAGTTCTCGCCGAAGAGCAGGAGCAGGAACGCCAACGAGGCCGCCAGTCCGTAATACTTGATGCGGCGCCCCGAGAAGCCGAGAATGGCCGCAGGTACTATGGCAACGGCCAGAAACACATAGAATGCCGGATCGATATAGAAGTTCATAATTGTCGAGCCCTACGCCAACGCCTTGCGATCGATTTTGCCATTGACGTTCAAAGCGAATTCCTCATGAAAGACGATCTTTTTGGGCACCATATAGTCGGGAACAAGTTCCTTAAGGGCCGTCTTAATGGCGCGCGCTCGAGCGAAGTCGGCCGTCATCCCCGGCTCAGCAAGACGTACGTGAGCTACGAGATGAGTCACCTTCCCGTCGCGATCGGCGGGAAGCACCACCGCCTCGGCCACTTCAGGTATCCGGACGAGGGCCTGCTCGACGTCGGCCAGCTCGACGCGAAACCCATTCAGCTTCACTTGGAAATCGAGACGGCCCAAACAGAAGAGCCGACCATCCGCGTCAAGATAGCCCTTATCACCGGTTTTGTAGCAACGCGTCACAGCGCCATCGGAGCCTTCCCTCTCGGAGAATACGGCCTCCGTCAGATCGGGACGGCCATAGTAGCCCGCCGACACCGTGTTTCCCGCAAGGTATATCTCTCCCACTTCCCCGCAAGGCAGCTCCTCACCGGTTTCCGGATCGCGAATAAGGGCACGCACGCCATCGCTCAAATAGCCCACGGGCAAAGGATTCACCTCACGTGCCAAGCTCTCGTCTACCACAATATCGGTGACCGCCTGAGTCTCGGTGGGGCCGTAGGTGTTGAGAACCCTCGCCTCGGGAAAACGTTCGATGATCTTCAGGGCCGTAGCGTTGCGAAACACCTCTCCGCAGAGAATGACGTTGTCGAGCCGGGGCAGGAGATCCTGGTCGAAAGAAGGATCAACCAGGCACATCTCGATAAAGGACGGCGTCGAAATCCATGTTGTAAGGTCACTTGCAGCCAGAGCGCCGAACGTGGCCCTCATGGACTGCTCGTCTTCGGACTCCAGGGAGAACAGGGTATAGCCCGAGGCCAAACCGGCGATAATGTCGAACAGGCTCACATCGAAGGTGTAGGGCACGCGGTTGAAGCTGACGCCGTCGGGCCGCTCGGGGAAAAGTGCGCGGAAATAGTCCATAAAGGCGTCCACGCAGCGCGAGGGCATCTGAACACCTTTGGGGCGGCCGGTGCTCCCCGAGGTGAACAACAAATAGAAGGGCGTCTCATCGGCAATCCAGCGGGAACTGTCCCAGGAGCGTCCCGCCAGGGCCGCCTCGCGAACAACGGCATCTCCGACGACTGAATCTGCCAGCGATGCATCGCCGGGAAATTCGTCGTCAGACAACGTGATAACAAGAGGGTGCCCGATCTGATCCAAGATGTCGTTCACGCGATCGGACGGATAGGCGATGTCCACCGGGGCATAGGTCAGACCGGCCTTCGCAGCGGCGATAAAGCACACGAGCATGAGAGGCGACTTGTGGCCGTAAACCACCACGGGCTTGCCCTTTGGAGACCATTCGGCAAAGGAAGCGGCAAGAGAGTCGGACCAGGCGTCCAGCTCGGCGTAAGTCAGGCGCTGGCACGCATCCTCCTTTATCCGAGAATTGAAAAACGCCTCTTTCTCCGGATACTCAGCGCTCACTTCCCGTAGCCTTTCAAGAAACCTGCTCACGGTTGTGCCTCCCCTTTCTTTCATCGCGTCATCATTCACTCTCCATTGGCGGAAACGCCAATCGGCTCATCGTCAAAACCATGCTCAGAAGTTCTCATATACCGGCATCGCCGGCTCTCCAAACCCCGAATAAACGAGGAACCAAACGACCAGAGCGAGCATCGCCGCTGCAGCGGCGAACCACAGGATGGCACCGAGCCAAGTGTCGCTGAAAAACACCTCGAGAATCTTGTCCCTAATTCGCTTCATCGGCCTCATCCTTGCCCATGAAGAACTCGTAGATGTCGTGATTCACCTGCACCCAGCCCGTCCAGCCGAAATGGGCCATATCATAGAGAAAATAGGGATCGTACTCATAGGGCGAGTAGTCGACGTATTCAGCGCCCCGTTCTTCGCAGATCGCCTTCATGCGGTCGTACCAGATGGCCCGCACATCGGCGGTGTAATCGGTCTGATCGACCATAGCGCCTTTGAGGGGCATGAGAACGACTAACGGCTGGATACCTGTCTCCTGGCAGACATCGAGAAACAGCTCGAAATCCTCGAACTCGGTCTCCTGATAGGGCTCGTCGGTAAACGTAAGCCAGTCCTCGCGGCCGGCATACCATTTGTCGTACCCGCCGTTCTCGTACCAGCTATTGTAGATGCCCATGTCGTTGCTCGACGTCTGATCCGCTCCCTCGGCCTGCTCTTGGCTCATCCAGGCATCCCAATCGGGCACCTGGGCCTCACCTTGGGTGCGCCCCTCTGGCACGGGACGACTCTTGTTCAACTCACGCTCCGGCGCGTTCCAATCATCTTCTTCGTCGCTGAGCACCGCGTCCCAGTTTTTCGACGTATCAAAGATCTTCTGAACACCTTCGTTGATGCGATCCACGAAGGTCTTATCGGACGCCTCAGCATAGACTTCGTCCTCCGACACGCCGTACTCAACCATCTTCTTCTGAATCTTCGCCTTCGTCTTGTCGCTCACCTTGGGATTGGCCATGAGGTCAGCGTAAGCCTCGGGCGAAAACGACAACCTGAAACATTTGGCGGGATTCTGGTAATCCATGAACCAGGAGATTCCGCAGAAGAACACCACTTTGTCGTCGGGAATGTCTTCAGAAAGCGCGCCCGCTTCAATGGCGTGCCACAGATCTTGGCAATAAGGCTGGCCCAAAAGGAACGTGTCCATACCATAATTGTTGTTCGCGAAAAAGTTCCCCGGGTGCGACGAGACCGTATCGGGATAAACCCAGCGAAACTCGGAAGTGCCGAGAACCACCTTGCAGTTATCGCCCTGGGCGTTTCTCTGCTTGATGGCCGCGCGCACGAAGTCCGGAGAATTGGAGCGCGCCTTCGCAGGCCATATCTGATAGGGAGTACTGGCGATCTGCTTCTCCAGAGCCGACGAGGACGCTGTGGCGCCCATAGCCACAGGGACGCACACGAGCGCTATCGCCAAAACCACTGCCACAAGACGCTTCAAAGCCTGCTCCTCCTCCGACGGAATCGATCCGCGCATCCACACAAAACGGGCGACGCTCTCGCGTCGCCCCCTAATTCAAAACCGAAATGCAGATTCATCGTAGCAAAATCGAGAAGCACTGGCGCAAAACTCCCCGCAGTTGCCCCGCATCAACATATCGCGTACACGCTATGTCCACAGGGTTTAACTTCTCCTTGCGCCAAAGTCGAGGCCATGACGAACCGGCGGATCACCGAGCGCAGCCATCGGCGCGGCGCCGCTCTGACAATGCTCGAGCGCCCTCGAAAATGCGTTTGCTGCTCTCGTAGTCAGAAAAACCGAACATGGCGTCGGCACGGCTTCGATATTCGGGCTCCATCTGGCAATCATTTTCCATGTAGCGTATGATGGCGTCCACTGTTTCCTCCAATGTGCGAGTCACAGGGCCAAAGCCGTCGATATCGTAGTCGAAGTAGCTGTCCTCACCGTACGTGTGACCACCGCTGAATACCGAATCGTACTGGCTGTACACCACTGGTTTGCGCTGGTAGCCAAAATCGAATCCCACCCCTGAGTAATCCGTCACCATGAGCGCCGACTCGCTCAGCACGCGCTCGTAGTCAGCCGACCCCTCCCCCACCTGCACAAGCTCATTGCCCTGGAAATCACCGGCTTGCTTCTCGAATGCAGGGTGCACGTAGAACTCGGCCGTGTACCCGTAACGCCTCATGGCGTCCAGCAGACGTTCGTCATTGATGAGGGCATTGTAAAATTTCCAGAAATCCGTGGATTTGAAATGATGCACATACTCGCGCGTGCTCGTGCCCGGGATGATCTTGCCAGCGATATTCGAGCGCCACGTGGGCAGAAACGCGATCTTCTTCTGAGTATGGACATCGCCGTAGGCGTCGTAACGAGCCATGCCCATGAGAGACACCTCATCCTCTCGGTAGCCATAAGCCTCGCTCAAAAGCGCATTGCGCTCCATCTGGGTGCTCACCGAGAACAACTTGATTTTCTTCGCCGGCTTACCCAGCATGAACGCCAGATCTCCAAAGAGCGTCCCATGGGTGAGGTATACGAAATCGTAATCCATGAGATCCTTCACGAACACGAGCTCGGGGCCGTAGGGGTTCACCATGGACTCTTCGGCGCGCGAGGACACCACCACCGAGGACAGCAGGAACAGCAGCTTGTAGCGGAAGGTGGTCGGATCAATTACGTGACCGTACTTGGCCACCGAGGCGTAATCGGCGCTCGACTTCTCCAAAGCGAAGTACATCTTAGCGCCGCGATAGCCGGATCGCTTCATGGCATAACGGTACACGTTCTCGGCGTTGTCGCCTGCCTTCCACTCCTTGTCGCCGAAGATCCAGATGGGTTTCTTGAACAGCAGTCGATGAACCCGGTAGCACAGACGCAGCCAAACGTACTCGAAACGCAATCGGGACGTCCCCTTCTTCGAGCGTAGGATCTCCGCCCAACGGCGCAGCTCGGACACGACGGCCATGCGCCACGTGGCGCGATAGGTGCGCAGCTGCTTGCCGATATGCTTCACCATGACGCCGCCGAAACGATGGTAGTCGCGCTTCATTGACTGGCTGAAAATAGCGAAGTTGCCATAATGAGGCGTGAGGATGACCTCCTGGACACGCCCGCAGAACCTCGCGCGGAACGAGAAGGAGCGCTCCGGCTCCAAAGGCAGATCGAGCGTGAACCGCATACCCTTGCATACCGACTCTTTAGCCAGAGTGCGACGATTATCGGTAGGGAATGGGGATAAATGCGCATTGAAGCGCTCACCGCTCTTCTCGTCGCGAACGAATAGCTCGAAGGGCATTCCCAATATGTCGATGTCCGTCGTTCCCTCAATATGCAGCGTCGTGCCTTGGGGAGTGATCTCGTAAAGATAGCAGGGCGCCTTCGCGTTCATGCTGATGAGCTGCATACCGTCGAGCAACCCTCGATCGCGGTCAACCCAAACCAGTTCCTTAAAGACATCCACCCCGTATTTGAGGCGGTAAAGAACGATTTTCTTTTCGCGAGTAAGCCAGCGCGCATTGGCGATGACGTCAGCATCGGCGTCCGCGACAATCTTGCGCACAGCGGCCGACCAATTCGCGGCGTCCTCGGCGGACAGGGCATCGCTCGCCTTGCCCAAAAGCTGCCACCCGATGATGTAGAGCGCCACCGCCTGGGCAAAGGGAAGCACCCGCCCCTTGGCACGGCGCGACGCCTCGAGCACGCGCTCGCACACATCCAGATTCTGCATATGCTTGGAATAGGTAATGACCTGGCTCAGAGACGAACCGTCCTGCCGCTTTCGGTAGAGATACGTGCAGAAAGGAGTAACCGCGTAGGCGCACTTGTGCAAAATAATCCGGTTGACGAACAGCGTATCCTCCGACGTAGTCAGATCCTCGTCGAATCGGATATCACCGATAGCTTCGCGCAGAAAGAAGCAGTTCCCAATCGTACTCTGGATGTCGCAGGGGCGATCTCCCAGACGGATGATGGAATCCTTGTCTTTCGGGAAACGGTAAGCCAAGGGATGGGTGTGGTCCTCGCCCTCGAAGAGGGTGAGCTCGCCAACGAGAACGTCGACGTTGTTCTCCTGGTTGTCGAAAAAATCCACGGCATAGGCAAACGATTCCGGCGTCCATTGGTCGTCACTGTCCAGGCAGGTGACGATGCGCCCGCTGGCCCGGTCGAGGCCGGCGTTGCGCGCCGAGGAGACGCCTCCGTTGGGCTGCTGGTGAAAAACGACGTTGGCTGGGTAGCGATCTTGGAACGAACGACAGATGGCGGCGCTGCCATCAGTGGACCCGTCGTCGACGATAACGACCTGAATGGCGTCCATCCCCACTGTTTGGGCAGCCACCGATTCCAGAGTCTCGCCCAGATACTCCTCGGAATTGTACACGGGGATCACGACGGATATTTCAAAATCTGACACTCTCGCTCCTCCAGCCTCGGAAAACGCCTCTCTGCCATCACACATTGCATCGAGTACCCACGCCTGACGGCAGTCCTCATATGATAGCACAAGGGCTCGGCGCAACATTTTGCTCATTTGCCGTAGGCAAGCTCCTTTGCAAGAGGGAAGGAAATCTTTTGGTCTATCATATAAGGTCAGCTCATTCGTTGAGACGAGCCCCTCGCCGGGCGACAAAGGAGTTTGCAGTGAACATTACGGTATTTGGCGCGGGAAACCTCGGCCTCGCCTGCTGCGCGGTGCTTTCGCAGGACAACGACGTCACGCTTTACACCACGCGACCCCATAAGAGCCGCGAAACGCTCGCATACACCTACGAAGAAAAGGCCGTCGCATCGGCGACCTTCACCGTTACCGACGACATGGCCCGGGCCTGCAACGCGGAACTGATCCTTTGCACCTACCCCGCGTTTCTCCGGCAGCAGTTCGTCGCCGACGTAGAGCCTTATGTCGGCAAAGGCACCCTCATCGGCTTTGTTCCGGGCTACGGGGGCGTGGAATACTACTGCCAGGGTCTCATCACCCGCGGCGTCACCGTCTTCGGGCTGCAGCGCGTGCCCTACGTGTGCCGCTCGAGCTGGGACGAGCGCACGGCCGGAATTCTGTCGGCGAAAGAAACGCTGTACGTGGCCACGCTCCCCAAGGGTCGAACCGCCGAGGTGGCCGCGCTTCTCGAGGATCTTTTCCATATTCCCACCGTAGCTCTCAAGGAGTTCCTCGCGGTAACGCTGGTACCTTCAAACCCCCTGTTGCACACTTCGGGCGCCTACGGCGTCTTCAAAGACTACCAACCGGGCGACACCTATCCCGAGCAGCTCATGTTCTACGAGCAGTGGAACGACGACACGTCGCGCTTCCTTCTGGCTTACGACGACGAGCTGCAGGCAATCTGCCGCGCCCTCGCCCCTCTCGATTTGAGCGAGGTGGTATCGCTGCGCGAGTACTACGAGTCCCCCACTCCCGAGGTCATGACTCGCAAGCTGAAGAGCATCCGGGCCTTCGAGGCGGTCAAGGTACCCCTGAGCCCCACCGAGGACGGCGCATTCCTGCCGAACTGGAACGACCGCATGTTCACCGAGGACTACCCCTTCGGCGTGGCCATCATCAAGGACATCGCCTCCATGGTCGGCGTGCAAACGCCGACCATCGACACCCTCCTCGATTTCTACCGCGCGCAAACTGGCACTAGCTACCTGAACGCCGACGGTACTTCCAGCAAAGACGCTGGCGCCAGCGCCATGCCCCGCAACTTCGGCCTCACCGACAAAGAGGCCTTCGTCGAGTTCTACCAATCGTAAAGGAGACGACCCATGGCATTTTACGTTGACGAGCACATCAAGAACACCGAGCGCGTTTTTCCCGACCAGGGGCGCTATGGGATGCTCCGTTACGACATGAACGAGAACCCGGAAGGACTGCCCACCTGGTTCGTGGACGAGGTCAAGGCCGAGATCACGCCGGAGTACCTGTCCATCTACCCCGAGCCCGACCGCTTCCTCACGAAATACGCGAAGTACGTGGGCGTCCCCCGCGATTGCGTTACGGCCACCAACGGCACCGACCAGGCCATCCGCTACCTGCTGCAGACATTCTGCGGACAAGGGCACGACGTGGTCACCGTGGCCCCCTCCTTCGAGATGTACTGGGTGAACTGCAATATCCTCGGACTGAACCATGTGCCGGTCGCCTACAACGACGATCTGTCCTTCAACATGGAAAACCTCATCGCCGCCATCGGCCCCAACACCGACATCGTCGTGCTGCTGAACCCGAACAACCCCGTGGGCGACGCCTTCAGCCGCGAGGACGTCATCGCAGCCATCGAGGCAGCCCGCGCCGTGGACGCCGTGGTCATCATCGACGAGGCCTACCATTACTTCTACCCCAACACGTTCATCGACTTGACACAGACCTACGACAACGTCATCGTCATGCGCACCTTCTCGAAGCTGTTCTCGCTGGCCGCTTGCCGCCTGGGCGTTATCATCTCGAACCCGACCATCATTCATTACGTCGAAAACGCCAAGCTCACCTTCGATGTGAACGCTCTGGCGCTGCTGTTCGGCGAGAAGATCCTCGATCACCCCGAGATTGCCGAGGAGCTCATCGCTGCCGAGCGCGAGGGCCGCACGTGGACCATCGAGACTTTGCAGGAGCAGGGCTATGAGGCCCGCCCCTCCGAGGGGAACTTCATCTTCATCCGCACCCATCGCCCCGCACCGGAGGTGGCGGCCGACCTTGAGGCCCGGAACATCCTAGTGAAGTCGTGGAAGTCCGGTATGCTCGCCGACTTCCTGCGAGTGTCCACCGGCTCGAAAGCCGCCATGGAGAAGTTCGTGGACGCCCTTTTGGAAGTGGACGCTGCCTAAGTTGGGCATCCGGGGGCGCACCGCCGACGAGCGGCGCGCCCCCGCATCGGCCCTGCCCCATCCTGCGGCCCAGCCGCACCCCCCCCCAAGCGAAGGATCAAGCTGTGAAGAAAGTCATCACCTACGGCACGTTCGACCTGCTGCACCACGGACACGTAAACCTGCTGCGCCGGGCGAAGGAGTTGGGCGACTACCTGATCGTGGGCGTCACTTCCTCGGACTTCGACAAAAACCGCGGCAAGATTAATGTGAAGCAATCGCTGATGGACCGCATCGAGGCCGTGAAGGCCCTCGGCATTGCCGATGAGGTGATACCCGAGGAATACTACGGCCAGAAAATCGATGATATCCGCAACTACGATGTGGATATCTTCGCTATCGGGTCTGACTGGCGCGGGCACTTCGATTACCTGAACGAGTACTGCGAGGTAGTGTACCTCGATCGCACAGAGGGCATTTCCAGCACCCAGTTGCGCGAAGGCGGCCATCACATCGCCCTGGGCATCGTGGGCGCCTCGCGCGACATCGCCAAGTTCATCGACGAGTGCAAGTACGTGAGCGGTGTCGATGTAGTGGGGGCGTTCCCCGACAGCGACGAATTCGACCTAGCGGGAAAGACGGCGCTGTTCGGATCGCTCGAGAAGCTCATCGAGGCAAGCGACGCGCTGTACGTCGCCAACGCTCCCGAGCGCCGCTTCGCCACGGCGAAGGCGGGGTTGGAGGCCGGCAAAGACGTGCTGAGCGAATCGCCCGTGGCGCTGGCCGCCTCCGAGGCGGAGGCGCTGTTTGCCGTGGCCGACGAGCGCGGGCTGGTGTTCCACGAGGCCGTGAAAACCGCCTACGCGCTGGCCTTCTCGCGCCTGACGTTGCTCGTCAAAAGCGGCATGATCGGCTCACCGGTCTCCGTGCGGGCCACCTGCACAAGCCAGGCCTTCACGAGCCCCGCAGGCAGTCTCATCGGCTGGGGGCCCATCGCCTGCCTCCCCATCTTCGAGATGCTGGGCACCGACTACACGGCAGCCAGCGCGGCGTCGCTCATGAGCCGCACCGACGGCACCGACGTGTACACGAAGGTGGATTTCATCTATCCGGGCGCCTGCGCGTCCATCGAGGTGGGCAGCGGGGCAAAGTCCGAAGGCGAGCTGGTCATCGCAGGCACCAAGGGCTATGTGTACGTGCCCTCTCCCTGGTGGAAAACCGATTACTTCGAGGTGCGCTTCGAGGACTTCTCCAGCAATAAGCGCTACTTCTATCAGCTGAACGGCGAGGGCATCCGCGACGAGATCTCCGTTTTCGCGAAGACCATCCAGGACGGCAAGAAGCCCAACCTGGACATCACCCGCGACCACACCATCGCCCTCAGCCGCCTTATCGAGAACTATCGCAACGGCCAGATGCAAGTCTACAACCTAGGAACCGAATCCGAAGGCTGCAGCATCAGCTTCTTCCAGAATTAGAGGAAGACAAGCGTGCGCCTTCGCAACAAAAGTAAAAACGCTAGACGATCAGCGGATAAAGCCGAGCGAGGCCATATGAATTGCGAAGCATTGCTTTTCGATCCGGACATCGATGAAGGCGGCTTAATCGCAAGAGCGGGAGACTGCTTCGCTCCACGAAAATACTGTGTGAAATTTTATCCAAAAAACCGTACGGAAAGTCTCCACGGTTTTTTGCACGACATCTCCTTAAAACAACTTCCTACAGTTGAAGTAGTGATTAAAGCGCTTGATGACGAGAGCTCGTCGGGGGAATGCAGATTCACATTAGAAACTGAGGAGGGGGTATGGAGCACAATCAGCCATTTCACAATCCATGTATACGATGAGTTTCGAAACAAGGGCGTCGGCACCGATTTAATTCTCTGTATGCACTTTATTATCAATTCAATTGATAGAAACCTTGTGAAGATGACTCACTCTGAGATTAATCCAGAAGACGAGAGTTATTTTTCTCGCTTACTTGCTTTTTATAGACGAAGCGGATTCATCATTGGCAAGGTCGGCAACAACGATCGAGCGATCGTCGAGCGAAAGCCCGTCTGCACATCCAGTTCCCAAATTGCATTTCTGGGAAGTAGCATACGCGACTTGGTCGAGGCTTGCACCGCAGCGACCAACTCTGGTCAACGGTAGAGACTCATTGGCTACATGTAATTACCATAATGCATATCACTTACTTTCATTCCGAAATCTCATCATATAGCATCGGAGCGGTCACTGGGGACAATCAGCGTTGTCGCAATGCTCTGGGCCCGCGGAGGCTGGAGCTAACGCTAGACTACCAAGCGTACCGTTGAAAAGTGCCCACACGACGTTCCACGCACGCCACCCTAACGATTCACGCCAACGCTATCTCGCCCACTACAAGCCAGACGATAATTCCAGTCTACAACCCAACATCGGTCTGCATTCAACAGCCTCAATAATCTTTCGCACTGTGGCTGGGCGGCCCGATCGCGCGCCGAATGTCGGTGCAACGACATTCGGCGCGCGATCTACGAAATTATTGCAGATGTGAAGGCGGATACGATAGCTAGCCGATATATGCGAGATGGTCGTCGCCGGCTATTACCAATTGCATTTCGTTCTTTTGTTCTAAGACATTTTTTTCGCATCAATCCTTCTTCAAGTTCGATAACTTCTTATGCCTGATAAAATCAAGAAAAGACTGCGAATCAACTTTGGCGGCTCGAAGCATATTGCTCATGTTTGTTTCAAAATCCGGATCATCACGCGGATTCTTGTTTTGCCGGATGTAACGTTTTAAAACCCCAATCGCACGTGAGGCCCATTCTGCAAATTGACCTCTCTCTACACACCATAAACCCTCAGCATTTACCGCGGCTTCCTTATCTATTTTCGTTGCTGTCGTCAAAAAAATTGTAATTACTTCGGCATCTACATTCAAATGCAGTTGATCGCTTCTTCTAACCCACCCTTCATGTCTCTTTGCTTCATCCACATGCCTCAATGGGATAGTTTTGTCGAACGCGGAATAGATCTTGTCCTCCGCCACCACGCAGCTGCATGCATCTAACACCCAAATTGGATCAGGAGCGCTCGAGCTACTAGGGTTCAAGCTCTCATAACCAAGCCATTCTCCAAGCTCTTGGTGAGGCTGCTCAAAGTTTCCTTCTTCTGCGTTCTCTATCCTCTCTAGAAGATCGTCCAAAGATGCTTGCACCGCAAATATCCCATTCCTCGATAACTCACGGCTAAGCTTCTTCTTCATTCGCCCTAAAATTGTTGCGTTTTCGAATTGAGTTTCGTTCGCAGTTGCATCTCGAGGCACGATCCACGCGTTGTAGGGAGACGAATGCATAGCGTCTTCCATGAGTATACGAATGTCAATATTGTTGGCCCGCGCATACTCAGCATCTGCTCGAGCAACATGGTACAGAATATAGCTCCAATAGCCAAAATAGCCCTCAAGGCCCTCGTAGTCTCGTAACTTATTCACTATTTCGAAGGCATCTGTCATTGCAGCACCAAGCTGGCTGTTCCAGAGGTTAAGAGCGCACGAAACTTCGAGCTCAACAATATCCCTAAGTTTGCGAGCAGCCATGCCCTCATGCTCACCCGCTGCAGTTAATTGCTTTCTCAGTCCTACGATGTTTCGCTCTGCAATTTCCCATTCATCGCGGTGGTTCAAAAACACATCCACCAATTCCAAATAATCATCCAACGTGTCATTACCAGTTGCATTCCGCAGGCCAAACTGAATCTCCGCACGCAGCTCATCGTTGAACAATTTCTGCTCTTTCGGAGATTGCAACAACCGCACTACCCTCTCGTCAAGCACGAAAATTACCGCATAATCCGTCTGGCTACGCGTGCAACGCCCCAGTGCCTGGGTGATGCGATTACGCATACGCTCAGAATACACTTCGTCGGCATTGGCTGACTCAACCAAAAATCTCTCGTGCATACTGGTTCCTTGCGGTAATTGTACAATGATCTCCGATCGACATTCACCTCCCGGAAAATCCAAGCCATCCAACCTATTTGCTAAAATCGCGACCGCATCTTTCTTACTGATAAATGGCTTCTTATCATTCTCGAGTTCAGCTGCCGTGAACACCGTTTTTCCTGCGACCTTTGCGAGATCCGAATACTGCTCGGCCATGGCATTACTAGACACCATGAGAAGACTTCGCTCGTCCTGATCCAATATCCTGGATACAATCCGATCGAGCGGCACATCGTCTGCTGCGATCGTCGGAAACATCAGCAATCGACGTCCAGTCGTTCGCCCCCTCCATTGATCAAGCATAGGTAGCGCGGTTATACCCCGGACGCCGAAAGACCTCTCCAATTCGCCTCGTTCGCTAAGAGTTCCAGACATGTAAAGTCTTTGACGGGCATCGGCAAAAGGAGCAAACAGCTGCGTAGGAGGAATCACGGGACGAATCAGTAGAGAATTACTTGAAACGAATATTTGGCACCCACGAAGATGATCCTTGACCATATTCCAGCTAAAACGCAAATCATCTTGTCCATTTTGAATAAAATATCGATTAAACGCCATTGAGATACTTGAGATTTCGTTATCAGCACTCACAAGAGGCACTAAGCTAATCCAAGACGACGGCGATGCCGCGCCCCCTCCTGTCAAAGCACGCTCATACTCTTCAACAGTCATGAGGGGCCGCAAGGCCGTGACAACAGCTTCAAACAGTTTTGGGCGTACGGCGGAATCAACCTCCACTGACCACGGCGAAGCGACGAAGCTCTCCGCAGAATGCGCATCATCGAACACTATGAAATCCGCATCACCGAAATAGGGGTTAGAGTTGAACAATGCACTATATGTCGTAACCGCGATACAATTTGCAGAATTGAAATCGGCAGCATCCTTAGGATCAAAATCTTTCTTGCTACCTATAAACGGTCTAGCATCTATGCCATACTGCATCTTTGATTGCGTGCAAACCTGATTCACTAGCTGCTTGTTCAAGCAACAATAAACGACTTTTTCCCTATTTTTAAGTCTGCGAAATTCACCTATTAACAGACCTACCAAAGTTTTTCCACTTCCCGGCGGCAATTCTAGGGACACATCGCGCGTCTCGAATTCTCTCATGTACAGGTCTATCATCTTCGATTGATGATCGAACAAGGATTGAATGGAGCGATTCTTCCTATCCGCGTACATTTCCTGCGGCGTATTGTACGAAAATTCATCTAACTCCACTAATTTAAAACTACCCACCAATATCCTCCTAATCTCTCTAACCTGTTCAATCGAATACCGTTGGCGACATGGATGCTGACGCTCATCTAATAAAAAGCCTTGAAACTACCGCACATGATCTCTTACCACGAGGTCATGCCCGTCACGGGATCGAGGTAGTACTTTATGCCGTTGAAGCTACGCCAGCCGGTTAGGGCGCGGCCGTCCCAGTTGAAGTAGCTCTTGCGGCCGTCCTGCCAGGTGATCCAACGGTTTTTTTGCATGACGCTGTCGGTGTTGAAATAATACCAATGTCCATCGATCTTCTGGCTCCAGCGCCTGGATATGCCCGTGGCGGGGTCGAAGTAGTACTTCACGCCGTTGAAGCTGCGCCAGCCCGTGAGGGCAGCGGCGTGCCCCGAGGAGTCGGGGTGGAAGTAGCTCCTGGTGCCGTCCTTCCAGGTGACCCAGCCCTTGACCATGCGGGAGGAGGAGTCGAAGTAGTACCACTTGCCGTCGATCTTCTGGCTCCAGCGCTTGGATATGCCCGTGGCCGGGTCGAAGTAGTACTTCACCCCGCTGAAGCTGCGCCAGCCGGTTAGGGCGCGCCCGTCCCAGTCGAAGAAGCTTTTGGTGCCGTCCCTCCAGGTGATCCATCCCGTCTGCATGACGCCGGAGCCGTTGAAGTAGTACCAGAAGCCACCTATCTTCTGGCTCCACTTCACCGGCTGGCCGTCAACTCCGTAGTAATACTTCTTACCGCTGATGGTCAGCCACTTATTCTTAGGAGCCACAATATTGAAGGAGACCGTTCGTGTGCCGGTATAGTTCTTCCCCGTCCCCCGAACCGTTGCCGTCGCCCGGCCAATGCCAACGTTGTTTCCATAGGAGATCGTATAGCCCTCCCCTTCCTTTAGCAGCCGGCCGCTGTGCTTCACGGAAACCTGCGGGCGTTGCGCTTCTCCGGTGTACTCGCAGGAGGGCTGCGCAACGACCACCGTTATCGCACTCGATGACAAGAGCGCAGGCTCTATGCTCCACTGATAGCTGCGGGACTCCCGATTGCCCGTCTCGTCCCACGCGTAGCCCGCAGCAGGCGCCACCGTCGCCGTATAGGTGCCGGCATTCGTCGCCTGAGGCGCTCCCGATACCACGTATTTTCCCGTATCGGGCACCGCAACTCCCGTCTGAGGATCACCGTTGTACGTCAGCCCGCTCGCCACCGAAGGCGCGCCCGACAGCACCGCGAAGGCCTCCACGTTGAAGTAGTCGTCAGCGTAATCAACACGCACGACTGCATCGGATGTCTGGTTGTCGGTGCTCCACTCGCATCGATTCAGTTCGTAGGCCACCAGGTTGTTGATGGGATTCTTGTAGGTGGGCTGGGGCCACGCCGCATTGGTTGCCTTCACCTTGAAGGACGTCACCTTCTGGTTGAGCTTCTGCAATATCTGGTCAGCTACCGGATCAGACCACTCAAGGACGTCGCCCGTCCTGATGAAGTAGTTGTTCTCCAGCGAATTGGCCTCATACCCCGGCGTGGAACCCGCGTAAGAAGGGTTCGCGAGCGCCATAGTGGTGTCGTCTAGCCCGAACAGCAGATGGGCCTGCTGCTCCTTCGAAAGGGTACCCGGCGCCGTCGCATCCAACAGACCGTCCTTCACATCGTCATGGGTCGTGTCCACGTGATACCACTCGCCATCCATCTGGACGGCCGTCCACACATGGCCTCCACCTGTGATGCGTCCTGTTTTCATGCCCGCCGTTTCAAGCAGCTTCACGTAGGCGGCATGATACCCCTCGCAAGTGACCGCCATGCCGGCCAGAGCGCGATCGACTCCCATGTTGCGATAGGTACGGTCATAGCTGACGTTGTCGATGATCCAGTCGTGCAACACGAGGGCCGTTTCATAATCGTCCCGATTCCCGTTCGGCAGGCACTCGGCAATGATTTCGCGGGCCCTCTCGTCCGCGTCGACGAAGCCCTCCCCCTCCACATCGACGCTGATCGAGAAGCGCTTGTTTAGCTTGCCTGTCGGCTGAACCAGAAACTGATACTCGTATCGTCCTGCTCCGATAAACTCGTAACTCAGCACATTTGAATCTTGGGGAGGATCGAATGTGCCGAAGGAAGGATCGTACACATACGCACCCTCCTTCGAAATGAAGCCTTGCTGATATCGGTAGGGTCCCGTTCCGTTCGGACCGTCTTCAACCGTGATAGTGAAATCTGTCGGCTTGCCCGCCTCGGGTCGCGCATACGACACGAACACGCGCCATCCCTCGGAATTTACCCCGCGCACTTGGGCTTCAACGGTAATGACATCGTTGTCAGCCAGAGCACCCGATCCCTCGGCGTAAGCGCTCGGAGGTGCCACCAATGCAACAAGCACCGCTAACACGATTACCGCAATCAGGCCAAATCGCCGCATTTGCTCAAATGCGCCCACCATACAAGTCTCCCCCCCAGATTCCTGACACACTTTCAGACATTAACGCAGCTTTCAAAAGCCGCAGAGGCGATCTTATTTGCATGATGTCAGTCTATCGAAATACGCTAGTTATCGCAAGAGCATTTCCTTGTTTCCGAGCCAGCAAGTCCCATCAATCTACTGCGAATACAACTGCGACACCTAACAACCGAACGCAACCACTTTGCTCGTTCTCGTAAGCCCGGGACAAAGACAAACGCCAACAGCCCATGTCGAGAGCCGCTGAAAGCAGGCCGGTAACTCACCTTCATACCTACGCCGTTTTTCCATCCAGCGCATTCCTCTTCAACCTGTGACCAGCTAATATATTGTGCTATGGTATGCTTCATTAAAGTTTATTGAACTTTGCCAACGTTCTGGTGACAAGGATGGGTCTTGAGCATTAGCAGCATATCGAAGCATGTGGATTTCGTCGCCATTGACATGGTCTCACTTGCTGCAGCCTTCGCATGCGCCTATCTCCTAAAATTTGGAAACCTCGAGTTCATCAACGTCCCCTCCTGGCGCGGGTTGCTTGCGTTCCTCCTCCTCAGCGACCTCCTATTCACCTTGCTCACCAATCCTTACAGCGGCATCTTCCGGCGCCGCTACTGGGAAGACATCCGCATCCAGCTGGTACTCGTTCTGGAGAGTTTCTTGACGGCGTGCGCGTTTTTCTACCTCCTTAAAATGGGCGAGGACTTCTCACGCGAAATGGTCGTCGTCATGTACTCGGGCTATGCTGGTCTCGCCCTCGTTCTGAAGTACCTGCACAAGCGGCGGCTCCTCTCGCGCTGGAGCAATCGTCCGCAAGATAGCATCAAGCGCGTCGTACTCGTCTGCTCGGCGCAGGACGCCGAAGAGTCCGAGCAGCGCCTTTACGCCGACGATATGAAGGCTTCGCGCGTCGTCGGCTTCTGCTTCACCGACTCCCCCGCCGTCGACGCATTCCTCCAAAGACCTGCCGCCCCCAGCGTCGATCTGCTGCCCCTCTGCTCGCTCACCAACGCGGACGAGGTCGTCATCCTGACCGCGCCCTCGAAGATGGACGACGCGGCCATCGAGGAGCTCATGGCTGAGGGCCTTAAGGTGCGCATCGGCCTCGCGGAATCCCTCGGCGTTACTGCGGAAATGCAGGAGGTCGGGCAAATCGGCATCGTGAAGACGCTCGATCTGCAACGTCACTCCTTCGGCGCCGCACAGACCATCTATCTCCCCACTAAGCGCGCATTCGACCTGCTGCTGGGCATCGCCGGCTGCGCGGTCACCCTGCCCGTCGCCGCCATCGTGAAGATCTCCTACCTCGCCACCGGCGACAACCATCCCATCTTCTACAAGCAAACGCGTATCGGCCTGCGAGGCAAGCCCTTCCAGCTTTGGAAGCTGCGCTCCATGGTATGGAACGCCGACGAGGTGCTGGCAGAGCTGCTTCAGGATCCAAAGCGGTGCGAGGAATGGCACCGGAGCCAGAAGCTGGACGACGACCCCCGCATCACCCCCGTGGGTCGCATCCTGCGCCAGACGTCGCTCGACGAGCTGCCCCAGTTCTTCAACGTCGTAGCTGGCGACATGTCCATCATCGGCCCGCGCCCCCTCATCCCGGGAGAGCTGGAGGAGCACGGCGGCCGTCCGCTGTACAACAAGGTGAAGCCCGGCCTCACGGGCTGGTGGGCCTGCAACGGGCGCTCGGACATCGAGTACGACGAGCGACTGGATCTGGAGTACTACTACGTCACACACTGCTCGCTGTACCTGGATGCCCTCTGCGTGCTGAGAACCGTCCTGGCGGTTTTCAAGAAGGCCGGGGCGCGGTAAAACATACGTACCTCCCGCATGGCAAGCAATAGGTAAGAACGCACTGCATTTGGGCAGATCGAGGTAACTTGGTCACCGCAACACAGCTCAAAGTTCTTCGATCAAGACGAACAGGTGACAACGGCGTGAAGCTGCGCCTGGGCATCGCCGAGCTTTTGGGAACGGCCTCGGAAATCCAGCCCGTCAGCTAGGCGGGGGTCTACCGCACCCTCGACCTGCAGCGGCACTCCTTCGGCGCGAGCCAGCTGCTCTACCTGCCCGTCAAGCGGGTGATCGACATCGTCCTTGGCACCGCGGGCTGCCTTGCCACCCTGCCCGTGGCCGCCGTCGTGAAGCTGTCGTACCTAGCAGCCGACGACACGCACCCCATCTTCTACAAGCAGACCCGCGTGGGGCTGCGCGGCCAGTGCTTCGAGCTATGGAAGCTGCGCTCCATGGCATGGGACGCCGACGAGCAGCTGCAACGACTCCTGGAAGACCCCGCAGTACGCGCTGAATGGGAGCAGAACCAGAAACTCGCCCACGACCCGCGCATCCCTGGATGAGCTGCCGCAGTTCTTCAACGTACTGAAGGGAGAGATGTCCGCCATCGGCCCGCGCCCGCTTATCCCCGGCGAGCTGGAAGCCCACGGAGGGCGCCCCTTGTACAACAAGGTGAAGCCCGGGCTCACCGGCTGGTGGGGCTGCAACGGCCGCTCCGACATCGAGTACCAGGAGCGCCTGGAGCTGGAATACTACTACATCACCCACTGCTCCCTGTACCTGGACGCCCTCTGCATCCTCCGCACCGCCCTCGCCGTCTTCAAGCGAGAAGGGGCGCAGTAAGCGTGCCACTGGCTAGTCGAGCCTTTCCCGCTCGTCCTCGGTCGCGACGTCAGCTTTTCGAGCATGCCAAAACACCAAAAAAGTCATCGAGGCATTTAAGATAAACTGTGAAACTGTGGTCGAGATAGCCACTCCAACTGCTCCCCATCCGGGAATCAACAACCAGTTTCCAGCCGTATTAACAGCCAAAGCCAACAAGGCCAAGAGAAACTGCTCTCGGTAGCGACCGAGGGACATCACCAAGCTCACGCTGGGCGCAAGCACATAAGCAAAAAAGGCGCTAACGCATAGTATATCGAATACAAAGATGGCCCTGTCGTAGACGACTCCATTGAGAATAGGGAACAAGAACTGGGCGCCAACGCACAAAAGACCAACTCCTATAAGAAAAGGAACTGTGGCCTTACGCATCCATCGCAGGGCAAATTCCCTCTGCCGTACAACGCTAGTGGTCATCTCGGCCTTTGACATCCTCACTCTTAGAACCGTCTTGATTGATGGGAGAAGCACGAGAATGATATTGTAGTATTTAAGTGCCACACCGTACTCTGCCACCTGTTCGGTCATCCTAAAAGCAGTCAACATGGAAACATCCACCTGGTTGAACGTCTGCATCACGGCACTGTAAAGAATCAGCCAAAACGATACCGCTATAAAATTACGAGCCTCTGACCTATCGAGAACAAAGCGGAGCGAGCCGGTTCTTATGGGCTGCCAGAAATAACCCATCGAAATCGCAAGGCATAAAACACCCGAGAGCAGGTAAGCGAGCAGAATCGAATCAACGGTCGCGCCAAACGCCACTACAGCCCCAATGACCAGAAGCAGAATTGCCCCTTGCTTGCAGTTCTCGACCACACCCGCAGCGGCGTATCGTTCCCGCGATTGCAGAAAGGCGATATCGATTTGAATCGCCCCTAAAATGAATCCATACAAAACAGCCAGGAGCAATAAGTACGGGGCATAGCCAAACCCCTCCCCCCCTATTGCCACCACAGCACCCGCTAGAGCACAACTCGCGCAATTAACAGCGTGCGAGATGAGAAACACGGTATCGGCCGCCCGGGGATCAAGCGAGATCTTCTCGGTGTTATAACGTACATACGCAAGTGAGAAACTCTGTCCGGCCACGCCGAGAATAGTCCCGGAGAGCGTGAGGAACATTGTGTATGAAGCGTAGTCTTCCACAGTGAGCACGCGAATGACCACCACCGTCAAAACAGCCTGGATGAGCTTCGAACCTAGACTGAAGATGGTAACGATAGAGAAGTCGCGGGGCAGTTTGCCAACAATTTTCTTAACGAGACCCATAGCACCCTATCTCTCCGACACCGATGAAACAGTCGCTGGCAAGTTGGCAAAGATCAAAGCCAGCACGAACGAAGCCACAGAAGCGCTGTAGAAAACGCCAAGAGTCATACCGGAAACGAGAAATAGTCCGAAGATGGAAAATGCTTGCCATGACCGCTGGCGCCATAATTGCCACAAAGTGCAGCCTATGAAAATAGCGAAGAGTATGAAACCCACAATTCCATTCTCGCAGAGAACCTGGAGATAGATGTTATGAGGGTTCGTCCCATTTAAACCGGCTTTTGTCATGGTTTCAGCATAGTAGGCAGCCTCTGCATGCGCATAGCGGCCCGTTCCAATGCCAATTACAGGATGCTCGTCGAACTCTTGCAGCGCAAGCGCCGCTTTGAGATCTCTCCCCGAAAGAACATCCGAACTTACCGAAGACACTGATTCCTCAAAGTCCGAAATACGATCGACCATGACCACGATAGCAGCAATGCCGATAACGCATATGGCGCAACACAGGATTGCCTTGATTCCGCTACCTTGCAAGGCAAAAGCCACTCCCAAAATACACGCACCTGCTGCAAGATAATAAAACGACCGCGCACCAGTCAACACGCCCGCCACAAGGAGAAGAAGCGAGAGAGCGATCTTTCGACTCCAGGGCATATCGGCGCGATTCAGCACGACAAACAGAGTCATAGCGCCCACCAAAGCCGATAGAATGGAGTCGCCAAACAATCCATCCGGCCGCGCCATTCGAAGCGCTCTAACCCCCGTGCTTCCTTGTGCGAGTACGAGGAATTGAGCTACTGTGACCAGGGCGTTAAGCACACCTACCGTCAGCAACAACTTAAGCAGCGATCTACAGAGAAACCTCTTCTCACCCGCCGTCATCCAGGCAATGGAAATCGCCAATTCGACATAGACGAACAGTTTGGCCGTATCGGCAATATTCTTAAAGTAAACCGCCGAGATTGCGGCGACTGCGGCAAACAAAAGCAAGCTCACCAGCGGAGGCGTCCCGCCCAATCGCCATCCAATACGATGGCTTAACAGCAGATTGAGCGTAAGCGTTCCCGCAGCAAGCACTAGAAAGACAGTTAGAAATGAATACCTTACTTGAGTGAGTGTTGCCGCACCCACGGCATCGGTTGCTGACACCAGGGGAAGCGATGCAAGAAAAGAACGCAGGGGCTCCAACGATTCCGCCTGCGTGGGAATGGAAATCGTGCAGCAAAACAGAAATGCAATTGTGACAAGAACAACCTGACTATAATGCGTCTTCTCTTCCATTTACCTCACCAATTCAATCAGTGTCGTCAGGGACGCTTCTCTTACTGGGCAGACGAGCACCGAGGTCTCGCAAAGCTGCGCGTACTCACGGGAATAATATCCCCTCTCGACGGAAAGTGCAGCAGGAGTGATCAGCGTAACCTTCGCATCACCGTGCCTCAAAACAGCTCGGTTATCCAGCAACGTCAAAACTTCCACACGAGGATCGAGCACAAATCGCAGAGTGGCTTCAGGAGCGGTTGAATTCCATCCCTCCAATATGTCTTCTATGCGCACGGTTTTGAAGCCATCGTCATAAATCACGCGACGGCGGTGCGTAATGCCAAAGCGTTTTTGATAGCAGTCGTGAGTTCCCTCGATCATGACGCCATGATCTCCTCTGGAAGCCTTTAGGTGGGATGTCCCGTTCCTTCGACTCCAGAATACCCCCTCAAACTCGTTTTGCTCTGCTGAGGCAAGCTGAATCGTCGAATGAGCCCGCACAGAACGCAGGCTGTCGCGCACTGACGAGTCGCACGTGTAATTTCCCGTACCGCCATCATTAAAGAAGGCGCGGTTTCGATATTCGAGAGTAAATGAGAGCTTGTCCCCATGGGTATGACCAGGCACGTCAAAGCGATGAGCGTCGGTCGCGGCAACGCAGAGGAACACCTCGTCATCACGATACACCGAGAAGCGGCCCTCCGGAAAGAGCTTCAGTCCCCTCAGCTCACCCAACTCTTGATTGACCTGGGGCGACGACGCGAAAACCATTTTCTCAGGAAGATTGCAAACAGCGCCCCCTCCTCCCATCGCGCAAGCAGCATAGCGCAGATCAGCATAGGATTCAGTTGAGAAGAAGAGAACGCGACCGCTATCATTATCACCGATCTGGGGCGATTCCCCTGAATCTGGAGTCATCCAAGACAGATAAGAAGCGAGAAGGGATGCTCTCTGCCAGTAACCGTTACTCATCTCAAGGCCGTTACGCTCGTATAAGAGGCCGATTAGGGCGAACATCTCCCATATGAGCCGCGCATAGCGGACGCTCCCCTCGAATCCCGTGCCATCCGAAAGCACCTGCTTCCTTATGACGCGCTCCGCCTCACGGCGTGCATAATCGCGCCACTTTCGGCCCTTGTCGCAATCGGGCAATATTACGCCAATCGCCGCAAGACCCAGAAGATTGGCAACATAATGATTGTTTTCGTAGAGTCGCGCATCTGTTTCCAAGTTTGCAAACAGGTAGGCACCGTGCTCGTAAGCGAGTCGACCGATCAAGATATGCAGGCTATCATCAATAGCGAGTTGCGGCGCAACGAGGACATAGGCGTGCAGTACGTTAAAAATGCGAATTCCCACCTCCATAGCGCACGCCCATTGAACTCCATAGCCGACAGGATTCTCCCTCGAGAAACTCTCCAACAGGCCGCGCAGCTCATCGCCATAGCAGGAACGCCCCGTTGACGCCCAAGCCATGGCAAGATGCACGGCAGCCTGCATGCGTCCAAATTCCCAGGGCACCTTTATCTCATCATGTCCAGGTCGATGAAGGCTCGTATAGAGGAGGGGAGCATAATGGGCATCGTTGAGAAAATCTCGATGCCAGGGGTACTCTCTCTCCTCTTCGCGGAAAACAACGGGTCGGCCGAATAGCAGCATTTCTCCACCTATGAATCTATCAGAGAGGTCGAGCGCATAGCCGGCAAGCTCATCGGTCATGTCAAAAGCCGCCGCTCCAACCCTTGGCGCCGAGCTCGATTGCGCCTGAAGCGGAGAAACGAGCACCTTTCTTTCTGCACGAGCGCGGACAAAACGCTTTTTGACCACACGAGATCTGCATCCAAGCGCCTTGATGCAGCACTTCTTTAGAACATAAGAGTGGCCCTCCGCAGCTATACGTTTCAGCGAACGGCTCACAATGACACCGTTTCGTAATAGCGGTCTGCCAGAATGGCCATTTGCGACTCCCATGTGAATCGCCTTTCGGCAAATGCCCGCATCTCCTTTGCAAGAGCAGCTGCATCACCAAGATTGTCGCAGAACGACACGACTGCCCCCACGTCCACGGCATTTTCGTCGGCGGCCACTCTCAACGAAAAAGCCTCGTCCCCTCGCAACTGCGCCTCACGGTAGGAGTAGATAAAGGGAATGCCCCGGGCGCAGTACTCCTTCACCTTCAACGTTGATCCCCGATCAAGACCAATGCGATGTAAGCCGAGCGAACCTACGGCAATGTGCGCCTCGTCAAACAGGCTATCAAGGTCAGCGCCAGTTTTAGGACCAAGGAACATAACCGAGTCATCAAGACCCATTTCCTCAACAAGGTTATGGAGCTTCTTTAGTTCTTCGGTTTCCGGTCCCACCACAAGCAAGCGTACCGGACGAGCCTCCTCGTTCGCCCCGTAGGCGCACATACCTCGAACAAGGCGATCGAGGCCATGCCAAAAACTCAAATTTGCAACACAGAGCATAGTGAGCGGGCCGCCCTCCGACAAAGCGAGCCTCCTCAAGGGCGCTGCGTCCAGATCAACTCCGTTATCAATGACCGTAACTGGAATACCCCAGATATTCTTATGGGGCATATAGGTGACGACTCCATCAAGCACGCGTTTTGCCCGGGGAATATGCAGCCACTCGTCAATCACATGGATCTTGCGCACGAGATAGGCCAGATATTCACCATGTGCCAGCAGCGCCTTATGACGCTGGGCCCGCTCGGCTGTATAGGGGTAAGTAGCGAACTCCATAACCACCTTCGCTTCTGAGCGCTTCATGCGCTTAAAGAACCCGTGGGTGATCGCATCATAGTGATCGAAGCGATAGTAGAGAAATCGCACCTCGTGGCGAATTGCCCAATCACTCAACTTTTTGTATTGGTCGATACGCTGCAGGTATCCCGGTTTCAATTCGACTTGATCGACCACCTGGAAATCAGGCCGCGTGATGACAAGCGATCCTTGATGGACGAACTGGCAGTAAGCCGTATCACCCGTTACCGCTTGAAATGCCGCAGCCTGCCACGCTACTTTTTTTGCAATGCCCGAAGGGCAGTCAAAATCGACAGGGATATTCGATCCAAATAGCACGTTAGCCACAAATGCCTCCCTGCTGTGCACTTGGAATATGCGTTCTATGCACGGCTCTCCGCCGCCTCTAGCGCTCGGTCTTGCTCGCCTTCGCCACCCTTCAGCAGCCGAGCGGGCACCCCCCCCCAAATGGAATTCGAGGGCGCATCGCATATCATGACGGCATTCGCCCCAATAATCACGTTATCGCCCAAGGTGATGGGACCCAGCACTTTGGCTCCGGCGCCAATATAGCAGTTATCTCCGATGATCGGAACCTCTTCATGGCCGCTTCGCCCACCTATGGTCACATTCTGGGCAATGAGGCAGTTTTTGCCGATGCGAGCCCGGCTGTGCACCACCACGCCAATGCCCTTGTAGCCAAACGATGTGCCCTCCCCAATCTCGCAACTAGCTGGAATGAAGCTGTTGTGAATAAGATAGATCCACATCTCGTAGAGCTTGGCTAAAGGCGCTAGATGGTGTTTTGCAAGCCAATGAGCGCGACGGTACTTATTAGCTGCATTCATGAAAGTGCTCATTCGCCTCTCTCCTCCCATTTATGAATATCGGAAAGAATCTGCCCGAGAAACCTCTCAGGGAAAAAATCCTCAGCAGACTCTTTCGCGCCTCGCTTGAGGCTATCGAGAAGCGTCCGATTGCCGTCAAGCATCTCAATAGCCTCAACGAGGCCGTCAACCGTATTCTCCCGCAGCACTACGCCCGACACGTCATTCTCCACAATCTCGGCGTTGAACCCGAAATCGCTCACCACACTAGGTACAGCAGCTATTTTACTCTCCACCAAAATACCCGGGACACCTTCGCCTCGCCATCGCGTCGGAAGAACATGAACGTCGTAGTTGTGCAATTCGGCATATACGTCACACTCGACCGCATTGAAGACGCCATGGTAAATGACGTTCGAAAGTCCAGAGACCGTGTTGCGAAACTTTTCCTCGAACCTCTCGGACAGAGAGCCGTAGATATGGTATTCAACTCCTGGTGTACGATAGGCCGCTTCGAGCACTAAATCGGCCCCCTTGCTGTCATCAACTAGCGAGAAAAAAACCACCTTGAGCATTCCGCTATTCGATTTCGGGAACCACGGACTCTCGGGTCGCTGCCGGCAATTGGGGAACAAACGCGTATTGCGTAACCCGACAGCCTCTACTTGCGCCGCCATTCCCTTTGTCTCAAAATACATCGCACGCACCCTCTGGCAGAAACGCGCGTACATTTTATCCTGGGCTATTTCACCCGATATCTCACCACCCATCACAATAACTATCAGGCGCTCCAACACTCTGGGGCGTACGAAGCCAATTACTTTGATAAAGAGCCTCTGTAGGTCACGATTGCCGAATCCGATAAGAAAAACATCACCGGATCTCGAAAGGAGAACCCGAGCGCCTATGGCAAAAGAGCCACTTTTTCTAAATTCCAGTTTATGAATATCCATTTCCGCCGAGAGCAGTCGAAATAGCAGGGCGTTTTTCACCGTAACGCCCCCGAAGGGAGGTGGAAACTGACCAAGGTAGTAAACCGTCACGGAATCAGCCCTCTCTACCCGGAGAGGGCTGATCGCCTGGCACCAGCTCGACATGGCCAGCCCAACCGAAATGGGGCCTGAACCCGAAGGAGGAGCGAGCATCAAGCTCCGCAAGCATTCCAGTCCGACCCGGAGAGCCTCCCGCAAGTGCAATATCCCTATAGTCTCCCGAGAATAGCCCGTATCCGCGTGCTTCAAGCCCGTGCACGATTGACGGAATGCTCCGATAATCGAAGCCCATGAGCCACGCTTGGGCTGCATCAAGGGCAACCGGATTGTTTCCTGCAAACAGCACACCCGTCTCTTTACGGTCAGGTGCCAGAGGGCCCGATCCCTCCCCTGCCACCACGCCATCGATAACAGCGTAGTACTTCCGCTGAGGTACTTTGTGCATATTCCCTTCGGCATCGGCATAGAGTAACACCTTGTTCAGATCGACCACGGCTCTCCAGATCGTATCATTGCCATACCACGATCCGTTGCGCACTACCGAGCCCCCCATACCCAACGATTTCCCGATCCATTTCTTTGCGATGGCAATAGGGTAGCCAAAGAAGGGTTTTTTGTAGCTCAGCAACTTCCCGCCCATTTTTTTCAGAAAGCCCTCAGCGTTAGTGCGTCCTGATTCCTCCGCAAATTGATCGCCGCCCTCAAGGGGGCCTCCCAAAGTGTGATGGGGTAAAGAATTCTTGACTATGCATGCACCGACGATGTTCTTCAGACTCCCGGTCATGCCCGCTAATTTGTGGGTTTTCATTTTGGGAAGGTTAATAAACACATCAGCGGAGAGAACCGTGCGGGAAAACACATACACATTGCTCGTTTCATTGTGATAGCGCCGTGTTTCAGCGGTATCATAATCTGCGCCGTAGTAGTTCTTTACCGGCTTATCGAAGTACTCGCTGTTAGACGACCCCAGATCTACCGACACATAGCCTAGGGGATCTCCAAGCTGTTTATGCGCTGAAACCACTACCCCGTTACGCGCAATCCAGTACTCCTCGCGCAAATCGACGCACGAGACAGGCACGCCGTAATGCCTTCCCCATTTCTCGGCTACGTTCTCCAATCCCGTGCGACGCATAATCTCAAGCCAGTCGGCATCGGCCTGGGGAGCATCGGCAATTACCACAGACCCCCGGCCTTTCAAAGCCTTGAGAACCTCTCGAAGCGCACATTCGACAACGACAGGATTAGTGATAACCTGCTCCCATTCCTCGGAAGCAAGAAGGTGGCCCTCTTTGACGAGATTCGGTTTCAGCACCACTCTGTCTCCCGGCGAGACCAGAGCTCCCAAGGGGCCGAAAATATCATCGAGCAGCCCCGCCTCATAGCCCTTGCGCACTTGTTCGTAGCTCGAAAGACCCTCGTGCAACCATACTGTCGATTCGCTCAAACCCATCAATGCCTACTCAACCTCCGATATGACAAACTGCAGCTTCCCAGCTTTTGTTTTCGGAATACTTTCTACATAACGGAAACTCACCGGCACATCGCAGCCGCTCTCACGTAACTCGCGCAGAGCAATCGCCTCGTCGGCAGACGTATCCTGCTGCGTCGAAACAACCCACAATTCGAGCGAATAATCAGCTGCCTGGCGAATTTGAGCCTCACGAAAATGCCGGGTATCCTTGAATACGTGGTCTAGCTTTCCCATCCGTATTCCCGAGGGAAGACGGAGGTAATCCTCGGTACGTCCGTCGATAGATACAAGAGTGCGATACCCGTCCCCATCTCTTCCTTCGCGACCAATATCGCGCAAGCGCCAGCGCAGCAACGGCATAGCATAATTGGTTAGCGAGGTGCCTACGATCTCACCAGAGAGAGGATCTTCATCGAGCGGCAGTACTTCTGTCACAGCATAGTCTTCATCTATGCGATACGCCTCCCCCTCTGGCCCCTGAGACGCATTCGCCACTCCTTCCGTAGATGCGTAATGCATGCGAGGCTCCACCCCGAACGCCTCCACCATAAGCGCCCTTTGATGGGCGAGCAGATTCTCCGCTGCCAATGTTACATGAGATAGCGGACGCGAAAATCGCCTCCCCTTCTCCACCATATAAGCAGCGAGGGGGGTAACGAGGGAAGGATATCCATGAATCCAGGAGAACCCTCGTCGCTCTATTTCATCGAAGTAGGCCGGCATATTCTCGTCAGACTCATGGAAAGCGCTGAAGTACCATTCTTGTACAGGCGCCTTACTGCGCCAATAGGGTGGTTTGGCCTGAGAGGGAGAGGCAATGCGCCGGGTGCCGAACATGGCATGCGGAGTATCGAAGGAAATGCCCAAACCCTCCCAATAGCGCCATGTAACGGCCCATTGCTCCATAACAGCGCGCCTGTCCATAACGAACTGGAACGAACTTCCCGTCGTGCCACTTGTATGGCGTCGAATCACGCGCCTATTTGCAAACAAGCACGATAGAAAATCTTCAGGACATGCCCTGACATCATCTTTGGAAAGCACTGGAAGCACCGCTAGATCGTCGACAGTTTTGATAGACGCAGGATCAATCTCGTTATCGCGAAACCAACGGGCGTAATAGGGCACCGTGCGATAGCAGTGGTCGACCATCAGCCTCAAACGCTCATCACGATAGGCGGCCAAATGATCGGCAGACCAAGAGGCGCGTTCTCTATAGCCGGCCATAATCTCGCCGAAGGGAGCTCCATAACGTTCCCAACGATTTTTTGCGGCCACAATATAGGTCGCTGCATTTTGCATTGGCAACGGCAACCTGAAGTACCAATCAGTCGCACTCACAACGACCTCCTTCAGCTTCTGGAATTTGCGCACAGGTCGGCACGGCAACATGATAAGTCACCTGACCCTCGCCAACGAAAACAAGCCGTCGCGCTTCGTCAATTCGGCCGAATTCGGGAGCATAGGGGCACAACTCGCCTTCAGAGAATATTCCTTCGCCGATTCTCCCGGGACTCCGTAGCGATGACACGATTCGCGCCCCGTCGGGCGCCATGTCAGTTACGACAATACCTCCCTCAGTAAGCTCGATTCGGCGCTTCAGCGCCCCTCCCCGATGATCCCGCATGGCAGCCTCCACGAAACGAGGACCATGGCAGACTTCCTGCACCTGAGCCATACGGGCCATGCGAAAGGGTGCCCAGCATTCCGACTGCTCCACCCCGGCTCGTTGAGGAGCGTTGTGCGCCGCCGTTCGCTTGAAGGCGAGGCGACGCGCATCCTGATAGGCAAAAGTGCCAGTATTCACCAACCACGGATGCCCCCCAACGAAGGCCTCAAAAGAGAGCATGTCGCAATGAGCGTGCCCGGCTGCAAATTCGGGACCCGGACGCCCAGCATCAAAGATAACTTTTACCTCAGTCTCCCCTATCGTACCTCGAAGAAAATAGTACCCTGCATCAGGGAGACAATCCTTTAGTCGAGGAGCTAAGCCGAATTGCTCGCGGGCACAAGCTAAAAGCGCGTCACGGCTTTTAGCCACATTATCGCCTGAATCGTTGAACAATGGGGTGCGGTCTGCATCATGTTCCAAGGAATAAAGACAGTCGCACATATCTTGCAATCTGCATAAGGTGGCAACGTCTCGCGCCCATTCGCCAGCCTGCAACGTACATGCTATGCGCATCAAGCACTCCAATATCACCTTGTGATACATGGGAGAGAGTTCGAAGTGCATGCCGTCGGGGAGAATCTGCTCAGCGATCTGCTCCTCCAGTACCGGCATCAGGTGCCGCAACGTGGCCTCATCCCTAAAATAGCAGCTAAGCAGCACGAGAGCCTTGAGATTCTCAAGATAGTGGTTGCCCAGGATGTCCTTCTCTAAATGATCTGCGAGAAACGCATACTGTTCGGCGAGCGACTGGTTCATGCGATCAATGAAGGCGCTGTCTTCTTCGAGCAAGACGCGCACTTCTCCATAAAAGGCAAGCCATTGGGTCACCCTCATGGAGATAACGTAGGAATCCCAACCAACACCCCCTGTCGACCGAGGATTCGCAACAATCCAAGCGTCAATAATGGACTTCGCCTTGATAAGGTATCGCTTATCACCTGATTTCAGAGCTGCGGCAGCCAGCGGCAGAAGATATTCGCAGTAATGCAAATTGAAACGCCAAAGCGGGGTCCCCAGTTTGCTATGCCACGAGGCATTCCAATCAACTGCCTCTCCGTGATGGAGCAGTTCTACTTGGTCATCCAGCAGAGCGTCCACATCATAGCGGCCCAAAAAGACCGGATCAAAATCCAAGAGAGGCAGAACAGGTACTGAAGCAATAGAGGCACGGGATACCTCGGGACGCACTCGATATCCTCGGACAAGCGGTGTCGAACCGCCAACTCGGCGCCATATCCTAAGAGCTATTTGGCTTAACCTCAAATGACGCATGGTGTTGAAGTAAAGCCAAAACCGCGAAGGCAACGTCATAGCTCGCAACCTAGGATATCGGCGATGCGCTGACTCGCCCGACCGTCTCCGTAGGGATTCGAGGAGCAGGCCATGGCCGCATAGGCCGCCTCGTCATCGAGCAACTCGGTAAATGCTTGATAGATATCATCCTCATCGGTTCCCACAAGACGCAACGTTCCAGCCGCAACTCCTTCGGGGCGCTCGGTCGTATCGCGCATGACAAGCACGGGCTTTCCCAAACTTGGCGCTTCTTCCTGGATTCCGCCCGAATCAGTTAAGATAAGGTAGCTTGCCGCCATGAAATTATGGAAGTCGAAGACTTCCAGTGGCTCCACCAAGCGCAAGCGATCAAAGCCGTCGAGCTCAGCATGAGCAGCCTCGCGTACTGCTGGATTCATATGAATGGGATAAATCGCCTTCACATCAGGATGTTCTTCCATCACGCGCCGAATGGCACGGAACATTTGATGCATGGGCTCACCAAGATTCTCTCGGCGATGAGCTGTGATGAGGATCATGCGGCCATCGCGCGCCCAGGTCAAATCGGAGTGGTCGTAACCGTCTACGATAGTTGTCTTCAGGGCATCGATACCCGTATTGCCCGTGACATAAATCCTCTCGGAAGGCTTGCCCTCGGACAAAAGATTAACCCGCGCCCGCTCGGTCGGGGCAAAATAGTACCGAGAAATTATGTCCACTGCCTGGCGATTGAATTCCTCGGGCCAAGGGGAGTACACATCCCCTGTGCGCAGGCCTGCCTCAACATGGCCAACGGGGATATGCAAATAGAATGCCGCCAAGGCGGCCGCGAACGACGTCGTCGTATCTCCGTGAACTAGGACGATATCGGGGGCAACGCTCTCGAGAACAGCTTTTATATCAAGTAAGACATGGCACGTAATGTCAAACAACGTTTGGTTCATGCTCATGATATCAAGGTCGCAGTCTGGCACAACGTCGAACGTGTCAAGCACCTGGTCGAGCATCCGGCGATGCTGCCCCGTGACGCAAACCACAACCTCGAACTGATCGGAGCGGCGCTTTAACTCATTGACGAGCGGGCACATTTTGATCGCCTCGGGACGCGTCCCGAACACGAGCATGATCTTCTTTTTCCCCACGAGTGTCACCAATCTACAACTTGTAAATGTTCGGCGCCGTTCCGCACGCATCGCGAGTGTCGAGCACGGCCACGCCCTCGAGCACAGACAGGTTGCTACGCAACTCCGAATGGCCAACCATAACGATGACCAACTCAACTCCCTGAAGGAACTCGTTCATAGAATGCACCTGATGCGGCACGATGTCTTCGGTGACCCATGGATCGTATATCTTGCAGAAGCCAGTGGCCAAATGCCGCTCCATAGACTCCAGCATCTGCAAAGTAGGAGACTCGCGCACGTCGTCGACGTTCTCCTTATAGGTGAGACCGTAGATGCCCACCCTGGAAAGGTCCTCGATCCCTCGCTCCTTCATGATTTCGCTCGCCCTAGATAGCACAAAGTCAGGCATGGAGTCATTGACCTCTCGCGCACAGCGGATCAGCTTTGCCGTCATCGGATAATCGCCTACCAGAAACCACGGATCGACGCTGATGCAATGACCGCCCACGCCAGGTCCGGGAGACAGAATATTCACGCGCGGATGCATATTGGCGATACGGATGATCTCATATACATCCATGCCATCTTGGCGGCAAATCTTTGCCAGTTCGTTCGCGTAGGCAATATTGATATCCCTGAACGTGTTTTCCACTACTTTGGTCATCTCAGCCGTGCGAATATCGGTCACGGCAATTTCTCCCTGGCAAAACGAGGAATAGAGCTCTTTGACACGCTCCCCTATTTGCGGGTCATCTGCGCCGATAGTCCGATTGTTGTGCAACAGCTCGTTTATCATATTGCCAGGAATAATGCGCTCGGGAGCATGGACAAGATGGACACCTTCGCCGACGACGAGTCCATGAGCTTCCACAACTGGGCGAACAAAATGGTCGATGGTGCCTGGGGACACTGTTGACTCGATAACGATCGTCGCGCCCTTGGGGGCTACGTCCATGACAGTTTGCACGGCAGTACTCACATAGCTGGCATCTATTTTTTTAGAATCCGCATCGTAGGGAGTGGGCACGCTGACGATGTACGTGTCGCAAACTTGATACTCCGTGGAGAACGTAATGCCAGCCTTTAAGGCTTGGCCGAAAAGTTCATCGAGGCCATCTTCTTTGAACGTGGTTCGGCCATCCTTTAGAGTTGCCACTAGCTCCTCGTTGTAATCAGTGCCAACAACCTCGACTCCGTGAGCTGCAAACATAAGCGCAGTCGGCAAACCGATGTAGCCAAGACCAATTACGTTAATCATTTATCTTTCGACCTTTCTGACCTAGAGGCATTATCCAATATGGCAAGTACGCGATCCGCCAAAACGGTACGCGAGTACTCTTTTCTTATAAGATCATGGGCATTTCTTCCCATAACTTTAGCCCTTTGTCTCCAATCTTCCTGATTAAAAAAGGACGCGAGTTTTTTTTCATTATCCCTTTCGTCGCCGCATAAAACAAGACCCGCCTCATGATCTCGGATAATCTTGGCAGCTTCGCCATCAGGCCCGAGGAAAATGACAGGAACGCCACGGGCGAAAGACTGGAAGATCTTCGAAGGCACAGTAGCTCCAAAAGAGTCGGAGCGCTTAAGGCTCACAAATGTAAAATCACAGTTGGCGTAGAACCTCTCGAGCTCTTCTTGGGGCAAGCCATGCAAAAGGTTGACGGACGGGTATTCCGCCTCTACGAGATCTTCAATTTCGCGCCGAGCCGCCCCCTCTCCTATTAGCGTGTACTTTACGGCAGAGCCTGTAATAGCACCAATCAATTCGGAGATCTCAAGGGTCTCCGGTACGTTTTGGGAAATACCCATAGTCCCAAAATATCCAAATGTAATTTCCGCTTCGCTCGATGTCTTTTTCAGGGAATGAACACTAGCGCCATTGGGTATAACAGAGACAGAGGCTGGACGAATGCCGCACTCGATCAGCCTTTTTCTAAACCCCTCCGTCAACACAATAACCGAATCCGCCTTGCGGGCAAGTCGCAATTCGAGAGATCTCATAAGCCGGACTTTCCAGCTGTTTCTTTTTGACCCAGTTGCAACCATTTGATCAAATGTAAGATCACGGAACTCCACTACAAAAGGAATATGATGAAGGATCGCATGAAAAAGGCCGATATAAGCAGCAAATACCGTGCCCGAGGAAGCGAGCACGATGTCATAATCCTTGCCGATTTTTTCTCTCTGCACCAAGGCATTTAGACAGCCGAAAAAGAAGAAGCTGCCGCCATTCACAATCCGTTTCAAAAAACTGGTATTAGGCCGTACCGCCAATTTGCTGCGGAGCACCCGAACATTCCCGTCCTCAAACTCTCCTAGAAGTTGAGGAGTATAGCCATCAAAAAGTCGGCCAGTTGGATAGTTAGGCCACCCTGTCAGCACAGTAACTTCGTTGCCTGCGCACGCCCATCGTGCGGCATGCTCTTTCGCTCGGAAGGCTCCGGCAATACTCTCAGGAGGGTAGAACTGCGTGACATACAGAATTTTCATTGCGAATCATCACCTTGCCGAGTGAACTACGTCAAGATATCGCACCTTGCCCTCTTTCATCATTGAAGAACAATCCCAGTAACCTTAGCTTGAGCCAAATCAAGTTCCTTAATTAACGAGCTGAGTTGACTATGCGTATCCTTCCACTGCCGAATGCAAACTATTGTCGCGTCGGCCTCATGGGCAGCCCAAAGCGCCGCCGCATCGGTTCCCAACGAAGGACAGGAGAGCAGGGTCATTTCTTTCTCTCTCACTGGAATATTCGCAAGATCGGCACGCGACTCAATTTGCTCAATAGCCACAGCGGCACCAGATCGTCTTATTGCTTCACCCAGCCGATCGCACAGTGAGGGGACGTCGGCCATGCAGGCACCCAAGACACACAGCACTCCCGGCCGCTCCCCTGCAGCAAACTGCACGTTCGCCCACAAAAGGTCATCGCCAGTGTCGCGACTCGCCCCCAAAAGAGGATAGGGGAAGGAATCTTCCACATCGCGTTTTCCTCTGATGGGCCTCTTCACAAAGTCGAGAATTGCCACAACGCACACACCGAGAAACAAACCGGCTAAACCAGCAGCTAAGCCGAGTTTGAGGGCGCTCGGCCCTACGGCTACTGCCTCACTAGCCTCTTGAACATTAAAATTGCAGAATGCGTAGTTGCGACTCGTCATCAAGCGAGTAATGATATCGAGCTGCTTGCCGCCCAATTCCTCAACAAGGCCGCCATTTTGTTCATAATTGCTCAATTTTTGCTCGGTGTCTTCCTGAAGAGCATCATAGATGGCCTTAGATTCTTCGGCAACTTGCTGCGCGGCCGTATTGGCTGCGGCAACGCTCGCTTCCGGATCCTGCGATACAGCGCTGAAGACAAAGCGAGTGCTTCCTGCGCCACTCGCCTTCCCCGTGATCGACACTCCATTTTGTCCCACTGCAGTCTCGACGCGAGGAGCTAGAGAACCGACAGTCGCCATAAGCTCAGAACTGGGAACAGTGCCCGACGGGTCAACGACAGATATCCCCGATGTCGCCTCATACTTGGTTGGTACAAGCACGAAATACACCAGCGGGAGAGCGAGCGCGCAAACCACTGCTGAAATTAGAAGGATCCGCCAATAATGCTTAAGTAAACTCATCAGATCGAGAAATGACATCTGACCTCCTCAGGCTTTTGTTGCTATCACCAGCGGCGTTAAAAGTATAGGCGCTTTTGACGCCGTTCATATTATCAAGTGAAACCAGATGCGCCACTCCAACCCGCCCGATTCGTCATCAACGGCACAAGAGCAGCGGTGCCGGACTCGACACAACGGCCGGGTACCGCCACGTAGCGTCCGAACCGCGTAAGCGGAGAATCTTCCTATGCGCCATTGCAGATGCCCAATTAAACTAAACCTCGATAGCGATGTTTAGTTCGCGTGGACGAAACTTCCCGCCATGAAGTCCTGTGAGAGCGTCGTTTTGCCAACGTCAAACTGTTTGAAAGCCGCTACACAGCCCCTTCGTCAGCTGAAGACGCAGAACTACATCTTCCGCAGTCGGAACAGATACGTTAAGACCCATCTGGCCATCACGCTAGAGTTGCCGCGCATCAAGTTCGTCTTGGAGCTGCAAAAAGCTCAAAGATACAGTCACTCAGCGACTGTATACCCAAGCATAAGTGAGACCGAACTAGCGGTATTGAGCGAGTGCTAGCGAACGAAAGGCTAGCAGCGGCTGGGATGAATAGGACAATCCGCTATAGTTATTTAACGAAGTTTGCGACAACGGCAAAAGAGTCGAGGGCCTTTGATACCATGCACTGCAAGTATGACCTCTATGGGGACATTCCAAAGGAACCAGTGGAGAATTTCGAGACCGAGGGAGGGGCTCCCCATCGAAGCAATGCCGCCCCGTCACCTTCGCGTAGCTGCATTATAATTGGATTTTGCTTAATATATGCATGCTGTAAAGACTATTTTTTTAGGAGGATTCAAGTGAATCAGAATTAATACTTACGATAATGAGCCGAGGGGGGAACAATGAAAAACGTTTTACTTCAGTTCTTTGTGGGAGTTATAGTTTCTTTTGTTGCTGCCGCATTGAGTGGGTTCTTTTTTCATAGTTTTTTTAATGCAGTAGTTTTTTTCGTCCTGATGATTGCAATTGTAACTATTGTGAGTATTTTTACGTGGCATCGTTATCCTGTAGATATTCCCTACAAAACAAAAGTGCGGAAGATTCAGTTGATCTTTCAGGAAAATGGGAATTGCATCTGCACAAACGAATCTTGCGATGTGCTGATTCGCAATAACGTTCCCTTAATAGAGAAGAAGTATTTGTGGACAGGAAACGGAACGGAGGAGGCCCCCTTCTTAGAGAAAGGAGACGAGGTTCAGCTTTTTGTTCCAGATCCGACTCAAATCATAGGCGAGGCATCGGTGTATTGCCTATACATCAATGGGAAAAAACTTCTGGATCAGAGATAAACTATACAGTAAAACAGGTTTTACACGATCCACAACTTACTATGGCCCCTATAAATGTTTTTACAACAACAAATCAGATAGATGAGATATTCCTTACAAGCACCTTTTGCAATGGTAGACGACCTGACCCCACAAGTATCTATGCTTTGGAGGAAAAGTGCAATGGATTCCGGGCAAACTCACCTTATAAGGAAGTACGAAGGCTCGAATTGACTCATTTGGAAGATACTGATTCGTGGGTATTGCACCTAAAACCAGCTCGATTAAACCATAGATACTCAATAAAGTGGAAATGGGAGAAATCGAATGTCAGGGATCGGGACTCTAGTATTCCCGATTTATCGTAGGAAAGTTCTAAAACCCCATTGATCTCCCAGCCATACATACCTGTGCATCTAAGTGTGCAGATATACCTGATTGAGTTCCCAGAGTACAAGAAAGGGTTCGTCTGGCTCCATTATTCGCAGTCCGCATCCCATTACATACGAACTGCGAATCAATCCAAGGGGGTTGAATTGCGAAGCCAGCCGAACACCCGATGAGGCTTAGGCGTTTTCCCAGCTCGCCGGACGGCCCCGCGAGGGGCCGTCCTCCTTTTCCGGGGAGAGAGAGGGGGCGAGGAGCCCTGGGGCCCGCCGTCCGGCTGGGTTTCGGCGCGGCTCCGCGGGCCCGCGCCGGGGCGCTTCCGGACTCAGCGGGACGGTACTGTCAATAATCTTGCGCACTTTGGACGAGCATCCCCATACACTTCGGCATGATCACTCATCGAGCAGCGATACGTCCAGATACCTCCTCGACCCCCACTCGCTGTCGGCCACGTATTTCAGCCTGGCCGTCACCAGCATGAGCGCGCTCCTCCCGTCCGGAAAGGCGCCGACGACGCATGCGCGCCTCCTGATCTCGCGGTTGAGCCTCTCGATGGCGTTGCTAGTGCAGATGCGCCTCCAGTGCTCCATCGGAAACCGGGTGTAGGTCAGGGTCTCGCCAACGCCGTCGCGAACGCACCATGCCGCCTCTTTGAGCTTCATCTTGTCCAGGGTGGAGGAGACGATCGAATCGGCCTTTCCCATGCAGGCATCGAACGACTCCTGGGCATGTGTATATGGCAAAGTAATTCTCGACAATTGGCATGTAGGAATTCGACACTTTGGCAGCGAACATGCCGACCATAACCAATGTCTATTCTTGTCTTGCTTTGGTAACGACAAGAAAGGCTAGAAAGGCATATGATCAGCATGCCCAAAGTACATTCTATTAGGCAAATACGCATGAGGGGGCACAACGCCTCCGAGATCAGCAGAACGTTAGAAGTCTTCCACGACACGGTGTACAGATATCTCGAAGACCCCGATCTCTCGCCGCAGCCGCCCGCCAGGCGCAAGTCGACGAGCGTCATGGACCAGCACCGCCCGCTCATCGTCTCCTAGCTGGAAGAGGACGCCAAGAACTGGCACAAGCAGCGCCACACGGCCAAGCGCATATGGGAGCGCCTGGTGGAGGAGGAAAACGCGAAGGTCTCCGACTCGACTGTCTGGCACTATGCCTGCAGACCTAAGAAGGAGCTCGGCATCGGCAAGGAGCGCTTCCTGGACCTGGTGTGGGCGCCCGGCGAGGCGCGGGCGGACTTCGGGGAGGCTAACTTTTACGTGATGGGCGTGAGGCGCCTGAGCAACTTCGTGCTCACCTTCCCGTTCTCCAACGTCGGGCTGGCTCAGGTGTTCCCCGGCGAGAACGCCGAGTGCGTGTGGCAGGCGCTCAAGGACATCTTCGAGTTCATCGGCGGCGTGCCTGCCTGCATCGTGTTTGACAATGCCGCGGGCGTCGGGAGGCGCGTTGGCGACAAAGTGAGGGCCGCCGGACTCTTCGCCGCCCATTACAGGTTCGCGTTCTCGTTCTGCAACCCAAATGCCGGGCACGAGAAGGGGTCCGTCGAGAACAAGGTGGGGTTCATCAGGCGCAACCTGTTCGTGCCCGTGCCGTCCTTCGACACGGGCAGACGCTTCAACAAGAGCCTGCTCGACCGGTGCATGGCGCTGTCCGAGAAGGATCATTGGGCAAGGGGCGAGGAGGAGCGTGCCCTGTTCATCGAGGACAAGGTGGCGCTTATCGGCCTCCCCCTCGCGTCCCTTCGACGTGGTGTGTTACGAGGTCCGCAAGACCGACAAGCTCGGCCGCGTGCGGCTGGAGTCGAACCACATCTACTCGGTGGCGCCGGAGCTGGCGCTGACGGAGGTCGTCTGCGCCCTGCGCGCGCGGGAGGCGTCCATCGCCGACGCGGAGGGAGCCGCGCTCCTACGGGAGCGTTCCCTCCAGCACCAGCGATCCAGCGAACCAGCTGGCCCTGCTCGCCAGGAAGCCCGGCGCGTGGGGCAACAGCCAGGTGAGGGCCGCCCTTCCGGACGAGCTGCGCGCCTATATGGACGGCCTGGGCAAGGACGCCAGGACGGAGAGGATCAGGCTCAAGCGCAACGTGTCGGCTGACAGAGGGTGGGCGGCCATGGTGTCGGCCGCGGAGAGCGCGCTGGCGCACACGGGGCGCGTGGACGAGGCCGGAATGGCGGTGGCGGCGCTCAGGAGCGAGAGCGGTCCGACAGACTACGACGAGCCGGTGGACTTCGGCGTGTACGACGCGGCGTTCGGAAAGGAGGCGGCGTGACCATGGCCCCGAAGACGAAGGGGAGCGTGGAGGCGTTCAAGGCGCTGGCCCGCTCGATGCACTTCTCCAACGAGTCCTGCGAGTGGTTCGCGCGCGAGGCCTCGGCCGGCCAGACCCAGACCACCTGCAAGCTCATCGGGGTGGAGCAGGAGGTGAGGATCTAGCGCAAGAGGGAAAGGCTGTTCCGCAAGGCGACCTTCCCGCAGATGAAATCGTTCGACGGCTACGACTTCTCGCAAGTGGGGTTCCCGGAGAGATACGGCGCCCAGGACTTCGTGTTCCACGGCCAGACGGGGCGCGGCAAGACGCACCTGGCCATCACCGTGGCCGGGCAGCTGTGGAGGCCGGCAGCTGCGTGCGGTTCTTCACGACGGCCGAGCTGGTCCTGCAGCTGGCGAAGGCGAAGCGGAAGGGCTGCTTGGACAGGCACCTGGCGGACATAGAAAAGAGATCTGGTTATCCTGGACGAGTTCGGGCACATGCCCATCGACCCGGAGAGGGCGAGACTGCTGTTCCAGGTAATATCGAGCTGCTACGAGAGGCGCAGCCTGATACTCACGACGAACATAGAGTTCAGCAAGTGGGGGACAATCCTCGGTGACGAGAAATTGGCCGCGGCGACCATCGACCGCATCGTGCACCACGGGCGCTTAGTGGAGTTCGGAGGCGAGAGCAAGCGGATGGGCGATTCGCTGATGCTGGGACGACAGTAAGGACAAGTCGGCGTTCTCTGCCGAAGTGCCGACTCCGTTCAGGCCCCCAAGTGTCGATTCTTCTATTGCCAAACACAGGGCAGCATCCGCGCCACGCCGGCGCGATGGGCAGCCCGCACCCGCTGCCGGACGATTGTACCACCTCCGAGGCGCTCAGGCCGGCTCGCTCCAGAGAGCGCAGCTCGTGGGCCTCCCGGCGCCGTCCACGGCGCGGGGTCGCCGACCACTCCCGCGCGCGACGCGCGGGACGGCCCAGTCGCTCTCGCGGCGGCTTATGAGCTTGCCCACGCCGCAGACCACCGCCCTCGATCAGCCGCAGGACACCGAGTCCATCTTCGCCCCGTAGAGGTGCTGGTCGTCTAAGTCCATGGTGCCCAGCGACTTGCACCCTCTCCGTCAGCTCTCGCCTCATCGTCTCACGTCACAACGGTGCCCGCACTCGTCACATACCTGCTGCAGATCACAGCCCCAACGGCATCCTCGGCAGACCGTCTCCGGTGTCAGCGAGGCGCACTTGGCCCGATCCAACCTGCGGCACTCCTTTCCCCTTCTCGAGCTTTTCTCCGGCAGCCCTTTTTGGATCTGCACCTCCAGGGGGGATTCTTAAACTTATCTGGACGCGTTCGGCCGAGCCCGAAAACCCCTCTGCGTAGATGAACTTAAGGTTCAAGCAGGCTAAATGACAGAGCGACCACACCCACATGCTTCGATATTACACCAAAACACACGACTCAGTCCTTTATAATTAACGGCAAAGAGAGTTCCCCCTACACTTTGGTCGGTGCACAACCTATGGAAAACTACGAACGATTGCTCATTGACTGCTCTAGTCTTTTCCAAAACCTGCAAGTAATAGAGCAGGAATTTGAAATCATTCCCAAGGGCAACCACTTTGGCCTCTCTGTAGCCTCTACTGATTTAATTGAGCGGAGAGAAGACTTCGTTGAAGAACTTGTTGATACGGTCGTTGATTGGGTGTTCTCGAAGGCAGAGCAGGAAGATTTTTTCTCCAAACGATCAGGCGAAGGTGATAGCCTAGGACGCATCTCAGAAAAAATCGTCAGGAATGCCAAAAAACGCTTTCGCACTAACAGTGATCCGAATCTTATAAAGGGACAATTTGGAGAGCTGATTCTGTTCTGCTGCCTACAACAGTTATTTAAAGCGGTTCCACTTTTGAGAAAAATGCCAATCACAACTAATCCCAAGTTGGAGCGAAATGGGGCAGACGCCATCCATTACAAAAAGGACGGAGACATTCATTGGTTTTACCTAGGTGAATCAAAATGCTACGCTATTGGAGTCAGGTTAAATCAGCCACACCCAAGTCGGAGATAAATCGCCAATCCC
>OLRP01000328.1_pt1 | contig 43967 bp, 39 predicted proteins | sample 1672401 | NCBI WGS metagenome assembly OLRP01 (sample SAMEA3136682, study PRJEB25190) | human gut metagenome | reverse complement strand
TCCTAAGTGACAAGTTTTTATTATTTCACTTGTCTACCTAGAAGGGAGCATATCACTTCGTGCGACAGCCTCTCCTGTTAATATATGTTTTTGCTTAATGCTTGTCTGCTGCAAGCTCCATTCGAGCTGCAAACTGTGTATAAAAATCTGTATTTCCGTCATACGGAAGCAGATAAAACAGCTTCAGAATGTTCATGCTGATCTGCTGCCGGAATGCATCGTCCTCGCTTTCGCGCGCCGCATTCTGTTTTTCCTTCAGATAATAATGCCATTTTGTCGTAAAGGCTTCGTATTTCCCAAGCTCCGGCGTATCGAGCCAGCGGCGGACCTTGACCTTTGTCTTGTTCTCCTTCGGACATTCGTTCACCTGAAGGAAATAAGAAAATGTTCCATCCTCATACAGCCGACCCAGCGGAAACATCCGACAGAAGCCCGGGCGTGCATCGTGGATGCTGCAGCGGCCTTCTTCATTTAAAAAGCTGCACCGGTCTGACTGCTCTGTCATCTTCAGATGTGGCAGAATAACACCGTCCACGACACGAAGCGCCACGTTCCCAGCCAGCAAAATCTCTTCCATCGTCTTTCCCAGCTTTTTCTCCAGGCGGTAGACATCCATCGGGTCGAGTACAATCGAATCTCCCATCCCATGACAGCAGGCGGAGCATCCGCGGCAGTCGTCGCAGCCCACTTTTACAAGATCATTAGCTCCGTATCGTTTTCCATCTGAAATTTTATCTATCTCTACATTTCGTTCCATTTTTTCTTCCTATCTTTTCTCTTAATCCTTGCTTTTGGTCTCTTCTCTCGATCTTTGCTTTTAATCCTTGCTTTTGATCTTTGCTTTTGATCTTCGCTTTTGATCTTTGCTTTCGATCCTTGCTTTCGGTCTTTTCTCCCGATCTTTATTTCTTCCTCACATTTCTACTCCCACAACATGCAGTACCTCGTCCTTTACCTGGAATTTGATTTCCATTCCCGCAAAGGAAAGTCCGTAGACGCGTTCTTCGCTGTTCTGATACGATGGACGCGGATCCTGCTCCAGCACTTTTTTCAGCGCCGCACGGTGGTCTGCCGGAACCTTTTCCAGCAGCTCGTCCGGAATCTCAACCGGAATAAAGTATTCTTTCGTCTTTTCCGTAAAGCTGCCAAGTGCCTCCACGTGACTGTCTACATGCGGCAGATACGGTTTGATATCCAGAATCGGTGTGCCGTCCATCAGATCTGCTCCCGTAAGGTGCAATACCGGACCAAGCGACGGATGCTGCTCCACATATTCCAGCTTTACCGAAGAAAGACCGATCGGATTCGGACGGAACGGCGAACGCGTAGCAAATACGCCGACACGCTTATTTCCGCCAAGCCGCGGCGGCCGCACCATCGGAGACCAGGTATCCCGCACGGCTTCCGAAAACTCCCAGATCAACCAGAGATGGGAATATTCTTCCAGCCCCCTCAGTGCATTTGCATCGCGGAACTCCGGTTCAAAAACGATCGTACTCTTTAGTTCTTCGATCAGTCCGCTCTGCCTCGGAATCCCGAATTTTTCCGGGAAATCCGTGTGGATTCGGGCGATCACCTTCATTGCAATTTCTTCTGCCACGTTTCTTACTCCTTTTCTTTCCTGCATCTTCTCTTCTATTTCGCATGGCTCTGAATCATTACCATATGTTTTATCTTAACATTTTGTTTTTGAAAAGTCCACCATGCGCATTCCCCTTCGCCGACTCCCCTGCGGATACTACACGTTACGGGTCACGCAGAGCCTGCCAGACGGTGACTTATACTCCAAGCTCCCGCATGCTTTTCAGCAGCTCCTCGATCTGTTCTGCTGTTTCCTTTACTTTCTCTTCCATCCCGATCAGTTCCCTGCGGTACATCTGTTTTTTCTCCGTCACATCCAGCGCATGTACCGTCTGGACCAGAAATGTTTCTGCCTTTGACTGAAGCTCTTCCGGCAGATGTGTCTCTTTCAGACGGTTTCGAAAGCTTTCCAGATCCTTTCCAGCCGCTCTTAAATACTGATTCATATGAAGCCCCGTGTGGCGCATCCTTGCACGCCCCTCGCTTCGCACCCTGGCATACGTTTTCTGGCTTTTTGCTGCATACAGTGTCATCTGTACATACATCAGGCTGGTCAGTGCCTTTTCTCCTGTCATTGCAGTTTCGTACAATTCTTTTTTTACTCTTTGGCTGCTCATACATTCCTCTCTCTCCGCCACGCTTCTTTCGCTGGCAACGGATGGCAGTTCATGTTTGGTATTCAGGAGTCGAAGGATAAAAAAAGACTCCTATCATGACATCTGCAACAATAAAAGTCTTGCGTTCTCATTTGATACGGATGTTTCTCAACATCGGCTGACGGTTTCAAACCCGCACGGGATGTTTTTATTTCAGATCCCGCGGCGTTTCGCTACTCCCTTTTATTTGTTGAGATGAATCTGAGCACACTTATTGCTAAATTGCAAGCATATTTTTTGCATATCATGCATGATTTCATGCATCCTATTATTTTTGACGGTGTTTCTTCCTATATAAATGGAATGCCGGAAAGCATACGGTTCCCACCATTAAAATAAGGAAAACCACATCCGCATATAGCTTCACATATTCTGCCGCCTGCTCCCATGCAGCGCCGACCGCTGCACCGATGCCAACCAGAAGAAGATTCCAGACCGTACTCCCGACTATGGTATATAGCAGAAATCCCGGCATCTTCATCCCCGCCATGCCGGCCGGAACCGAGATGAGACTTCGGATGATCGGAATGCATCGGCCGAGCAGCACAGCCCGCTGCCCCTTTTTCTGAAACCAGGCAATGGTCTTCCAGGCATCCTCTGCCCGAAACCCCAGAAGCTTCATCGGCCGGCTCTCGAGCAGCTCGGCAAGCCCTTCCGGGCTGACGAGGGTTCCGGCTCCGTACAGCACCAGCGCGCCAAGCAGTGAGCCCGCCGTAGATGCCAGCACAACCCCCGCCGGGTGCAGCCGAGTACACGTTGTCAGAAAACCGCCAAAGGTCAGAATCACCTCGGAGGGAATCGGTGGAAATACATTTTCCACCGCAATCAGAATCAGAATACCAAGATAGCCAAAACGGTTGACCATATCCAGAATCACGCTCTGCAAATTTTTCTCTTCCTTTTCATTTCCGGCATAGAAACCTCTTCCCCGCAGCTGCCAGATAGCCGGTTTTCCGGTCTTATCGGTTTTCCTGCCGGAAATGCTCTTTTTCTTCTCCTGCATTTTATGCGCCTTTTCCACGGTGCATGAATCCTTTTTGACTACTTCTTTACAATTCCGTCAGATTTTCTTCCTTTTGTTTTCATGTTCTCTTCAGAAAAGCTTTATCCCGTGTACACATTCTGGTCACAATTTTCCCGTATACTAATCTTATCAACAACAAAGGAAGTAAAAAACAACCTCCATTGTTTCTCTATAAATAAACCGGAGACGGCAAAGCATTTCTGGAAGCACGTCTCCAACGCCAACCTTTCTAATAGATAGATTTCTTTTTCATACCGCCGGGGCTTCAACCAAGTCCCGGCCTCTCTCCTTTTGGGGAGATTTTTTTTGTAACGATTCAGATCCATGCGAAATTCCGGAAAAATCGCGAATCATGCTTGCGCGAAGGAGTGCTTTTTCTGAATCGCTTCTATTCCTGCCGCATTTTTTTCTTGCACGTGACTTTTCTCTATAGTAAAATAAAATCAGTTGTTTGTAACTCTTCAGAACCCAATGGGGAAAACTTTGCATCATCCCTGCAGGAATGATCCGTTTCTTTCAAACAAATACCATGGAAAAAAGGGAGAAAAATACCATGAAAATTGGATTTGACAATGAAAAATACCTGAAAATGCAGTCCGAGCACATCCGCGACCGCATCAACCAGTTTGACAACAAGCTGTATCTGGAATTCGGTGGAAAGCTGTTCGACGATTTCCACGCATCCCGCGTTCTTCCGGGCTTTGCACCGGACGCAAAACTGCGCATGCTGATGCAGCTTTCCGATCAGGCCGAGATTGTTATGGCAATTTCCGCATCCGATATTGAGAAAAACAAAATCCGCGGTGACCTCGGCATCACCTACGACAGTGATGTACTCCGTCTGATCGACGAGTTCCGCGGACGCGGCCTCTACGTCGGAAGCGTAGTAATTACCCAGTATTCCGGCCAGCACAGCGCAGATGCCTTTAAAAAGAGACTGCAAAAGCTCGGCATCCCGGTTTACATTCACTACACAATTCCGGGCTACCCGCACAATGTACCGCTGATCGTAAGCGATGAGGGATATGGAAAGAACGAATACATCGAAACGACACGCCCGCTCGTTGTCGTTACCGCACCGGGACCGGGAAGCGGAAAGATGGCAACCTGTCTTTCCCAGCTTTACCACGAGCACAAACGCGGTGTAAACGCCGGCTATGCCAAATATGAAACCTTCCCGATCTGGAATCTGCCGCTGAAGCACCCGGTCAACCTGGCCTATGAGGCTGCTACCGCCGATCTGAACGATGTCAACATGATCGACCCGTTCCATCTTGAGGCATACGATGTAACAACCGTCAACTATAACCGTGATGTTGAGATTTTCCCGGTTCTGCGCGCCATTTTCCAGCAGATTTTCGGCGAGAGCCCATACAAATCCCCGACCGACATGGGTGTCAACATGGCCGGAAACTGCATTGTCGATGATGCCGCATGCTGCGAGGCTTCCCGCCAGGAGATCATCCGCCGCTACTATAACGCTGTGGACGGCATCGCAGACGGTTCCCGTTCCGAGACAGAGGCTTACAAAATCGAGCTTCTGATGAAACAGGAGAACATCGTTGCCGCAGACCGCACCACCGTTTCCCCGGCTCTTGTCCGCGCTGAAGCGACCGGCGCACCGGCTGCTGCCATGGAGCTTTTGGACGGACGCATCATCACCGGAAAGACAAGCGATCTGCTCGGCTCAAGCGCAGCACTTCTGCTGAATGCTTTAAAAGACCTTTCCGGTATTGAACACGACGTACACGTTCTCTCACCGGAATCCATCGCTCCGATCCAGACACTGAAAACAAAGTATCTCGGAAGCAAAAATCCGCGTCTCCATACTGACGAAGTTCTGATCGCCCTGTCCGCTACCGCTGCACAGAGCGAGGATGCACAGAAAGCACTCTCCTGCCTGCCGCAGTTAAAGGGCTGCCAGGTGCACTCCAGCGTTATGCTCTCCGATGTGGACCGCAAAATGTTCCAGCGTCTGGGATGCGATCTGACCTGTGAGCCGAAATTTCAGTAAATAATTTTTATATCTTGGACATAAAAATCCAGGGCATACGGTACTTTCCGTACCTGCCCTGGATTTTTTCTTTTCCGGCTTCTGTTTATAAATTTTCTTTTCCGAATCCCATTGGCAGCAGCTCCTCGAGTGTCATTTCTTTCCAGGAACCGTCGCCCTTGCAGAGAAGGACGAGAAATTCGTTCGGATCAACGAATTCCCGCAGCACCTGACGGCAGACACCGCACGGTGTGCAGAAATCCTCCGGCTCTGCCTCTCCCGGGCCGCCGCAGACGGCGATCGCGTCAAATTCCGTTATGCCCTCGGATACGGCTTTGAAGACCGCGGTGCGCTCCGCGCAGTTTGTCGGTGTATACGCCGCATTTTCAATGTTGCAACCGGTATAAATCGCTCCATTCTTTGCCAGAACCGCCGCGCCTACGCGGAATTTCGAATACGGCACATACGCAAATTTCCGCGCTGCCAGAGCCTGTTTTACCAGCTCCTGTTTTATTTCTGTACTGATTTCCTGTTTCATATCCAGCATCCCCTTTCCAGTATCCCCTTATTTTTTCTTTCTTATTTCTGATCTTCCCGGATCAGAATCCGCAGTGCCTCGATGGCTACCTGAATCGCACCTTCCGTATCGTGCGTAATGTGGTTCTCCATGCCGCGTTTCACTCTCTCCTGATTTCCCATCACAAGAAAATCCGATCCGGCACGGACGCCGCGGGCACTTGCCACGATAAAGAGTGCCGCCGATTCCATCTCTGACGCTTTGCATCCAAGCTTCATCCATGCATCCCATTTTTTCAGCAGCTCATCGCCGACCGGCATCTGCTCCGGGTCGTGCTGGCCGTAGAAGGAATCCTTGCACTGTACCACGCCCGCATGCCATTTTTTCCCAAGATTCTTTGCCGCCTGCACCAGCGCATTCGTCACGGTAAGGTCTGCGACTGCCGGGAACTCGATTGGTGCGTATTCCTTTGACGTTCCCTCCGCACGGATCGCTCCCGTTGCCACCACGATATCGCCGCCCTCTACATCGAGTGCCATACCGCCGCATGTTCCGACGCGGATAAACGTATCGGCGCCACACTGGATCAGCTCTTCCATCGCGATGGAAGCCGACGGACCGCCGATGCCGGTAGATGTAACGGAAACCTTTACACCGTCCAAAGTACCCGTATAAGTCACAAATTCCCGGCTGTCTGCGACGAGCACCGGGTTCTCAAAGTAAGCTGCAATTTTTTTACACCGTTTGGGATCTCCCGGCAGAATCACGTACCGTCCCACATCGCCTTTTCGGATCTGCAGATGATACTGCAGCCCTTCTTCTCCTGAATAATTCTGCATATGCAAAAACCTCCTTCGTATTTTCGTACTCTCATAGTTCTATTCTACCACAGGCCGCACCGCAAATACAAGGCTTGACACCATTTCGCTTCCCCTTTCATTACGGATATAATCACGTTCCGCAGTTGCCTTTTTCCATTCGGGATGCTACAATAGGCACAGAAACCAGAGTTCTTACTTTCATTTTTACGAGGAGGGATTATTTTATGAGTTCCTATGTCATCAGCTGCTGCTCTACGGCAGACCTTACCGAAGAACATTTCTCCAAACGGGAAATCTCATACATCTGTTTCCATTACAAATTAAATGACACCGAGTACGCGGATGATCTCGGCAAATCCATGCCGTTCGATCAGTTCTATGCCGCCATGGCCGCCGGCGCTTCCACGAAAACATCCCAGGTGAATGCCGATGAATTTGAAGCCTATTTTGAAACATTCCTGCAGGACGGCAAAGACATTCTCCACGTCTGCCTCTCCTCCGGCATTTCCGGTGTACTGAATTCCGCGATGATCGCCAAAGCCGACCTTGAAGAGCGCTACCCGGAACGGAAAATCCTCATCGTGGATTCCCTCGGTGCTTCCTCCGGCTATGGTCTTCTGATGGACCGCCTTGCCGACCTGCGCGATGAAGGAAAACCGCTGGAAGAGGTTTACGATTTTGCGATGAAAAACCGCCTCAAAGTCCATCACTGGTTCTTCTCCACGGACCTCACCTTCTACGTGCGCGGCGGCCGCATCTCCAAAGCCTCCGGCGCAATCGGCGGCCTCCTCGGTATCTGCCCGCTGCTCAACATGGACAACGAAGGACGGCTGATTCCGCGGTTCAAAATCCGTACGAAGAAAAAAGTCTTCAAAAAAATCGTCGACCAGATGGAAGAAAACGCCGAGGGCGGCCTCTCCTACTCCAGCAAATGCTACATTTCCCAGTCCGCCTGCTACGAAGATGCGCGGGCCGTTGCGGATCTTATCGAGGAACGCTTTCCCAATCTGAACGGAAAAGTCGAGATCAACAACATCGGAACCACCATCGGCAGCCACACAGGACCAGGAACCGTGGCATTGTTTTTCTGGGGGAAAGAACGGGTGGATTAACTCTCCTGCACTTCCATCTATAGCAAGACCCGAAAATAATGCAAAAAAGGCAGTGCTGCAGAGCGCGAATTGCAAGGAACAGATTTGAAGGCGTACCGGGGTACGACGAAAATCTGTGACGCAGTAATTCACGCTCTGCGGTGCTGAATTTTTTGCATTATTTTCGGGTCTTGCTATAAAAACAGGGAAGAAAAAAGCTCTGTCCATTTGGGCAGAGCCTTCTTGTTTTCCTTCTATTCTTCTATCTTCCCTCTCCAACATTTCCGCACCAGTGCAAACACCAGATACCCGATGGCTGCTCCAAGCGTATTCGTCACAACATCATCTAACTGGCAGTAGCCGCGCTCTGTTAAGAGCTGCACTGTTTCCAGCATCATGCTTGTGGAAAACGCCGCATAGACGCAGCACCATCCTTTCCGAAGAGACGGAACCGCCGCCGGCAGCAATACGCCGAACGGGAGAAACAGCAGAATATTTTCCACAAAATACCGGTCCGGCAGCCGCTGGTTTCCCCAGGTTTCAAACAGCTTCACATCCACGCCCGTTCTCGAACCCGGTTCTCTGGAAAACAGCGTAATAGAAAGCATCATCGCAAAATAGACTGCTACCAGAAACCACAGCAGAAGCTGGGTGCCAGGAACCGAATGCGCATGCTCCAGCCGTTTTTGTTTCTTTATCATCTGCTGGTTTTTCCACGCTGCTGCAACCGTCACAAAGCCGACACCGACTGCAACGGCATGCGGCAGATACCGGAATGTATCAAAAATATCCTGTTCAATCGTCGTCAGATAAAGAGGAATTGCCATCTGCATCACCTTCCATATTTTCTCGGCCGGTCTGAAACACCTGCCAGATAGTCGAGACTGCAGTCATACGTCTTCGCCAGCAGCATCAGCGAATCCAGCGGAATCTCACGAATGCCTTTTTCATACCGGTTGTAGGTGTCCGGGTGACTGAAAATCTTCCGCGCCGCCTGCGTCATCGAGTAACCGCGTTCCAGACGGAGCTCTTTCAGCCGGATCAGCATTTTCTCCCGCTCCGGCGTTTCTTCTATTTTTCTGTGCATAGAGTTCCTTCTTTTTATTCCGTCTCCGCCGCTGCTTTTTCTGCCTCCGGCACATAACCCGGATTGTCGTCGTATCCTTCCAGGAAATTGTGGCGGATGCCGTGCTGCTTGTAGCCGACCACGGTGTCAATGTTGACATTTTCGACACTGCGGAAAATATTGCTCTCCACGAACGGATTCACCTTTTTCAGGTTTTTGATCAATTCCTTGATCTCCACGCGTTTCGAACGATTCTCCTCGTTATTGCAGGTCGTACAGGTATCGGTAAACTTGCAGGCACACTGGATGAAATGCAGACCGTTATAATCTCTCCACGCCTTGATATCATCCTCGCGCACCAGATACAGCGGGCGGATCAGCTCCATGCCCTCGAAGTGGATGCTGTGAAGCTTCGGCATCATCGTCTGCACCTGCGCACCGTAGAGCATTCCCATGAGGATTGTCTCAATGACATCATCGTAATGATGGCCGAGTGCAATCTTGTTGCAGCCGAGCTGCTGTGCAAAATGGTACAGATGACCGCGTCGCATTCTCGCGCAGAGATAGCACGGCGAATTTTCCACATGGTATACGGAATCAAAAATATCGGTTTCAAAAATCGTGATCGGAATATGAAGACTCTTTGCATTATCTTCAATGACCTTGCGGTTCTCCGGGCTGTATCCCGGATCCATGACAACGAATTTTACTTCGAAATCAAATTTATTGTGAAGCTTTAACTCCTGAAAGCATTTCGCCATCAACATCGAATCTTTTCCGCCGGAAATACAGACAGCAATTTTATCGCCCGGTTTTACCAGCTCGTATGTGTTGATCGCTTTCGTAAATTTGGACCAGATCGACTTTTTGAATTTTTTGCGGAGACTCTTCTCCACGTCTGCCGCCTTGTCCTGCTCCTCCGGCGCGCTCATCACATCCATCAGCCAGGCGATGTAACCGCCCTCCAGGCTCACAGCGTCCCAGCCTTTTTCCTGTAATTCTTCCGCCGCTGCGACACTGAACCGGCCGCGGCTGCAGCAGATAATCGTCTTTTTGCTCCGGTCAATCGCATCACTTGTCTCGATTTTTTCTGTCTTCATCACAAGCGCTCCCGGAATCGCGCCGTGGGAGATCTCTACCGCATCGCGGATATCGACGATCTGATAGCTTGACGGATCGAGCTCTTTTAGTTCTTTTATTGAAATACTGGTACTCATGTAATTTTTCCTTTTCTAATTAAAATGCCTTACTTTTCTTCATTCTTTCATTGTATCGTTTTTTCTGTGACTGTCAAGAAAAAACGCACAAAAACGGGGAGTCTCTGAACATTCGTTTCAAATCCTCCCCCACTTTTTTATTTTTTCCGGATATCCGCCATCGTCTTCAGCAGAAGTTCTTTCTTCCAGAAGACCAGCCCTGCACTTGCGAGCAGAATCGCGTAACGCAGGATCCTGTACGGGAAAATCAGATTGCAGATGATACTTGCTCCAATCAGAAAAACGGAGCACGCCAGAAGAAATCCTGGATTCATCAGATTTTCCTGGATTCCTTCGTTCACCAGAATCCGTTTGCTCACAATATAATGGCCAACCGAATACAGCATATAGCATGCCAACGTCGTGTAACCGGCCGCAATATAGCCGAACAGGCGGATAAAAATAAAGTTCAGCACCACATTCGCTCCAGCCGCCGCCATGGATGCAGCCATCAGAAACTGTGTTTTTTCATAATAAAACTGCGGCATCGAGAGAATATTATAAATGAAGATAAAAAATACACTCGCTGCCACCGGCGGAATGACGTATACCGCCTCACGGTACTTCGGTGATCCGAAAATCAGCACCAGCTCCGGGCTGATCAGCATCAGCGCCACGGCTATACCGACCACTACAACACTAAGAAGCTGCAGCACCTTCCGCATTGAACGGATGTCGCCCTTTTTGATCTTGCTGTACATCCACGGTGTCAATGCACTGTTCATACCACTGATGAAAAGCTGCACCAGCATACCAATGCTATACGCCAGCCCGTACAGCGCAACCTCCGTCTTTCCGACCATCTTGTCGATCATGATGCGGTCGCCCTGATTCAGGATAATACCGGACAGATAATGCGGCACAATCGGAATTCCGATCCGCAGTGCGTAGCCCCAGTATTCCTTCGAAAAGAACTCTTTTCCTTTGCAAAACTGGAACACAATAATCGGCACGCAGATACAGATCTGCACTCCGACGATACCCAGGATCCTCATCATGGCCGTACCGCCATTCATGCGGATCAGCACCAAGCTCGCAATCGGGTTCATCAGCGCCTGCAGAATCGTCACACAGACCAGAATCCGGTACCGATACTCAAACCGCTGCCGCCCCGACCAGTAAGAAAGCGCCGGACTCAGCAGCGCTTCCAAAAACATCAGCAAAATCATGGATTTCGGCAGATTTAAAATCTTCTCCCAGAAACCCGATGTAAAACAATACAATGCAAAAACCGCACCCGTAATCACAAGCGTCAGTCCCTGCATTGCAGATGTATATTCATCCCGCTGCTTCTCGTACTTTGCCATCGCATTGTCATAAACACCATTAAATAAATACAGCGATGTCATAATCGTCAAAATCTGCAGCCAGGACAGATAAACCGTATAGGTTCCGTACTCCTCGGTGCTCATCAGACGCGTGAAAATCGGAACTGTGATGAACGAAATGCCTTTCTGTAAAAAACTGCAGATCGTAAACCAAAGCGCCGCCTTCGCCTGGACGGAGAGAGAACGGTATTTTGAGGTAATGTTCATGTAAACTCCTTGCTGTTTGGGTTATTTGCGTGTCTTATGTTAACACAAAATGGTGGGGACTGCAAGAGGGGTTTCTGGACTATTTCACATACTTCTCTATCTGACATTGATGCACTTTATTCTTTTTATCATAATTGATTCCAACCATTAAAATATCCCCTGTATAGCTTAGAATTGATGATGGATATTTCTTTTCTTTAATCTGATCCAGAGCTGTTTTGGCGCTTTTGTTCCACTTCAGTTCCACGACTAATGCCGGATAATCCATTCTGTACTCCGGCATTGGAAGGAATACAAAATCTGCAAATCCGCGGCCTGTCGGCATTTCTCGAACTGGTTTGAAATAGTACTGCATTGCACTCAGACAGGCAAGGGCCAAAACGCTGCTGAGTGATTGTAAGAGTGTCTGGTACCAATGCTCTTCTTTTCTTTTGAGTTTTGTGTTAATATAAAACAATAGGTATAAGACAGTAGGCGTTTTTTAATTTTAAATTTCTGAAATTATACTCTAATTGAAGAGTAAAGAAAGGGAAAAATAACATGTATGATTATCTAGTAGTCGGCTCCGACCTCTACGGCGCAATTTTCGCGCACGAAGCAAAAAAAGCCGGTAAATCTGTATTGGTAGTGGACAAACGTCCAAATATCGCAGGCAATATCTACACAGAGAAACAGGAAGGCATCAACGTACATAAATATGGTGCTCATATTTTCCACACAAACAATAAAAAAGTATGGGAGTATATCACACAGTTCGCAGAGTTCAACCGTTTTACGAATTCACCGGTTGCAAACTATAAAGGCGAATTATACTCTATGCCGTTCAATATGTACACCTTTAATAAAATGTGGGGTGTTGTAACACCGGAAGAAGCTGCTGCAAAAATTGAGGAGCAGAAAAAAGAAATTACCGACGGGCCGCAGAATCTGGAAGAGCAGGCAATTTCTCTTGTTGGACGGGATATTTACGAAAAGCTGGTAAAAGGCTATACTGAGAAACAGTGGGGACGTGACTGTAAAGAGCTCCCGGCATTTATTATCAAACGTTTGCCGGTAAGATTAACCTTCGACAACAACTATTTTAATGCATTATACCAGGGAATTCCGATGGGTGGATATACCAAAATGGTAGAAAAGATCTTAGATGGTATCGAAGTTCGCCTGAATACCGATTATCTGGAGCATAAAGAAGAATTAGATGCCCTGGCAGAAAAAGTCGTTTATACTGGTCCAATCGATGCTTATTTCGATTACAAATTAGGAACGCTGGAATACAGATCTGTTCAGTTCGAAAACGAAACATTAGACATTCCGAATTTCCAGGGAAATGCTGCAGTAAACTACACAGACCGCGAAACCCCATGGACCAGAATTATTGAGCACAAATGGTTTGAATTCGGAAAAGATGAAGAAGGCAACGAACTGCCGAAAACCATTATCAGCCGCGAGTACAGCTCTGAATGGAAGCCGGGAGATGAGTCGTATTATCCTGTTAATGATGCGAAAAACGGTGCATTATATGCAGAGTATAAGAAACTGGCAGAGACGGAATCTAAAGTGATCTTCGGTGGAAGACTGGGAGAATATAAGTATTATGATATGGATGCGGTTATTGCGTCTGTATTGGAGATGTGTGAGAGAGAATTAGCATAAGAGACAGAAATCCTGAGCCCCCTCTGAGGCTCAGGATTTCTGCGTATCTTGCTATTTTTCATACTTCTCGATCAAGCACTGATGCTCTTTCGTCTTTTTATCATAGTTAATGCCAACAAGTAAAATATCTCCCGCCCTGTGTGTTAGGATAGTTGTCAGTGAAAGACCATTACTTTTGTGGTAGTATATAGCTATCACAGGAAGGGAGTTTTCACTATGAACTATAGTCCAGAATTAAAGGATGCACTCCTCAGGAGGATGCTTCCACCAAACAATGAATCTATTACCAAGATATCCAAATTTGTGTTCATAGGGTCTGGTACCTATTGGGTTTATCTTCTTTTCGTTTTTTCAAACATTCTCCGTCAAAAACCAATATAATGCTAATATCTCTTTTCTTAATCTATTTTCAAAGAAGTTATTTTTTTATAGAATAAAACATGCTAAAGACCTAAACACCTTGAAAACACGAAAAATTTCAATAACGAAAGGAAAATTCACAATGAAAAAAGCACTTATCACCGGTATCACCGGACAGGACGGCTCCTATCTTGCGGAGTTTCTCTTAGAAAAAGGTTATGAAGTTCACGGTATCACCCGCCGTGCTTCTCTTGCAAATACCGCTCGTATTGAGCACATTCTGGACAAAATCACACTGCATGACGGTGATCTTTCCGATTCTTCATCGCTGATTCGTATTATCAATATTGTCCAGCCGGACGAAATCTATAATCTGGCTGCACAGTCTCACGTACAGGTTTCTTTTGATGTTCCGGAGTATTCCGGCGATGTGGATGCTCTTGGTGTTCTTCGTATTCTGGAAGCATGCCGCATTCTTGGACTTACCAAAAAGACAAAAGTTTACCAGGCATCTACCTCTGAACTGTATGGAAAAGTAGAAGAAGTTCCGCAGCGCGAGACAACTCCGTTCCATCCATACAGCCCGTATGCAGTTGCAAAGCAGTATGGTTTCTGGATTGTAAAAGAGTATCGCGAAGCATATGGCATGTTTGCTGTCAATGGTATTCTGTTCAACCATGAATCCGAGCGCCGAGGCGAAAACTTCGTTACCAGAAAGATCACACTGGCTGCCGGAAGAATTGCTGAAGGTATTCAGGATCATCTGGAGCTTGGAAATATGGACTCCCTGCGTGACTGGGGTTATGCAAAAGATTATGTGGAGTGCATGTGGATGATTATGCAGCACGAAACACCGGAAGATTTCGTCATCGCAACCGGCGAGCAGCATACCGTACGTGATTTCACTGAAAAGGCATTCGCTGCAAACGGCATTACAATCCGCTGGGAAGGCACCGGACTGGAAGAAAAAGGATACGATGCAGAAACCGGCAAAATGCTGGTATGTGTCAATCCGGAATGGTTCCGTCCGACCGATGTTGACAACCTCTGGGGCGATCCGACCAAGGCCAAAACCGTTCTTGGATGGAATCCACAGAAAACAACGTATGCTGAATTAGTAGAAATTATGGCAAAACATGACCGTCAGCTTGCAAAACAGGAAAAAGCCATGAAAGCCGCACTTTAATTAGGAGATGCAAAAAACATGATGGAAAAAAATGCAAAAATCTATGTAGCCGGACACCGTGGAATGGTTGGTTCCGCTATTGTAAGAGAACTGAAACGCCAGGGCTATGAAAATATCGTTACCCGCACACACAAAGAGCTGGATCTCTGCCGTCAAGATGCTGTCGAAGCATTCTTCGCAGAAGAAAAACCGGAATACGTATTCTTAGCTGCTGCAAAAGTAGGCGGCATCGTTGCCAACCAGGAAGCACTCGCGGACTTCATGTACGACAACATGACACTGGAAATGAACGTCATCCACTCCGCATGGAAAAACGGCTGCAAAAAGCTGGAATTCCTTGGTTCCTCCTGCATTTATCCGCGCATGGCTCCGCAGCCGATGAAAGAAAGCTGTCTGCTGACTTCCGAGCTTGAAAAAACAAACGAAGCTTATGCACTTGCCAAAATCTCCGGTCTGAAATACTGCGAGTTTCTGAACCGTCAGTACGGAACCGACTATATTTCGGTTATGCCGACCAACCTTTACGGACCAAACGACAACTATCATCCAACCCACAGCCACGTACTCCCTGCACTGATCCGCCGCTTCCACGAAGCAAAGGTCAATCATCTGCCGGAAGTCACCTGCTGGGGCGACGGCTCTCCGCTGCGTGAGTTCCTGTATGTCGATGACCTTGCAAATCTCTGCGTTTTCCTGATGAACAACTACTCCGGAAATGAGACCGTAAACGCCGGAACCGGAAAAGAGCTGACCATCAAAGGGCTGACCGAACTCGTTGCAAAAGTAATTGGTTATGATGGAAAAATCAACTGGGATACCACAAAGCCAAATGGAACACCGCGAAAACTGCTCGATGTATCCAAAGCAACCGCCCTTGGCTGGACCTACAAAACCGAGCTGGAAGACGGTATCCGTCTCTCCTACGAGGATTTCCTGAATAACCCGATGCGTGCAGAAAGATAACGGAGAACTTTTATGAATATCGTTTTATTATCCGGCGGCTCCGGCCAGCGTCTGTGGCCGCTTTCCAATGACATTCGTTCCAAGCAGTTCATTAAAATTTTCCATACGGCGGACGGCGAACTAGAATCCATGGTACAGCGCGTTTACCGCCAGATCCGTACCATTGACAAAGATGCCACGGTGACCATCGCCACCTCAAAATCACAGGTTTCCGCCATTCACAACCAGTTGGGCGAAGATGTCGGAATCAGTGTCGAGCCATGCCGCCGCGACACGTTCCCAGCCATTGCGCTTGCCGCTGCTTATCTGAAAGATGTAAAGGGAATTTCTGAGGATGAACCCGTCGTTGTCTGCCCGGTTGACCCTTATGTGGAAATCGATTATTTTGATGCCTTAAAAGATCTCGGTGCCAGAGCCGCCATCAGCGATGCTAATCTGGTTCTGATGGGTATTGAACCGACGTATCCGAGTGAAAAATACGGTTACATTATTCCAGACAGCACTGCTTCCATCAGCACGGTTTCTATGTTTAAAGAAAAGCCAACCAAAGAAATTGCAGAACGCTATATTGCTCAGGGAGCTCTTTGGAATGGTGGTGTTTTTGCTTTTCGCCTTGGTTATGTTTTAAATCGTGCTCACACCTTAATCAATTTTGAGAATTACGAAGATCTTTTCAACAAATATGAAACATTAGATAAAATCAGCTTTGATTATGCAGTTGTAGAACACGAAGCACAAATTGAAGTAATGCGTTTCTCTGGTATGTGGAAAGATCTTGGAACCTGGAACACTTTAACTGAAGCAATGGACAGCCATAATGTCGGTAAAGCACTCTTTAACGAAAACTGCAGCAACGTTCACGTCGTAAATGAGCTGAACATTCCTGTCCTTTGTATGGGCTTAAAAAATGTTGTTGTTTCTGCAAGCCCGGACGGAATCCTTGTTTCAGACAAAGAGCAGTCCAGTTACATTAAACCGTTTGTAAATACACTGGATCACCGTGTCATGTTTGCAGAAAAGTCATGGGGTAGTTTCCGTGTCCTTGATGTCGAAAAAGAAAGTCTCACCATCAAAGTAACTCTGAATCCCGGCCATCAGATGAATTATCACAGCCATGATTTCCGCGACGAAGTATGGAATATTATTTCCGGTGAAGGACGCACTGTGATTGATGGCGTTGTTCAAAAGGTAAAAGCCGGTGACACCATAAAAATGAAAGCCGGCTGCAAACATACTGTTTTAGCCGATACTGAACTGCAGATCATCGAAGTTCAGTTCGGAAAAGACATCAATGTAAGCGACAAACATAAATATCCTTTTCCAATTTAAATTTTAAAACCGTCTGCATATTGTTGCGTGCAGACGGTTTTTTACCATTTCTTTCGATATTCTCCAGGACTCATGCCCTCTATTTTTCGAAATCTCCGAGCCAGATAATTCGCATCATTCAATCCAATTGCAGCGCTGATTTCATCAACGGTCAAATCTGTAAAACGAAGAAGATTTTTAGCCTGTGTAATGCGCCGTTCCTCGATATAGGAAATAATCGTGACTCCATAGGTTTCTTTAAAAATCTTCGTAAGATAATATTTATTAATAAAAAACTTCTGAGACAGCAGCTCCAGCGTAATATGCTCCGTATAATGTTCATCCAGATAACGCTTTACACCTTCCAGATCAACTCTTTTTCTGGAACACGCTGTATGCTCGGGATGCCATGAATTATCCATTAAAATATAAATCAGTCGATTCAATATCTCATTAATCTTCATATCACGCACATAGCTGTCTGATCCCGCTGCTGCATAAAGATCCGTCATAACCTGAACTAACTCCGAAATCTCTTTCGGATGAAACACAGGCTGTCCTCCCCGTTCCTGATATTTTTTGTAAACCTCCGGCATAGTATGTCCGTAAAAATGACACCATTGCAGCGTCCATAGATCGGTCGACGTTGCATGCGAATACGGTTTGCGGCAGTCGATAAAAACACAATCTCCTGCCTGAAGCTGATAGGTTTTTCCATTAAACTTCAGCTCCCCTGAACCAGATGTTACCAGAAATACCAGATAGGACGCTAAATGTTCACGATGTGAGGTATGCGCTGAAAGAGCGTGCAGCGAGCCCGTTTCCTGCAGATACAGAAGCGTAGTACGTGCAAATCCAGAAGGAGTATATAAAATACGCTGCGAAGATACAGAAGGAGAGGATGATGAAAAATAGTCCATTTTCTTTCCTCCTCTCCTTCATGAATTTTATTTTACAACACCTTTTTTCAGAATAATATTTGCATACTGCGCAGTTTCTCCTGTTGCCACAACACAATATGCCTCTTTTGCACGTTCATAATATGCAAATCGTTCCAAAGTATGTATATGCGCATCTGGCTCATATTTTTTCAGAATCTCTTTATACTCATCCCAGATTGGCGTTTTTACCGGATCTCCAGGAACAACTTCCATTAAGATAAAGTGATCTTCATCATACTGATCCAACGGAAAAAGCTGTAAAACAGCATCAAGTAATTCCACAGCACCGATTCCATCTGCCCTTACTACCTGTTTTCCTGTACTTACCGTCGGAAAGTTTGCATCAGCAAAAACAATTTCATCCCCATGACCCATTTCATTTAGAATTTTTAAAAGCTCTGGAGATATGAGCGGTGATATTCCTTTTAACATATGTTCCTCCTTCTATGCCAGTGAGCAGCGCCATACATCAACACCACTGTCCTGAAATACTTCGCGCAGCCGTTTCTGAAGATCGTCTGGCGTGACACCTTTCTTTAATACTACCTGAAGGAATCCTCCTCCGCCAGCTCCACAGATCATTTTTCCGTCGATCAAATCTTCCACAGAATGGAAAATCATATCAATACAGGTATTCGTACAACCAGAATCCAATTTTTTTGATAACTCCCAATGCTGATTTAAAAGATCTGCAAATCCATCAATGTTTCCCTTTTCAAGCTCAAATCGCATCAGAACTGCCGTCTGCTGAATTTCGTAAAGCACCTCTACTGCTTCCTCAACGCCGCCAACATATCGTCCTACAACATCACGCAAAAGATTTCGTGCCAGCCGTCTCTGTCCAGAATAGATCAGGCAGAACCGCTCATCCAGTTCTTTCTTTGTATTTTCACTGATTTTGCATGGCGTACAGGTGATCTTCTGCTGAATCGCCGGTTCACTCGTCACCATCTTAATTCCAGGTGCAAGTCCTCCAACCTGATCCTGCCATCCGCCGCCAGTAGACATAATCTGTTCCATACAAAGCACACGATCATAAAGCTCATCTTCGCTTGTTTCTTTCCCAAGCATTTCGTACAGTGCTTTTACGCATGCTCCGGCTAAAATAGAGGAAGTACCCAATCCAGAACCTCGTGGAATGTTAATAACCTGTGTAGAAAGATATAAACCACTTCCCAGATTCTCGGTAATGTCCTCAACCGAAACAAAATCCTTGTATGGGATTACACCGCATGCAATCAGTGCCGCTTTATGTAAAGCAAATGGATCGTACGGATTACTGGAATCCTGTAATTCTGAAATTTCAGTAAAACGCTGTTCTGCACCGCTGTCTGCACTGGCCAGAACAATTGCCGGCTCATCTATTTTTCTGACTACAACCTCAATCGGACAATTTCCGTCCAGCATCACAGCTGCATTCAGCACCGTTCCGCCATATTCCATACAATACGGCGGTGTATCACTCCATCCGCCGCCCCAGTTTACACGAACCGGAAGACGTGTAATCACTTCATCTTTCTGCATTTTGGCACTGGAATCATACGCCAGTCCTTTTACCGCATTTGAAAGGATCGCATTACTTATTGTACTGAAGCAGGAATCTCTGTATGTCTCGTCAAAGCAGGATAACAGATAATAAATTCTGATTTTTCTGCTGAATTCTTTTAACTCTGCATCATTCAATTTTTCTGCTTCCACTAATAACTCCTGTTTCACCCGTTCAGAAAGATCACTTCGAATTCGCTCAAACAGCTTCAGAAGATTTTCTTTCCGGTCAATTGCTTCCAGAATTTCCTCCAGCATCACCTTATCAGCGAGTTTTTCTTCCCATGGAAGAAGCGCAGAAAGATCTGCCTGATTAAAACTGTCTTTTAATGAAATCGCCTGTTTTTCAATTGGAAATCCATTTTTCCAGGCATCCAATGTTTTATTAACTGCTTCTTCAATCGTGTCGCACACAGGATAAACTGACGCTGTCCACAACGCTTCCGGCAGCTCTTTTTCAAATAATGTGTTTTCTTTTGGATTGTCATCGATTCCATACATACGGACAACAAATTTTCCATTTTTCAATTTCAGTCCATGCAGCACTGTCCGTTCCGGAATTTCCTGTCCATTTAATGTCACACTGGAAATCACACATTCTCGTCCGATTTTGCTGTTCTGATGAATATAGCAATCCTCCAGATAAGAACCTTCCCCGATCTGAGCTTCCGGACTTATATAGCTGTTTGAAGATGCAAACTCTTTCTGCATCCGATTCGTATGAATATGAGAAGTCCAGCCAAGATACTGAAATTCTTCCATACGCTTTGTCATTAACAGCAATAATTCTTTTGTTGTTCCAAAGTGAATAAATGCCGCCGGTGACATACGAATCAGTTTCATCTGATACGGATGTAATGCATTCCAAAGCTCTGTTCTGCATGTATGAAGCTCTGGTGTAAAATCACCTTCCGGTATCTCTTTATAATACTGTTCCAGCGTCGAAGATGATGCCAGTGGGTATAAAAAGTCTGCATAAAATGAAAGACGCGCCTTCTCATTTACATAAGCTGAAAATTTTTCATCTGTATCGATCAGGGCATACAGGGATTTTAAAATATCACTGTCCAGAATGACAGCTCCTGTATCAATATCCACATTTCCCTGCACATCAGCAGCTCCCAGATCCTGCAGCTGATTTACTGTCTTTTTGTGCAGGAAGCCTCCAACGTTTCCTGCTTCGTCCACACGATAAACTCCATGATTTTTTCCAATTTCGGCCGGTTCTTTAATTGAAAGAGCCGCAGCACCTTTTCCATAAAAATCAATCTGTAATGGATTAAACAACAGCAATACATCTCCGGAGCATACCAGCATACCAGCATTCATCCGTGCTGCAACTCCACTCATAGAAACCATAAATTCATCAAAAAGAGTGGAACGTTTTCCATTCGGCAGCACACGCGGAACCGGTGAAAACAGCTTTCCACATGCAGAATACTGCGGAACACGTTTGCTGTCTCCACCGGAATGAATCACAAGAATTCTCTTGTTCTGGAAGGATCCAGCATGCTGATGGATATACCGCAGTACATTCAAGGTTGCGCCACCGCTTCCAACCCGTTTTCCTTCTGGATCCGGGAGAACGGCATAATGTGTTGATGCAGGCAGCATATGGTGATCAAGTCTATACTCAATCTGCGTGCGATAGGATTCTGCCTGTTCCTCATTTGATGCAGTAAGAACAACATAATCCCAAAGTGGAATATTGGGTACTTCTAACAGAGTAGTGTACTGGTTAGTGCAATCAGTATAAGATTGTTGTAAAAATAATGTTTGATGTGACATATTTTAATTCCTTACATTGTAAATATAGTAATACATAAAGTCTTTCTTTTGAAATGGTACATTTCTCTTATTTTAGAAAATAATGAACCGCAAAAACTTCCCCATACCTAAAATGGGATTCGTACATTGAAAGTTCAATATTTCAGCTAATAGAATAGTGATTTATACCGCCACAGTATCGGGATGAAGCGCATTTCTCAGATATTCTGGCCGTCTTGCTTCAAAATTGCTTTTCATTCCCCACCCAATCCGAGCTTGCACCTACTTTGTAATGAACAATCCCAGGATTTCCTATCACAATGCTATGATCTGGAACATCAAAATTCACAAATGAGTTCGCAACTATCATAACATCATTTCCAATTCGAATATTTCCGCATACCATTGCATTGGCTTCAACCATAACTGAATCTCCTAATGTTGGGCATCCTTTATTATTTCCGCTTCGAACAGATCCTATTGTACATCCTTTAAATAACGTACAATTTCTTCCAATCTTACTTCCTGCTGCAACAGTAATATTATATGGATGTTCTAGGACAATTCCTTTATCAATTGCATCATATGAAATTTCATTTCCATATTTATGTGAAATATATTTATCTATCACTTTCCAAAATATATTTTTCTTTGAAAAAGACTTTTTTCTTCCTACATAAATGCTTTTTAGTGCTGGACTTACTATTACTTTTATAGGATTATAATTGGGGCCCTTATATCGTAAAAAATCAGCATTAAACGCTTCTTTAAATGTGAGCATTTTTCCCCTCCTTTCAATTTTCGCTACAAGCCATCTTCCTATTTTACTTAGTAGTTTTTGCTATATAATATATACTGGAGTTGAAAGGCAAGTTCTATGAATGTTCCTTCCCAAATTGTTGTTTCCAAACCTGAATATTTTCTTTAGGCAAAATTATATTTGTCTCCCAATTTGAATTGATTTTTTTTGCAATAGTATTTATATTTGTTTTCCTGTCTAAAACAGGTAAATTAGTATCTTTTGAAATCTCAATTGCCCTATTATCTACAGCTAATATTAAACTTCTACATCCACAATTAAGTGCCTTGATGCCACCATGCAAGCGTGTTCCTATATAGTCAATCTGATGGGTTCCAAGAATTTTCGTATACGCTTCAAGACTTGGTGCTACTACCTTTATCTTATCAACGATCTTTTTAGGAAAAGAAAACAGATATTCATAATCTTCAATTGCTTGAATCCAAATATAAACCTCTTTATAATTTTCCAATAGCATATCAAGCAAAATTTTGTCATTGTCCAAATCTCTATTATAATTTGTAAGTGTAGTTATAACACGATCTGCTTTTTCTTTAGGGATAGATGAACAATGTTCTTCATTAAGTCGCCACATAGTTGGGCAAGCTGTATTGACTACATTTTTTATTCCAATTTTATTTAACATTTTCTGAGTATATGAGTCTCTAACTGAGTGAAGCATTTGTGGATCAAGTAGTATTCTTAACAATAGTTTCGAATAATTAGACGGCTCCGTTTGATATTGAAACCATCCTGTTCCCATTAAAATTATATGATTTCTCTTAAGTGCCTGATTAATTTTTTTTAAACTATTAATATCTGACTTATGAATCGAACTTAATCTACACTCTAACGCCTTTTGAATATTTATATTCCATTGTCTATTTTTTTTCATATTGGAAGATAATAGATTAGTTCCGAACACAAACGTATAATCTGATGTACCAATATGATTTATCGAAACTTTGGCTAAACGCTCACGGGTCGGAAGCATAACAGTTAATGCCTCGCCAAATAACTCCCTAACAACTTCATCACAGTATTGTTTTATAATATAATCGCCCATATTTTCAGTTGATATACTTGGCGAAAATTCGGAAATTTTATATATTTTTTTCATATCATCTATCTCCTTATCTATCTTCTTATCTTTTGATAGTTTTGAATGGTAGAATTTTAAATAATTTACATTTTATCCAATCTATTTCATCTGTATTTCTCATACATATAATATGTACCATCACTGTAATAACACAACAAAACATAGTCTTTATAAGAATCCATCCAAAATTATGTCCTAGCTTTCTACAAACAGCTACACTTAGTATAAGAATTAACATGTTTATCATTAAATATTTCAATTGCATCCTAAAATATCCACATACTGGATGTGCAAATTTTTTATATAAAATTCTAGGTTCATACCAAATGATTGTACATATTCTGGCAATTCCTGTCGCACCAATGATACCAGCAACGCCGAATTTTAAACCAAGTATTATAGAAAAAATTATATTCAATATTGCAGTCAAAAACATTACATATTTAATTTGTTTAAATAACCCCATCGTTTCTCTATACATCCATACAGGATTTGTTACTGTGCTAATATAAAAAGTAAATAATATTGCCCCAACAGTTCCTGTATCCATCAAATATTCCTTACCCAACCATATAGGGATGAAATCTTGAACAACATTTGCAAATGTTGCAACGCAAAACGCTGCAATAAAATTAAACAAATATATAAGATTGCAAAACATTTTATAAGATTTTTCTTCATTATGTTCGGCATTTAAATTTCCTAAGCCTGCAGTGATTCCCTGAATTAAAATTGTTACAAATGTAGTCATATAAGTTATTAATGAATAATAATTTGAATAATATCCTACATATACAGTGCCTAATAACATCGATATAAGAATATTGTCTGTGTTATTAATTATTATTGTTGCCAATTTATAAAGAAACATTGATTTAATGTTTTCATTTAAGCTCGTTTTTTCAATTTGTTTTTGGGGAATAGCCTTGTCTTTTAAATAAGGATAGGTTCTATCTGCAATATAGCTCAATACCACATTCTGTACTATTGTACACATCACTTGAATCGTCAAAAAACCAATATAATTTCGTGTGAGTAATAAATATACTATTTGAATAATATATTGCACAATAAGTGATATTGTATTTACTAGATTTTGAATATAGATTTTCTGGTCAGCTTGCAATAATGTAGTTTTATATACCACAAAATATGATGCAACAGAATTCAATAGAAATAATAGATAATAAACAACCAACTTATCTTCTGGAAGATTACTATTTATAATTATTTTCAAGAAAGGAATAATAGCAATTCCTAATCCGGATATAGAAATAGCAATTACTCGATATATTTTCTTGAAATATGTCATCAAGCTTTTAATAGCACTTATATTGTGTTCTCTAACTGGAGCATATAAACTATATACCATAACATTTCCAACTCCTAGTTCCGCTAATGACAAAAGAGTCAAAATGTTTGAATAGAGTCCATTTATTCCCGTATATTCGGCTCCCAACATTCTAACGAAAATTGTTTTAGTCGCAAATGCCAAAACCAAAGTTACAATTTGTTTTACCATACCAAAACTGATATTTCTCACCGCATTATAACTGCGTGACTTTGTATTCATTTACCAACCTCCCAAATTCACTTTCTATATGCTGACTATTTCATTTTTCCCTATACAAATTATAGTATTGTTCCGCCATTCTTCGCCAACTGTAATAGCTACGCATCTGCGTTAATATACTTGTATTTATAGTTTGTTTTTCATTTTTTAAAATTTGTTTTTTTAATTCTTCATAATTCCCACGTGGAACCACAGCTCCACAACCATCTCGTACAATTTCTCCAGAGCCACCGGTATCATATGTAATTACAGGTGTTCCACAACATATGGATTCTATATTTACTGTAGGATAATTTTCTTCCATTGTTGGATTGACAAATATATCAGCAGCTGAATAAATCTCAGCCAGCTCTTGTTGATTTTCAGTTCTTTCAATACAATAAATATTTCTTGGTAAAGTTTCTTTCACTTCAGGAGTTACTCCAATCAACACAATTTCAATTTTATCACCTATCTCTTTAGATAAACGTTTAAAAACCTCTAATCCTTTTCTTTCCTCCCAGATTGATGCAACACCTAACACAACCTTTTTGGCTTGATTAATATTATATTTTTCTGCTAATATCTGGCTTTTGTACGGTTTGAAAATTTCAGTGTTAATTCCATTATTAATTACTTTCACTGGATAGTTTTTTAAAAAAGATTGTTTAACTAAATTCCCAAGCCATTCGGAAGGTGTTACTATTATCATGTTATCTAACTCGTTGAATATTCTTTTTTTGGCAAAATACATATATTTAGAGTTATCCTTTTTACATTCCGGATAATGCATATACAACTTACAATCATGACAACCATTTTTCCATTTGTCGCATTGCTCAATTTCAAAGTATGGGCAGTGACCGGTAAAAGACCAGCAATCATGCAATGTCCATATAATTTTGATATTTTTATGCGTTTTAAAAAACGCAAACAATAATTCCAAATTCACATAATTAGAATGCAGATTATGCAAATGAATAACCTGTGGATCGATTTTTTCGATATGTTTAAGTAACTTTTGGGTCGAATGATAAGAGTATAACCCTTCCTTTCCTGTTTGATATGCTCGCCAAGAATCAATATGCTTACTCAATAAGCCGCCAATAAACACATGATTCGGCGGTGTTAGCGATAATTTGGAATAATCCTTTCGTGTTGCAGTAGTACATGCATCACCTTTTTCACAAATATATTTCTGAAGGGATTTCATAATCGTCCCTGTACTACCATTAACGCAGCTATTAATTTGCACTACTTGCATTAATTACTCCTCCCATACTGCAATAATTTTGATGAGGCATTATCTTTTTCTTGCCTAAAAAAGAAGAAAAAAATCATTATAACAGGAAATGTCGAAATGGATTCTGAATTTAAATATATAAGAAAAATTATATCAAGAATAAATATTCCCAATTCTTTCGCTCCGAACATTCTTTTAATCCCTTTATGAAACATAAGCGCGTAAGTCATAGTCAAAGGAATACCTAGACGTATCATTAGCTCTATAAAACCGTTTGAAATATTATTTATTCCTACTTTCTTTAGCGCATCAGAAATATTATTGAACATTCCTTTTCCAAATAGCCAATTTGATAGTACTAATTTTGCACCTTCTACAGTATCTGTATATCGCGTTCCAAATGAGCCCTGCCTATATATTATCTTATCAAATACATCTCCGTATAATGCAGTTATGATCAAAAACATAAATGTTACAATAATAACTAATATGTTTCTTTTAACATCCTTACGTTTTTTACTTTTGGTTGCATAATAAAGAAAAGATAATGTTAAAACGATATAACCAGTAGTAGATAAAGTTGTCAAAATTCCAAGAATTAGAATAACTATTTCTAGTTTTCTATGCGTAGTACTTTTTTTAAGATCTGTTGCATCTAATAAAAAAAGTAACGCTAAATCAATATATATTGCATGCGCACCTGGTTCCCAAAATATGCCTGCATTTCTATAGAAAAATCCCCCTGTTGACAACCAACCTATCGTATAGTAAGGTGTTAAATATATTATATTGTAGCCTCCTGAATAGCGAACAATAACCTCATCATATCCTGGTAATGTGTTCATTTTTCCAAACCAGCATACCAAAAAACATACTAGACTTAAGAGAACCTCAGCAATCATAAAATAGATGTACATCTTTTTATAATCAGCTATATTTATATTGCTGCAGAAAATAAATAACACAAATATTGTGATCACAAAAATAAACATATTATTATCTATTTTATCTCTGTATGTTACTAATGCATGAAACAGTAAAATGCACAAAATACAAATGCAAACTGCAATATTTTTTTTTGATATTTTTTTATATATCAAAAAAGTCATTATCGAAATAAATATTAGAAAAACATGTGTAGGTAACGAATTAAAGTTTCTAAAATATTGACTACCAGAACATATAATGAGCCATCCTGTATTAATGAATATAATTAAACTATATAAATTTTTTTTGTTTAAAAGCAATTTCATTTTTCCTATTGCATCCTTTATCAAGAATCTCTTTTATTTTGATATCATACATTTATAAAGTGCACGATGTTTATCGAAAAACTCTTTTGGCAGAAGTTGCATTTGGTATTTGGAATATTTTTCACATTGACTAACTTTATTTTTTAGAGCATTGTCAATAACATTTGCTAAATCTTCACTATTTTCCACTTCAAATGTATACCCTAATTCATTCTCCGTTATTATTTTTCCTAAACTTCCATAATTAGAACCTATTATAACTTTGTTTGCAACAACGCCTTCTGCAAGCGGACCACTTGCACCATTAAACTCTCTTGTATATGGCAAAATTATATAATCACTTGCCACTATACTATCGATATATTCTTCACGTGATAACCATTTTAAATTCAGAATCATCTGTACATTTGGCTTTGAATTGTATAACTCTATTTCTTTTTTTGTGGTATCACTTTCTTTTCCTGCAAAGTATATGCATACCCTACTCTCAATATTTTTTATCGCATCTAGTAAAACACGTGTCCCCTTATATCTATCTGTTGCCCCAATAATTCCTAAGACTGGAATTTCACTAGGTAATCTCAATTTTTTCTTACATAATGCCGAATCTCTATTTACAATTTCATCATACCAAAATACAGGATACTCTATATGCGTTACGTTCCTGATATTATATAAATTAAATCTATTTTTTATCTCCTTGGTATGAACTATAGCACCTCGTTTTTTTCCTAATAGCATCAAATGATAAGAAATTTCGCGGATCTTTCCCTCAAAAAAATGATGATATGTAATTAGTATTGGCCACTTTTTCAATCTCCCAAACCCTAAACCCAAATATCTCATAATAGTGTCACCATCTAAAAAATGAATAATATCTGGGTTGAATTTTTTTGCAGTGTCTACAATTCCCCGAATCCAATTCATATATTGAATAATACTTTTTTCTTTCCATTCAATTTGATGAACAACTTGCATATAGCCCTTTTCTTTCAGCCATGCATCTTCTACCGGTAAGTATGCACACACATCATCACAACTATTTTCTACTAATCCTCTTAAATAAGTTTGATGATGTCCTTCAATACTAGTATCAACAAATAACACTTTCATTTTTTTCTTTTAATGTTTGTATTAATGTATGTGTACAAACATATCCTTTCATAAGTATAGTCAATTCATACCCACTCATTATATGTCTAAACCAACCTTAACAATAGTTTCGTTTTTGAATTATATGCTCTTCTCTGAAATAGACATAATATAGCTTCTTATGGTTTTATATTTTGATGCACTCCGATAGTATGATTTTTAAATATGATTCTGTCCATGTTTCAAAAATATCTTACTTTTTATTTAAAATACTTATTTTCTAAATATTATCGAATCGTTTACTATTATTAATTCTATGTTTTCTCAAATATTGAATCAAATTTTCCGAAAGAGAAATGCAATCGTATATTCTAAAGTTAAAATTATAAAAATCCACAATTTCAATTATGTAATTTATTTAGCTTTTACTTTAGTATACTTTTAAATCTAGCGTTATAAAGTCTTCGTAACTAATTCAAATATTTTATTAGTATCTTATTTTCTAACTATGCACTGTTATATATGGTTCGATATCTACTGTTAACAAGCTTATAAAAATTTTATTTTCCGGTATTCCCCATGCTAATAATTTCTCCTTTGCCTTGGAACTACTTGCAATTGCTGCATCGCAGTTTTTAGTAATTATTTTTCGAGATACTTTTTGGATTTTTCCTATATTTCGTTCCGAAAATAATGTTCCATCCGTTAAGTGGACAAATTTTTTATGATGAACCTTACTCCAGAATAAACTCTGCAATGCAGCGGGATTATACTCCCACGCAATGACAACATCAGGATTTATCATAGTTAAGACTTTTCCAACATTCCCTGGAATATGAATATAACGACCGTCTACTTCACCATAAATTTTAATTATTTTGGATTGAAGAATATGTGTATTCAACATCTTTTCCTTTTTTATCTTCCATGATCTATTGTCTTCATTTTCACTTGTATAGATCACATGAAATTCATGTTCTTTAACGTGTGTTTGCATATAATAAAATAAATCCACTCTATATGGAGCCGGAATATTCGTTATTAGAGCAACTCTACTCATTTTTCACTCTCCCAATTAATTCTGCTTCATTACATAATCTATTGCACTTATATATCCTTGCATTGTATTTTCAAATTTGAATTTATTGATAGAATTCTCAATATTCCCATTCAAAAAAATTTTCTCGTTTAAAGCACTTTCAATGGCCATTGCAAACTTTTCTTTATCATAAGGATCAACAATAATGCCATTTTTATACTCTTCTATAGTATCGTAAGCACCATCTGCATATTTTGAAGCAATGATTGGAACCCCCATTGCAAGTGCTTCTACAAGAACTAAGCCAAAACAATCTTCACGGCTAGGAAGTACAAATAAAAATGCCTCTTTATATTCTTTTACAAGTTCTATATCCTGTTTAAAACCGCAAAAGACAACTTTTTCTAATATGCCATTCTTTTGAGCTAAATGCTTTATACTATCTATTTCATCTTTAGAACCACCACCTACAATTCGCAACTCATAGTCCGAATTCACATATTTTAACGCCTCTATTAATAAATCCAACCCTTTTCTTTTTACCATACTTCCAACATACAACAATCTTTTTGGGTTTTTTACGTTTTTTTTCATATCCCCCAACCTTTTCACCTCCAACTACAATCATTCTTCGACGCAACGGTTGCATATATTCTTATAAGTTTTTCGTAATTTGCATTTTCATTATATTTATTCTCATATACTCTTTTTATTTTTTCAGCAGGTATTCTATTTTTTTGCACACTTCTTATGGCACTCACAATTTCATCAACCTTGTTATAGCAAAACTTGTATCCCGTTATTCCCTCTTCAACAACACTTCCAGCATTTCCAATGTCAGAACAAACAACAGGTGTTCCAACACTAAATGCTTCTACAATACTCATTGGGAATCCCTCATACCACTGGGTAGGCAATACAAGGGCTTTGCTATTTTTTATTATTTCTAGAGTCTTATCATTGGGTAGATAGCCGCGCATTTCTATATTCACATGGTTTTCTCTAATAAATATTCTGCACCAATCTTCCATTGGACCAGTACCGCAAACAACTAGTTTAGGTGCATTTTCGCCCATTAATTTCCATGCCTCAAATAGAAGGTCAATTCCTTTTAATTTATCCAATCTACCCGCAAAAACAAATTGATTTTCTCGTTCTTTTTCTAAGATATACTGATTTTTGCTTTCGACAAAATTAGGTTTTACAAATACCCTTTCTGGTTCGATTTGCTTTAGTTTTAATAATTTTTTCTTATTGAAATCAGTCAAGCAGATATAATTGATTTTTCCATAAATTCCTGTGATTCGATGGAAAGCTATGCTAATTACACACGCTAACGTCTGAATTCTACTTTGCCGATAGCACCTATGTTTCACTGCACATTTCAATCCATGTTCTACACAATCTTCACAAATGTGACCATCTCTATAAAAAGTTGCACCTGGGCAAAGCAATCGAAAATTATGTATTGTTTGAACCACAGGAACTCTCATGTGTCTCGCTGCATAATAAACTGCTGGGCTTATCAGATTGAGCGTATTATGAACATGTACAACTTCTATATTCTCTTGTTTAATTAATCTTTGGATTTCTTTATATGTTCTTGGATTAAATATAGTTGTAATTGGCAGAAAAATTTTTTTGATTTTGGACATTTGTTTCAATTCACCATTATTTCGATTATATAAGAACACTTTATGCCCATTCTTTTCAAGCATTTTTTTTTCATTGGCTACAACAGTATCCTCTCCACCAGGAATCTGATAATAATTATGTACAATCAAAATATTCTGTTTTTTTGTATTGTCCATTATTACCTCACTTTCCATTGATCATCACATGCCAAATGAATTTCGTATTAGTACTCCAATATCTTTTAAACAATCTCTTTGGATCTTGAATTAAGCGATATAGCCACTCCATATTATGCTTTTGCATCCATATTGGAGCGCGTTTAATATTTTCTGCATAATAGTCAAAACCAGCTCCAACGCCAAGCATCAAACCATCTATTTTTCCTTGATGTGCGGCCATCCACCTTTCCTGTTTTGGAGCCCCCAAACCGACCCACACAAAATCAGGATTACTTTCGTTAATTTTTTTTATGATTTCTTCATCTTCTTCTTCAGTCATCGGTCTAAACGGCGGACTATACATTCCGGCAATTTGAATTCCGGGATAATTTTTGGTAAGCTTTTGATGTAACAGTTCCAGTGTTTCCTCTTTGCTACCATAAAAATAGTGGCGATATCCTTTCTTGGGAGATAATTTAAAAATTTCTCCCATTAAACTTGGTCCTGTTGTACGCTCCATATTCTTATAACCACGTTTTTTGCCAACAGTAGAAAGTGGTCCTCCATCTGGAATTGCCATTAATCCACCATTTTGAACCTCACAGTAATTCGCATCCTCATAGCTGGTTACAGTTGTATGTACATTTGAAACACATATATAGTCTCCCTTTATTTCTGAAAGATTATTCTCTATATAGCTCAACAGCCATTCCATATTAATTGCTGCAATATTAACTCCCATAATATTACAAGTTGGAATTAAGCTTTTATCAACCTTTCTCTTATATTCCATCGCTCACACCTTTTCCTATTTTTAATTGTATACTTAAGCTTATAATGAACATCTTCGTTCTTTTTACAAAAGTGTATTCATTATCTAATAACCATATATCTTATCTGGCGCAACCATAATTATCCTTTTATATTTCTATTAATTTGTAGTTTTAATAACCATAGACTTAAGATAAATACTCATAGTAACTACTGCAAAAATCTGCATAAGTATATACATTTCTTCATTTAGCATTGCGTTAAATTGGTTTTGGGACGTTATCACAGGTAAAAATTATCGAAGAATTAATTAAAACAACCATTCACTCTATATTTCCCTCTCGAGCTGTCACTTTTAGTATCTTTATTTACTTTATATTGCAGAAGCCATGAACAATCTCTCATTCACGGCCTCTCAATTCCAAATAATTGCTATTATTTGGACCTCCCGCCAAGAAAGACCTCTCCCCTTGCCTCCCCCGGGGCATCTCTATGTTTCCCTTCATAAATCTTTTTTCGCCCTTTTTCGCCGATCTTTTCAAATCTATCCCCATTTTCTACCACACTGCTCCCACTATCGCAACACATCTGCGTTTTTTCAGCACAGTAGCTAATTCCTTAGGTTTTTACGGATCGGTTTCGTTTCTTTTTACATAGAACCTTTCTGGCCTAATACAATCAGCACGGTTTTAAACAGGATTCTGATATCCAGCATAAAGGACCATTCTGAAATATACTTTGTATCCAGTTTTACAACTTCCTCGAAGTCCGTAATATCACTTCGTCCGCTTACCTGCCACATTCCGGTAAGACCTGGCTTGATAGCCAGACGGGCTCTGTGATGCAGTTCGTATTTTTCCCACTCGTCTACTGTCGGCGGACGGGTTCCTACGAGGCTCATGTCACCTTTTAATACATTGAAGAACTGCGGAAATTCATCCAGTGAGGTTTTTCGGATAAAGTTTCCAATTCCCTTGCCAGGACCTTTTTCGCTGCCGATGACACGCGGATCGTTCTCCATTTTGAACATCAGGCCGTCATTGACACGGTTCTGTTTCATCAGCTCTTTTTTCCGCTCTTCCGCATCCATATACATGCTGCGGAATTTGTAAATCTTAAATTTTCTTCCGTTCTTTCCTACACGGTACTGTGAGAAGAAGATCGGACCCGGAGATTTGATATAAATCGCCGGAGCAACGAACAGAAAGATAATTCCTGTCAGGATACATCCTGCAAGGCCGCCGCAGATATCCATGATTCGTTTCAGCACAAGCTGGCCTGCGCTTGCCATATTAATGCAGGTGGTGATAACCGTATAATTTCCCATACGCTCTACGGTCTGGTTTTTACCCTGCATCTCGTTGACATCTGCAATTTTTACATGGATAGTAATTCCCATCTCTGTAAATGCATCAAAAACCTTCTGCGGGATTTCCTTTCCCTCTGGCAGAACGATCAGCACTTCGTCGAACCACTCGCGGCAGACATACTCGGCTGCATTTGCAAGATTGGATACGACTGGCACGCCTTGGATTTTGTGTCCCGTTCTGTCCTGATCTACCAGAACAATGCCAGTCGGACGAACACCGATATAGTCGAAACTAAGCATATTTTTCACTACAGACTGCGACTGTTTCTCAGTTGTAATGATCAGAAGGGAACGACCGCTGTGTTCACCGCTGCTGCGTTTTCTCAGTACCATTTTCCAGCCGGCACGCATCAGATAGGAAATAACTCCATAAATTACACCGGTTAAAATAATTGTCGCTCTGGAAAACTGGTCTCCTTCCTGAATCAGGAACAGATAAAATACACCAAGCACAATGATGTATATCATGTTTTTGATTGTTTTTCCCATTTCCACCATATAGCCGCGCTTCATGACATTCTTGAACGAATCGTCAAAAAACATGATCATCAGCTGGATCAGCGCAAATACGATGGCTTCATTTCGGTAAATCGTGTTTCCATATGGATTCAGACTGTGATGTCTCAGAAAATAACCCATAATGAACGCGAGCTGAAGGCAGATAATATCCAGGATCATAAAATCCAGATGTTTCAGCCATCCTGTGGATGATTTCTTGTACATACCTTTCTCCCCTTTCGTATTTCTTTTTCCCGTATCCGTAACAGTGCCATGTTTCGCATAGTTTTTCTAATTTTCTGTATTACCAGCTCTACTGAAACCTGCTTTTCTGTCTGTTTGAACTTTCCCTGTGGTCTGTGGCTTTTCTGTCATGATATTGAGTATTTTATCTCATCTCTACTTATTTGTAAAGATGTGGACAGCTTTTTGGACATACTTATCTCATCTCTACTTATTTGTAAAGATGTGGACAGCTTTTTGGACATACTTTTTTCACATTTTTGTAAAATATTTCATTTTCTATTACTTCATCAGGTCCAATATTTGCAGCGTTTTCATTTTTTTCTCAACATACCGATGCAGGTAAGCACGCAGCAGTCTTTCGAGCTCATCGAGAATCTCCTCGTTCACCGTAAACCCATACAGCTTCTCCAGCGGTGCCGCAATGATATAGCGACATGCCAGCACGGTGCCCGGCTGCAGCGGCCATGGATCCTTGATGGTCTTTCCGCAGACAGGGCAGTAAATAGCGCTGTCACGCAGGGAAAATACGGTCAGGTTTTCTTTCGTGCCGCACTCCATGCAGGAGAACATCTGCGGCGCTTCTCCATTGATTGTGATCGTGCGCAGCTCAAAAATGCACCGGATCAGGCGGAGATCCTGCCTGCCCCGGCGTATGGCGTTCATGGTCACGTACAGAAGATTCAGCATCTGGGTTTCATCGTTTCCTTCTTGGCTGAAATATTCTGCCAGCTCAAGGAAATAGAAACCGTAGTAGACACCGGGCTGCATCTGGGCGAGGTCGAGAAAGTATTCTTTGACGTTTGCGCCGGAAAGGGTGTAGCTGTCCCGTCCCTCGTAAACCTGAAATTCACCGAAGACGAATGGGTTGGAGACAGCCATCAGGGGGCTTTTCATGCGACGGGCACCGCGCGCGAAGGCGGTGATTTTCCCAAGCTCACGGGTCAGGATCACGACGCGCTTGTCATACTCTCCGACCGGCGAGGCGGCTAATACCATTCCACTGACTATAATCGGCTCCCGCATGCCTTCTCTCCCCCTTCTTCCGTTGTTTTTTTACTGCTTTTACTGTTTTTTCTGAAATTCACTCGCTGCACGTATTTGAAAGCATTTTGAAATCAAGATCCTAGAGCTCCAGCTTTTTCTTATCATACCCAAAGTTCTTCACCAGGAAATCGCTGTCGCGCCAGTCTTTTTTGACTTTGACCCAGAGCTTCAGGTTGACTTTCTGCTCCAGCATCTGCTCCAGCTCATACCGCGCGTTGCTTCCGATCTTCTTGAGCATCGCGCCCTGTTTTCCGATGATGATGCCCTTGTGGGAATCGCGCTCGCAGATGATGGTCGCATCAATATCAACGATTTTTCCGTTCGGGCGGTCTTTCATCTGGTCGATCACAACGGCGATGCCGTGCGGGATCTCTTCGTTTAAGGCGTACAGTGCTTTCTCGCGGATGATCTCAGCCACGATCTGGCGCATCGGCTGATCGGTGATGGTGTCCTCATCGTAGAACTGCGGGCCGTACGGCAGATATTTGAAGATGCTCGGAATGATGTCATCGGTGTTCTGATGGCGGAGTGCCGAGCACGGAATGATCTCGGCAAACTGGAACAGCTTGCGGTACGTATCGATGAATTCCAGGATTTTGTCTTTCTCCACGGTATCGGTCTTGTTGATAATGAGGATGACCGGCGCATTGACTTTCTCCAGGATCTCTGCGATATGGCGCTCTCCTGCTCCGATGAAGTTGCTCGGCTCTACCAGCCAGAGAATCACATCGACTTCTTTTAACGTTTTCTCGGCTACATCGACCATGTACTCGCCGAGCTTATTTTTCGCCTTGTGGATACCCGGTGTGTCGAGGAACACGATCTGTCCCTCGTCACACGTATAAACGGTCTGGATGCGGTTGCGGGTGGTCTGCGGTTTCTTGGATGTAATCGCAATCTTCTGTCCGATCAGGTGGTTCATCAGCGTGGATTTTCCCACGTTCGGACGGCCGATCAGGGCTACAAAGCCGGATTTATAATTTGCATTGTTTTCCATTGCTGTCTCTTCTCCTCATTTATAAGTTCTCTACGTTCTTAAACAGTTCTTTCTCTTTCTGAATGGCTGCTTCGCTTCCGACAACGCAGATGTTGTTCTGTTTTAAGGCTGCATCTACAAGGTCTGCCAGTGCATGAATGTCATCCAGGGTTGCATCGAGGATCTGATCTCTCTCCTGCTGGAAATCTGCTTCGGTGATGCCGTTGAACCATGCGCTCTCGGAGGTCTGGCCTTTTGCGGACGGGTTCATCGGGACGTCGAGTTCGCTGATCGTTCCGATGATGTATTTGGTCATCTGGCGCTCGTCTGCCTCGAAATTGCGCACGTAATCGCCGATACCGCGGTATACTTCAAGGGTTCTTCCGACGTTCGGGTCACGGTAGGAAGAAATGCACGCGTTTCCGCCTCTTCCGAAAGCTCCGCCGCAGCCGTAAGCGCCGCCTTTGACACGGATGTTGATCCACAGATAGTCATAGCTCAGCATGACACGCAGGATGCGCAGGGCTCCTGTGTAGTCGTAGCCTTCGCGCTCGAAGTTTCCACAGAGTGCCACGTACTGTACCTGGCCGGAGGTCTGGAAGGCTTCGTTTTTCTGTTCAAAGTCATACACAATGCTGCCCGGCTCCACTTCGTCGGTGTACAGATTCTCTTTGAATGCTGCGATTTTTTCTTCCAGCGGTGCGTAGCCTGTCTCGTCTGCGGTATAGGAGACGGTCAGATTCTCTTTGCGGAAGATGTATTTCATCAGGGTCTGCAGATTTTTAATCAGTTCTGCTTTTTTCTCATCGAAGTTCTCGTCCAGATCTTTTAAGAGCTGGTAGAAGCCGATGCCTGCGATGCGGTCCTGGAAATTGCTCATCGGGGAGTAATAGGAAGCTGCACGCATCACCGCCGTTGCATTTCCGGCGGAAGACAGGCGGTTCTGCAGGCCGGATTTCATGCTGGAGATGATCTCGTGAAGACGTTTCTCGTCATCCAGGCGGGAGGTGTTCAGGATTTCCTCGATCATTTTCATGACGAAATCCAGTTTGTCGTACAGGAATTTCGCGCGGATGCCGAACATTCTGCGGCAGTCGTCATCATTTTCCGGAATGCGGAATACCTGCAGTCCGCAGTTGATGCCGCCGGTCTGTGCATTGATCTCGTTGAACAGTTCGCCGTAGGTGTAGTGTTCGGTGTCCACATAGCCGAGAACGGATTTTAATACGCCCATGTACGGGATCAGATCGTTCGGCACATTTTTCGTATCAAACAGCAAGCTTAAGTAACCGATGCCGTTCGTGAATACGTTGTGATGAAGAACCGTCGTTCCATCGACTTCATGCTCGTCATTGTAAAGTTTGACAGACTCACGTTTGATATCGCTTCGTTTCAGGAGCGGAATCGTCTCGAGTGCTTCCTCGCTCTCCTCTTCTTCCTGATATGCTGCCAGCTCTTTGGTGTCAGCAATGATTTTCTCGATCTCTTCTTTTGACAGGCTCTCTTTGTATTTCTGCAGTTTTTCTGCGGTCTTTGCATCATTTTCTGCGGCAAGACCGGTCTTTGGAATGAGGGTCACGATGGAGGCATGGGTGTTGTCCAGCAGATACGTCTGGATCAGGTTTTCGAAATAGCCTTCTTTTGCCAGTTTTTTCAGCTCATCGTAGATTGCAAGCTGCTGCAGGTAGGCGAACGGTTTGTTCTCGTCGTACAGCCAGCTGTCGAAGACGTCAATGCCGTACATCAGGCCCTTCGGGAAGCTGGAGAAGTCCGCCTCACGGAAACGGAATTCGAAATAGTTGATGCCTGCCTCGATGGCTTTCTGATCCATGCCGTTTTTCACGATATCCTCGAGGGTGCCGCGGATGATGGACAGGAATTTTTCTTTCTCATTTTCATCGGCGTTCTTGGCTACGATGGAGAAGAATGGCTGCAGGATGCCGTCCTCGTAGGAGCCGTAAACATCTTTTCCGATGTGTGCGTCAAGGAGTGCCTGTTTGACCGGGGCTCCCGGTGCGTCAAGGAGTGCATACTCCAGAACAGAAAATGCCACGTTTAATTTTACATCCAGACCGCTGCCGATGACCATGTTGTAGGACAGGTACGCATTGTTTTCAAGCGGATCGCCGTCGAGTACCGGGTACTCGTGTACAATGTCGAGGGTCTCTGCAAATGGTTTCTGATACGGAATTTCGGATTTTACTTCTTTTGCATTAAAATGGGACAGGTATTTTTCATCCATCCATACCAGTTTTTCTTCCATATCCATGTTTCCGTACAGGTAGATATAGCTGTTGGACGGATGGTAATAGGTCTGATGGAAATTCAGGAAGTTTTCGTAGGTCAGGTTCGGGATGCAGGACGGATCTCCGCCGGATTCTACGCCGTACGGAGTGTCCGGGAACAGGGTGTTGAAGGTTTCACGCTCCAGGACATCGTCTGCGGAGGAGAAGGCTCCTTTCATCTCGTTGTATACAACACCGTTGTAGGTCAGCGGGCCGTCTTCGCTTTCCAGATGATAGCTCCAGCCTTCCTGCCGGAAGATTTCGTCGTGTTTGTAAATGTTCGGGTAGAATACGGCGTCCATGTAGACATGCATCAGGTTCTGGAAGTCGGCATCGTTGGTGCTGGCTACCGGGTACATGGTTTTATCCGGGTAGGTCATAGCATTTAAGAAGGTGTTCAGGGATCCTTTGACGAGTTCTACGAAGGGATCCTTTAACGGGAATTCGCGGGAGCCGCAGAGGACGCTGTGCTCGAGGATGTGGGCTACGCCGGTGCTGTCGGCCGGCGGGGTACGGAAGGCAATGTTGAATACTTTGTTGTCATCCTCCGTCTCGAGAAGCAGCACGCGGGCTCCGCTTTTGTTGTGGCGAAGGAGGTAGCCATGTGCGTGGATATCATCAATCTGCTGTTCCTGCAGCAGGGTGTAGGCTTTGCAATGTTCTGCGTTCATGTTAAAAGTGTCCTTTCTTGTTGTTTTTCTCGGTTATTTCCGGTTTTATGCAGTCAAAAACGGACCGCAGTGCCCGTTTACTGGGATTTTCTGCGGCCCTGTCGGTTTTTATTCTTCGTGGTCTGTTTCTGCGTCGGTAGTTTCCGCCTCATCCACATGATCTTTTACTTCGTCATTTGCAGCATTGTTCTGCGCATTTCTCTGCGCCTGAGCTGCGGCAGCCTGTGCCATCATCGCCTCGAGATTCGGGCGGACGCTCTGCGCCTGGGCTCCCATGATTCTCTGGAGCTGTTCTCTGGTCAACAGAAGGTTGAAGCCGGACGGGTTGATGACGAAGCCTTTGGCCTGTTTCATCAGGTACGGCAGAAGGTGCTGGAACGGGATGGCTGCCAGCCGGAGTTTTGCCTGCGGATCCGGACGGAATTTCTGGAATTCACCGATATCGGAGAACAATGGCTGGAAGATTTCTTCGTTCTGGTTTTTGATGTACGGGATGCGCACATCCGGTCCCGGGTTGGCCGGATCGAATTCGCCCTGTACCTGGGAGATGTCGATAGCAAGGATGAATTTGCTTCGCATCAGGTTGACAAGCATTTCTTCTTCGAGTTCACGCAGGTGCTGCATGCGCTCGGCATCGTCTCTTCTCTGGTTTGGTTTGCGGAGCTCCTGCAGGAAATAGACTACAGTGAGCTGTACGCCAGGGTTGAGGACTGGAAGATGCTGTTTGTTCATTTTTTCCATGTCCGGTTTCGGGAAGATCTGCTCCAGCTCGATGCGGCGGGTCTGATCGCCTTCGTGGAAGATGACCATGTTGACACCTTCTGCGTAGAGGCCCATATAGAAGTTCGGCATCTGCTTGCGCAGTACTTTTACGGTAAGCAGCGGGGTATTCTTCTCTACATAGGATTTTGCAAATTCTTTAGCTGCTTCTTCTTCGGTAAACATATATACCTGATCGTCAAAGGTTTCCGGATCGCACTCTACGTATGGGAGTTTCGTGATCTGGGAAAATGTGACATAGATGATTTCCATGCTTTGAAATTTCTTCATTGTGAAGCTGTTGTCTACTGTCATTTGTGGTTGAGTCCTTTCTTCGCTCTTAGAGGATATGGTATCCCTAAAATATCTATGTGACATTATATCATACTTTTGGTGGGTTGCCAAAGGTTTTCTTTTGGTGTGACGGACCGCGCAGACCAAAGCTGTCGAAACGGGGCCTGACTTTGCATGACGGCGGGAGAGGGCTTTTTGTAGTCTGTAATTGGGGCGTGCAGACTACGGAAATGTTTTTTAACACATTCTAGTTAATCGCTTTGGCATTGGGGTAGATTTTTTCCATTCGGGCGTCCGGGAAATGGGCATCTATGGTCTGCTCGATGGCATTAGCTGCGGGCTTTTGGTGGGCGCGTTCGTCGTATCGGGCGAGAGCAAGGGTAGATACGAGCATGTTGGCCACCATGAACACGATCAGGATCCAAGTGATGATTTCTCCGAATTTCATCGGGATTTTTTCAATCCAGCGCGAAATGACAGGATAGAATTTTTTGAGCCAGACGACGGCGGCTATTCCCCAGAAGAAACAGTACAGGAGGTTGATACGGCCTCCGAGGTTGAAGGGAATGTCGCTGTAGTCCCAGAAGACTTTTCCGAATACGATTTCGGTGAACACACTGCAGATGTATTCGTAGGCTCCGCCGAGGAAGGTACCAAAGGCAAACAGGAATCCATCGGAGCGGTCGCGGTAGTTGTAGAGGAACCAGGTAGCGAGGGCGATGGCCAGGCCCCAGACGATGCTGAACGGGCCCCATACAAGGCTGCTGCGGCTCATCCAGACACCGGCGGTGATGCGACAGAATATGGTTTCTGTAATATCGCCCAAAAATGCGCCGATGATGAAGAGAAGAACGATTTTGTAAAAGCTGCATCCTTCGGCAAATACGCCGGTTTCTGTTTTCTCTTTTTTCTCCGAAACTGGCTGTACGGCCGGATAGGCACGTTCCACACGACGCTCCAGATAGCGGTAAACACGGACAGAAAGGCGTCTGGTGAAGGCGTCGATCTGATCGTTCATAGCGCTGATCCGCGGCATTTTTTTCGTGATGTGGTGCAGAACAGCATAGGAACCGACGGCATCTACTATCAATATACCAAAGAGAATCCAGGATGTGATATGCAGGAAACCGGCCGGAATTGAATGAAGAACTGTAAAGCAGAGGCGATTGCCGATTTTCATGGCAAGCAGTCCTAAAATTCCCCATAGTACAGAATACTGAAGGCAGATATAGCCGTCCATGTTCCATTTTTTATTGGAATAGTCCCACCATTTGCCATGGCCAATGCGTTCCAGTGCGTGACCGGCCAGCCACTCGACTGCGGTAGCGATAATCATACAGCCAAGGAACAAAAAGACGGGGCTTGACTGCAGTTCATACAGATAACGTGTCATAAAGACAGCTGTGATTCCATAGATGGCGCAGAGCGGACCATTTAAGAATCCTCTGTTTACCATATGTTTTTTCCGGATCGCGGCCACAGAAGTTTCCAGAAGCCATCCAAGGAAGGCGTAAAAGAAAAACAGGCCGAGATAGTCATAAATTGTATAGTTCATGTTCTTCTCTCTATTCTTTCATTATTTTTGCTATTTTAAGGATTTTATTTTCCACTGAATCCCTTGTATACTCTCCAGTATTTTGTTTTTATTTTTATCCTGCAAATAAGATGGATTTAATTTTGCTTTTTTATACTGCAAATATGTTCCTTCTGTTTTCTGAATCAGCAATTTTGTAAAATATTGTTCCCAGCTAAAAAACTCTGTGCTGTCGATATAATCTTCTGGATTTTCCAGAATTTTACGAACCTCTTTGTCCTGTAAAAGATCTGAATTTAAAATCAGCCATTCAAAAGACTCCGGTAAATATAAATGTACGTTCTGTTTTTCCTCTATTTTATTGCTGAGAAGATTCATTTCTGCTCCAATTGCAGCACCGTCCGCAATAATACAGGTTTCTTCTGTTCCTGCCTTGCCGATCATTTCCGGTATTTTTGTTTTTCCACCAGCGCTTTCACATGTAATATTCCTTTCTGCACATACATTTTCAAAAAATTGATACCCAGAATTGGAATCTTCCGTAATTATTTTTTGTACTCTAACAGGAAGCCGTGCTGTTTTGGGATAGATCTGATACATTTTCTGATATATTTTTCTGGTATCTCTGTATTTTCCGGAAACATGCAATCCATAAATCTCTTCTACACTATACGGCAAATTATATAAGTTTTCTCTCGTAATCAATACAAAATAGTTTTCTGAACCCCGTATGGCAGAAGCAAATTCTTCTGTTTTTATAAAATAATTCTCCTCGTCTATGAAAAAGATGCTTTCCCGGCTGTTTTCCAAAATAATTTTCCAATTAACACCTTCCAGCACTCTGCACGGTACTTCACAGGAAACGTTGATTCCGCTGGACTCCCCTAAATTTTCTGCCTGCCGGATCATATTTACCAGTGTTGTTTTTCCTGATGCACTATCCCCCTGGATGATTGTAATATTACGCTTTATCACAAATTCATAATGAACTCTGTTATTTTGAATAATAACTCTTTTCTTTCCCTTCATACATCCACCTATACATAAGCCTCGGCAACATCTACAAATTCGGACATATTCCGCACAATAGTCCCTGTATTTAAAATCAGGATTTCAAAAGGATCTTTGCCAAACCGCATCACATGACGCAGATTAATCGTCAGATCCTTTTGCTCTCCTAATTTTAAAATCCATTTTGCACAATTATCTCCACATACGGAGGCATTAAAGATCTTTCCGTCTGTATCGTATGCCATCAGCAGCAACGTTTTGATTCCTCCGGATAAATCTTTCGGTGGAATCGGACCAAGCACCGGGCTGTCAATCAGATGCGCACTGATTACCTCCGAGCGATCCACATCGCGGATCATTTCTTTTGCCAGTGGCGTGGTCAGCCATTCATCTTCATAACAATTATCAAAATAGGTTGGCGGATGATAGATTGCACCTTTCATTTCTCCAAGATATATTTTCAACATAATAAAATTCCTCCCGCTAACGCTCATTATATCGTGATACGCACATTATACCATATCTCAAAGCCTTCTTGCGCAAAAATGTATCGTTTGTCAACATTTTCCGGGATAAAAATGTTGACAAACGATACAAAACTATTGCCAAATGTCGCTAATTCATTTTTTCTCCCAAAAAGAAAGAAGCCATACTCTCTCAAGTATGACTTCTCTCCTTTTTCAAATTCTTTTTAAGGAAAAAGAATTACTCTTCTTCTGCGCCGTACAGTTTTACGAGTTTGTTCAGGTAAGTGTAACGGTCTTTTGCTTCCTGCTCGTTCTTGCCGAACAGTCTTTCTGCTTTCGCCGGGTTTGCACGTTTCAGAGAGTTGTAACGTACCTCGCCGTTCAGGAATTCCTGATAATCTCCTGACGGAGCCTTGGAATCCAGTGTGAATGCGCTCTTGCCTTCTGCAGCGAGTGCCGGGTTGAAGCGGAAGCAATGCCAGTATCCGGTCTGAACAGCGAGCTGCTCCTCGGTCTGTGCTTTGCTCATACCTTTCTTGATACCATGGTTGATACATGGAGCGTAAGCGATAATGAGGGACGGTCCCGGATATGCCTCTGCCTCTGCGATTGCTTTGACTGCCTGATTGTAATCAGCGCCCATAGCGATCTGTGCTACGTATACATAGCCATAGCTCATTGCGATGCTTGCCATATCTTTCTTCTTGGTTTCTTTACCGCCTGCTGCGAACTGTGCAACTGCACCAGTCGGAGTAGCTTTGGAGGACTGTCCGCCTGTGTTGGAGTAAACCTCGGTATCGAATACCATTACGTTGATATCTTTTCCGCTGGCAAGTACGTGGTCTACGCCGCCGAATCCGATATCGTAAGCCCATCCGTCACCACCGAAGATCCACTGGGATTTCT
>OLRP01000324.1_pt1 | contig 44073 bp, 60 predicted proteins | sample 1672401 | NCBI WGS metagenome assembly OLRP01 (sample SAMEA3136682, study PRJEB25190) | human gut metagenome | reverse complement strand
AAAAGCCGCTATTGTTTTATATGTGCCCGTACCGTAAACCGACACAGGGCAAAAGAGATCACAGGATATGAGTCCTGTCATTCAGATGCTGATATTTTCATCCAGACTCAGATTCATTACGAGAATACTTTGCCCAGAAAATACGTAAAAAAAACAAGTGTAAAGTTCCCCCGTTTGTTCTATCTGTATTTTCGCATTGGTAAATATCGTCTGTCACCATTTTTCATCTGGTCTCCGTATGAACACTATTCAAAAAGCACAATGGAGTCACGGCTGAAACTTCTAGATCATTTTTATCTGCCGGTATATATCGGCGTTGTAGGTCTGACCCCTTATAAACCTGTTATGAAAAAATATACAGATCAACAGCTTCAAGACAAATTGAACAGATATTTCTTAAGATATTGTGAAGATTTAGATAAAAAGGGGGTAGAAATTATTCAGAATGATGTTAAAATAGACACAGGGTCAAAAGAGGGATCTATATCTGGTACACTGACCATCATCTGCAATACCGGACAGTCCCGACAATCTGAGATTCTGCAGCTTCCGAATGATCCGGAAGAACAAATTGAACAATTAGGAGAATAAGATATATGGGAATTATGGAAACTGTTCTTGAAATCCCGGCTGAGCATGAAGCAAATGTATTCGGGCAATTTGATGCTTTTGCAAAAAAGATTGAGCGCTCCCTTCATGTGACACTGATTTCCAGAGATGGTGTTGTCAAGATCATGGGGGACAGCAATGCTGTAGAGCGCGCAAGAAATGTACTCTCACAGCTTCTTGAATTATCCCGTCGAGGTAACACGATTTCAGAACAAAATGTGAATTATACGCTTGCACTTGTCATGGAAGACAGTGAAGATAATGTCTTGGAAATTGATAAAGATATTATCTGTCACACCTTACAGGGGAAGCCGATAAAACCAAAGACACTTGGGCAAAAACAGTATGTAGATGAAATTCGGGAAAAAATGATTGTCTTCGGACTAGGTCCTGCCGGAACAGGAAAGACATACCTGGCCATGGCTATGGCAATCACTGCATTTAAAAATAATGAAGTTGGAAGAATCATTCTGACAAGGCCTGCCATTGAGGCGGGAGAAAAGCTTGGATTTCTTCCGGGAGATCTGCAAAGCAAGATCGATCCTTATCTGCGTCCGCTTTATGATGCTCTTTATCAGATTATGGGAGCAGAAAGTTTTTTGAAAAATTCTGAAAAAGGACTGATTGAAGTCGCGCCACTTGCATACATGCGTGGTCGTACATTAGACAATGCATTTATCATTCTGGACGAGGCTCAGAACACAACTCCGGCGCAGATGAAGATGTTTTTAACAAGAATCGGATTTGGCTCAAAAGTTGTAATTACCGGTGATGAGACACAAAAGGATTTGCCAAATGGTCAGACTTCCGGACTTGATGTAGCTGTCCGTGTTGTCGGCAAGATCAATGACATTGGAGTATGCCGTCTTACAAGCAAAGATGTTGTCCGCCATCCGCTTGTCCAGAAAATTGTAAAAGCTTACGAAGAATACGAGACAAAGACACAGAACAAATCAAGAAATCGCAGCCGAGAGAAAAGGAGAAAATCATGACATTATTTTATGAAGAAGAAGGGGCATTAAAGCTCCCTTTTGATTGCCAGACGCTTGCCCGTGAAGTCATAAATGGCGCATTGGAATATATTCATTGTCCATATGAAGTTCAGGTCAATCTCTTACTCACTATGAACGATGAGATTCATGAGATGAACCGGGATTTCCGTAACATTGATCGTGCAACAGATGTACTTTCTTTCCCGATGCTGGAATATGAAACTCCGGGAGACTTCTCTCATTTTGAAAGCGAAGAAGACTGCTTCGATCCGGAGACAGGTGAGCTTCTGCTTGGAGATATTGTGATTTCCAAAGAAAAAGTCATTGCACAGGCTGAAGAATACGGTCATTCCGTCAAACGTGAATACGCATTCCTGATTGCACACTCGGTCCTTCATCTTTCCGGTTATGATCATATGGAAGAAGAGGAACGTATTGAAATGGAGACTCTTCAGCGTGAAATTTTAAATGAGCTAAATATATTACGTTAACATGGAGTAAATTATGAGTGAAAACAAAAGTGAAACCGGGAAGAACTTTCTCGTTCAGGGTTCCATTCTGGCTATAGCCGGAGTCATAACTAAAATTATCGGAGCAGTGTACCGAATTCCCCTCGTAAATATACTGGGTGATAAAGGTATGGGCTACTACGGAGTCGCGTTTCAGATTTACGCGATTGCACTTACACTGACTTCTTACAGTCTGCCCCTTGCAGTATCCAAGCTTGTCTCTGCAAGACTTGCAACAGGACAATATAAAAATGCATATCGCGTCTTTCGGGGTGCCATGACATTTGCAATTGCAGCAGGCGGTATCGTCGGTGCCATCATATTCTTTGGCGCTGATTTTATCGCATCGAATCTGATGGCAATGAAAATGAGTACGTTAGCTTTGCGAGTACTGGCTCCGTGCATTCTGATCGTGGCAATCCTTGGTGTATTCCGTGGATTTTTCCAGGGAAATGGATCCATGGTTCCGACGGCTGTTTCCCAGATCATCGAACAGATTGTCAATGCAGTTGTCAGCGTAGTCGGTGCTTACATGCTCCTTAAGGTTGGTAAAGAAGTTGCTGCCCAGAAAAATAATGATTCTTATGGTGCGGCTTATGCAGCATCTGGCGGTACACTAGGTACAGTGATGGGAGCACTTGCTGCGTTATTATTTTTATTTTTCTTATTTTTAGCTTTCCGGAAGAAATTCCGCCGTCAGATGGAGCGTGATCGTGGAAATAAAACTGAAAGTTATAAGAGAGTTTTTAAAGTGCTTCTATTAACGATTGCACCTGTTATTTTAAGTGCAACGGTCTACAATCTTTGTGGTGTTGTAGATAATGCTATGTTTGGGACAATTATGTCTATTCAGGGGCATAAAGAAAGCGAATATGCGGCCCTTCTTGGTATTGTAACCGGAAAATACGATACACTGATGAATGTGCCTCTTGCGATTTCCAGTGCCTTTGGATCTTCCTTGATTCCAAGCATTGTACTTACAGCAAAGACCGGAAACCGCAGACAGGTTCATGAAAAGATTGATATTTTTACGCGTTTTAATATGATTATTGCGATTCCATGTGCAGCCGGATTTATCGTACTGGCAAAACCACTTCTGGATTTATTATTCTTTACAGAGAATAATACTCTTGGCGGTGTATTATTACAGATGGGAGCAATCTCTGTTGTATTTTACAATCTTTCTACTGTAACGAATGCAGTGCTTCAGGGACTCGATAATATGATGGTACCGGTAAAGAGTGCCGCCATCTCTCTTGTTATACATATCATCTCCCTGTTCCTTATGATGGTTGTTTTCAAATGGGGCATTTATGCAGTTGTTTTGAGCAAGATTGTTTTTTCTCTTTCTACCTGTATTTTAAATGCACATGCATTGAGAGAACGAATCGGATATGTTCAGGAGCAGAAGAAAACATTTGTCATACCGGCAATTGCCTCGATCATTATGGGGATCGTTACACTTGTTGTACATTTGTTATTTGAATTGTTCGTAGGAACAAGAATTGCAACTGTCATTGCATTGTGTGTTGCTGTTGCAGTTTACGGTGTTGCGCTTGTACTTCTTGGCGGTGTAACAGAAAAAGAGCTATCTTCCATGCCAAAGGGACCAATGTTAGTCAAAATATGCAAGAAAGCTCATTTATTCCGTTCCTAGGCTGTTCTTAATGCTGCATGACACGGATCATGAATAGAAGTAAATAATAAAGTCAATACTGTACTTAAAAAGGAGATATTTCCATGAAAAGTAAGTACAGTATTGGCTTTTTAAGTTGTTGTGCATGCCTGATCATTGCCATGACATTTGCATATCAGTTCAGTTATCAAAAAGCAAAGGCGAGAGCTGAAAAACTAAAAATAGAAGAGCAGCAGACCATGGAAAATGAGGATTCATCTTCTGTCACGACCGGCAGCAAGGCTTCCAAAAATGACTGCTATTATCTGATGGAAGTGAACGGATACATTGTTGTGTATTTCAGCGATAAGAAAACACCTTATGAGTATACAGACATTCATTATGATGAACTTCCAGAACTTTTAAGACAGGAAATCAGAAATGGAAAGTATATTGAAAGTACCGCTGAGCTTTATGGCTTTCTCGAAAATTATTCCAGTTAATGTATCCTGGATTTTTCTGTAGACTTCTTGTTCCGGATAGTGTAAGATAAATAGATGACGTCTTTATTAAGAAAGGAACGAAAGCACATGGACGAAAGCAAAATTGCCCGTATTAATGAACTCTATCACAAATCCAAAGAGGTCGGATTAAGTGATGCAGAATTAAAAGAACAGCTTATCTTAAGAAAAGAATATATTGACAGCGTCCGCCGTAATCTTAGGGGACAGCTTGACAACATTTCTGTCAAAGAGGCAGATGGAAGTATTACGAATCTAGGTGAAAAATATGGAAACAAAAAAGTCCATTAGGCAGATTATCCGTAAGCAACGCAAAGAACTGGATCCAATGATCTGGCAGTCACAGACGGCTGAAATCTGTCGTAAGACATGCGAACTGGATGTATTCCGGGAAGCAACAGATATTTATTGTTATATAGATTTCGGAGGGGAAGTGGGGACTCGGCCACTTATGCTGGAAGCCTGGAAACTCGGAAAAACTGTCTGGGTTCCGAAAGTTCACGGCGAAACAATGGATTTTTATGAAATTACTTCTTTTGATGAATTAAAACCTGGTGCTTATGGTATTCTCGAGCCCGATGCCGGAATACCTGCATCGGCAGACGACGGACTTATGATCATGCCAGGAGTTGCCTTTGATACAAACCGCAATCGTGTCGGCTATGGAGGCGGTTATTATGACCGATATCTGGAGTTACATCCTCAGCTTCATACACTGGCACTGGCTTTTGATATGCAAGTCTTATTTGAAGTCCCGGCAGAGGAACAAGATATTAAGCCACAGCTTCTTGTGACAGAAACAAACATTTATCAGGAAGGATAATATTATATATGGAATTACCAAAAGATCCAGTCATGCTTCTTAGCGTGATCAATACAGAACTCAGAGATAAATATCCATCGCTGGACGCACTATGCGAAGACCGCGAAATCACAAAAACATCTATTACAGATACGTTGAAAGGGATTGATTATGAATACGATAACATCAGGAATCAATTTGTCTGATCCTGCACCGCATAAGGAACCGGAAAGACAATATTATTTCATAGAAAAAGCGAAAGAATACGTAAGAAAAGAAGCAGAAGAAGCAGGAAGGCCGATGACTTTCTGCGTCACAACCTTTGGGTGTCAGATGAACGTGGTTTCCGAGATATAAAAAAGCCCATAAATAAAGCATTTTTAAAAAATCCCAACAATAGGAAATTTCCTAAAGTTGGGATTTTTCTATTTTTCATATTCCATAATGTCGCCCGGTTGACAGTCCAGAAAATCGCAGATCTTACAAAGCACGTCAGTTTTTACCGTTTCCCCTTTCGACAGCTTCGCAAGCGTCGGCGCGGAGATCACAGAAAGAAGATCTGTCTTTTTCATATCCCGGCGCGCCAGAAGGTCAAACAGTCGATAATATTTCATCATAATAAACACCACCTATTCAATTTTTATAATATAAGCATACACTAATATAATATTAAAGTCAACGAAAAAAATATAAATAAAAGCTAATAAAAGCATTGACTTTTATATAAACGTATGCTAATATAATATCAACAAAAGGAAATAAAAAATAAACAAACACTTAGAAAGGCGGTAATAAATATGTACGAAACAGTAAAAATTGTTAAGGGATATAAAATCACAAGAATGAAAGGAACGCACGGAGTATATCACGTAAATGTAAGAGAAGACGACCAGATCGGATTCAGAGAGTTTCACACATTCAGAACAATCAAAGCGGCAGCGGAATTTATCGAAACCGCATTATAAAAATCAGAGCCGGGGCAGCAGTCCCCGGCGGAAAGGAAGAGAAAATGGAAAACTATATTATGAAACATGACTTCACGATCCTGATTTACAAAGAAGAAGATATGATCGAATACAACGCAGCGATAAAAGCGCTGACAGCGACAAAGAAACAAAGCGGATGGGACAGAGTGCAAGGTGTAAAAATCAACAAGGATTGCAGAATACCATCAATATATCACGGGAACGACTGGGCAATCATAATGGAAAGAGACAACGGAAAGGGAGAATATACAATAGAAGTGCAAAACTTCCCGATAAAGAAATAAAGATCAGGGCGGCAGCAGTAGCCGCCCGGCAATTAAAGCAGCCACAACCGGCCCGCGGGCGATTGTGAAGGTCCGAAGCCCTTATAAATGCTGACGGGTTGCAACGGGGCGTTGTAATGTTGTTTGACAAGTTTCGGCCGGGTTTAATGCGAACCGGGCGTTGTGGGAGAATTAAACCGCTTGTTTCTGTACCACATCATAAAATCAATACTGAAAGCGCGGGACCTTATAACGCCCATATAGTTGCATTTTCAATCACGGTATATAAATTTATGTGAAAGACCATTCGCGAACACGATTTCCGTCACGCGGCGATCTTTTACCGTGATATGATCCAAAACCAGATTGAAAAACTCTTTGATCGATTCTTCTTCAACCATTCCGGCAAGATCGCTATATACGATATGAGATCCGGCGTGGATCTTATGCGTAAGAAGAAAAGCGGAAGCGGATTTCATGAAACTTGATTCATCAACACCGGAAGCGATATGCGTTTCGGTCAGTTCTTTCAATTTGTTTTCGGCAGCCACGCGCCCGGAATCAAACCGATTTTTCTTTTCCAGATATTCTTTTTCGCTCATGCCGTCGTCACTGAAATAATAAGCATCTTCCAGACGTTCTTTTGCGCGTTCATATTTTTGGATCTGATCTTTTAAGTTTTCGATTTCTGCCGGATCAGCGGCCGCGCCTTCCTGATCCACCAGATCGGCACGCCACAACGCGCCACCCGTGGCAGATTTGCCAGTTAATAGTTCGAAGGTAGTATTTAAACTATCGGACGATAAACCCATAATATCGGCAAATACGGCCTTGTCAGATAAAAGCATTTCTTCCAGTTCTTCCGGGGATTTTATCTTTCGTCGTTCGTTCGACACGCGAACCATAGCGGATATATAGTTAATAACAAATGGTCCGATCTTCACGTCACTGACGTTTAGGTTCTGGCAGTGAATCGCCCTCGTTTTTGCGCCACAATAATATAAAGACGGTGTAAAACCATTCTTCCGGCGTTTATCCTTTTTACCCACAAGATAACCTGATCCACACGAACCGCACTGGATCAGACCGGCGAAGACATTACAGTTCTTTTCGATCGGGTGCGATCCACCAATATTTCTTTGATCGCGATTGATATCCATAATTTTATTGACCTTTTCCCAGATTTCAGGATCAACAAGCGGCTCGAAGATACCTTCAAGGTACACGATTTCGTCAGCAGGCTTTTTTCGGCCGCGTGCGCTTTCCCGGTAGTTGTATCGGTAGTCGCCTTTATTCATTGGATTTCGAAGGAAGTCGCCGACAGTTTTAGAAGTCCATTCGCCGCCGCGCTTGGTCGGAATCTTGTGAGCATTGTTATAATCGCGGATTTTACCGGTTGATTTGACTTCCAGATACATTTCGTACATTGCCCGGGCGAACGGGGCTTCCTTTTTGGAATGCACCGGCCACCCGGCGGAAGAATCCCAGTCCCACCCATAAGGCACACGCGCGCCGTTCCATTTCCCTTCGTTGGCGCGTCCAATCATAATATCTTTGACACGTTCACTTGTCAGTTTCCTTTCCAGTTCCGCAAATACAAGAATGATTTTTAAGACAGCTTCGCCAATAGCGGAAGATGTGTCAAATTGTTCGTTTAGCGAAACGAACGTCACGCGGTTATATTTGAAATCGTCGTACATCAAAGAGAAGTCAACCAGATTTCGGGAAATACGGTCAATTTTATATACTAGAACGTGAGAGACAAGCCCGGCGCGGACTTTCTGCATCATTCTTTCGTATGCCGGCCGTTTCGTGTTCTTGCCGGATCGCCCGGCGTCTTCGAAGATCTCTACACGCGACATATCAATGTGTAAGATATGTTTGCAATACGCTTTCAATTCCTTTTTTTGAAACGGAAGCGAATCTTTATCGACCTGATACCCGGTCGATACACGAACATAGATCGCAACGATCCGATCATCGGCACTGGCAGCAAGTGTTTTCGTAGCATAAGCCATAATATACACAACCTTTCTATTTTTCTAAAAAAGGGTATAAAAAATAAGCCCTTTCAAAAGAAAAAGGCCTATGCTATAATAACACTTGCAAGGGAGTTACTACAGCCGGCCTTTTCTGTCGACAGGTAACAATCTATTAAAACGTCCACGGTTGCCGCCGTGGGTGTTTTTATTTTTGAAAACGCAATTCTATAATATTTTCCTTAGTTTCCCTGTAATGGTATTTTATGCCATTTTTTCGGCGTCCCCTTTTTCAACGTAACCGAGATCGAATAATTCGTCGGCACGTTCGACAAGTTTTTTTCTACCTTCACTATTAAGGCGCCTATATTTACTTAATAAATCGCTCTCTGATGAAGTAAGGGACGCCGCGGGCGCATTTTCCTTTTTAATTGAAATAGGTTGATTGCTGTCTATCATATCCAGAAGCGAATCAAACGACATTCCCATAGCATTAGAAATACAACGCATTTTTTCAATAGAAGGAACGATAGGTTTTTTAGTCTTTGGATGTTCGTTCTTTTCTAACATCGAAATATAGCCGTTACTAACGCCGGATATTCTGGAAAATTCGCGAAGAGAAAGTCCGTGTTCTGTACGGTAATTCTTCACGATGTCGCCGAGCGTCATTTTTATACACCACCTTTCTTTTATCTGTTTAATATATTATACAATGATTCAACAAATAAAGCAATACAAAATTTAATATATTAAACACTGTTTAACATATTGACAGCAAGTGTTTAATATGTTAAGCTAAAACCAACAAAACAAGAAAGGAGAAACACTCATGGGATATAAGATTAAAGAAATCAGAGAAGAAGCAGGCATGACACAGGCGGAACTTTCGGAAAAATCAGGAGTGACGAGAAGCATTATAAACGGGCTTGAAACCGGGAGAACAACGACAACAACAACGGACACGTTGAAGAAGATTGCTTCCGCACTCAATAGAAAAGTGAGTGAAATTTTTTTTGATTAAAACGCTTAACATATTAAGCATTAAAAAGCCCATGGCATAAACCACGGGCAAAAGGCAAATCAAACACAAGAAGCGATAATAAATTCCTTAAAAGAAGAAACGTCTTCTAAAGAATTCAATTTTGCTTTCCAGTGAAGTTGCTTTTTATTTTTCTGTGCATCAAACAAAGGATTGTTCATATTGTCCGCCTTAACGTCAGAGGGAAGGCGAAGGGACAACCATTTTGTGCGAGTGGAAAGACGAAAACGAAGGAAATCGTTATATTCGCCATAAATTAGGCTTGTATAATTATCACTTCTTTTATCAAGATGAAGATCAGAAATATCAACAGAAGAAGCAAGAAAAGAAAATACATTGTCGATAAATTCTTGCTCCTCATCGTTTAAACAAACAGGCTGTTTGTTATCGTCAATAACAAGAATGTGTTCTGGATCTCCGTAAGAAATACTGAAAATGCCTTTTGCTTCACTCATAAAAACACCACCTTTCTAAAGGATTGTACCACAAACAAAAGGAAGGAGAAACAAAAAATGTGGAAATGGGAAAGAACAGGGTTAGCAGTTAAAAAACTGGGTTGCGTAACGGCGGAAATAATGTGGAGCGACACGGAAGAAGAATGGATTCTGTACGCAAAGCCGGGAAATACATCTGACTTGGAAAAACTGGGACCGCTTGAAGGATTTAAAAAAGAAGATTTGAAGAACGTCGAAGAATACGCCGATGGAGTAATACAGGATTATATCGACGACCTGATAAGCGAATGGAAGGAGACGAAAGAAAAATGGAAACATTCTACAAACCATTAACGCCCGCCTTACGATCCGATATCACGGCCGGCATACACAAAAACATGACAGAGTTAAACGCCTGTCAGCCGAACGCCTTAGTCAATATACAGAAAATCGGGCTGATCCAGTTGGAAAAGTTAATAAACGCACTTCCTGACGGATACCCGATACCGCTGGAAAGGAGAAACAGCAGCGAATGAGAAAACAAAAATTTACTTCTTGCATCATAGCGGCAGCAGTCGCAGCTTTTATTTTCGGTTTCGGAGCGGGAACGGCAGCAGAACAGCACACACAGGAAGAAGCCGCCCGGCAGCAGTCAACGGAAATGGTAACTTTACAGGTTTACAACGAAACACAGAAAACATGGGACACCTATCAGGGAACACTTGACAGTGAATGTGGACTTCACGGCGACTGGAAATACGAGATCATGGGAAAAGAACTGGTATTAACGGGCGCACGCCTGATCGGGCAGATCCCGAAAGGAGAATAAATGGCAAGAATTAGCTTTCAAGTACAAGCGATACCGGGCGAAAAGAAATTCAAGGACTTTCAGAAAAATTTCGAAACGATCATGGAAACGCTTTTATATTTGCAAAACGCTTTTCCAAAGATCATCGAAGATCTGGAAGAACCGGAAGACCGTTACGGCGTGGACGTGATAATCGCATTTGACGCGGATCATATCGAAGCACCGGACGGGCAGAAAGGTTTCGGAGTATTCGACACAAACACGGATCGTATTTACATAGCGGCAGACATTCCAGAACCGGAAGAAACGCTGATCGAAACGACGGCGCATGAATTTATGCATTACGTCCAGAAGATCAAAAGGAAGCCGTATTCAGAAGAAGAAGCGGAACGCTTCGCGGAATTTGCTAGATATCAGGTAAAACGCCAGATTATAGAAACAAAGGCGCAGACACAGCCGAAGAAACGACACTTCAAGAACCTGGCACAATATATCGGCAGTGGAAAGAAAAGAAAGAAGATCGTTCGTGACAAATGACCAGAACACGGGGGATATATGAAAAAAGAAAGAAAAATCATTATGACATTATCCGGCGACGGTCTGACAGCGGACGAACTGGGGCGACTGGAAAGGACGATCAGACAGATCAACTACACACGCCGGAAAAATAAAGATACCGAAATTCGGTTCAACTACTCACTGAAAGGAGATCTAACCAATGAAGGAAGAAAAGACAATCGAACAGGCGTTGAAGGACGCGGCAGAACAGGCAGGAGCAAAACCGGAAGAAATGAAAACCGTTGCGGTCGAACAGGTCGCCGGGATTCATGTTTTTAGTTCCGACATGGAAAAACCGCCGATCGTGTTAATTGACGGCGAATTCGTGGACGTGGCGATGCTTCTTGGATTTGCAATCAGCGAATTCATAGACGGAGTGGTAGCACAGGGAATGCAGCGCGCAGACGCCGAAAGAATCGCAATCGAAACAACAAAACAGGCAATCGTGGCAGCGAGAGCAGAAGCGTTTCAGAAAGGAGAAAAACACTAATGGGAATTATGGATGCATTTAAACCGGAAGACCGGACAGAGATTACATATTCTAATTTTTACAATCTAATTAAACAGGCGGCACAGTACGAAATTGTAATGAATGCTGTAAATTGTGACGTACCACACGCATATATACGGGAAACCATGACAGGGAAGAAAGAGGAACACAAAGAAGAAAAAACGGTCATAGGAGCGATAAACGTAAACTTTGACAGCGAAGAGTTCAAAAGAATCAAGGACGAAACGATCAAAGAGAACTTCGGACCGGATGCACTGGAAGAGATACCGACGGATCATATACAGGCAGGCGCAAAAACCGGTTCACGGGATAAGAAAACAAGTGAAGAGGAAGGAGAAAAGAACCATGGCAAAAATGAACCTGAAATTTAAAGACTTCTTAACATTATTAAGTCCGGCGCAGTATATCACGGTACAGGACGAAGACAACCCATTAAAACAGGGAGAATCTGACGCGATCTTCAAAGGAAAAGCAGCAAAAGCCCGCCGGGAAGAAGAACTGGCAAACCGTGAAGTAAAAATGATAGCACCGACAGGAGATCCAGACCTTCCGGGAACTTATGTTTTTAAGATCTGGTTATATAAATAATGACGGTCGGAGAGATCAGGGAAGTTTCGCAACCGTCGGCGCGGGCGTGGATCGAAAAGGATGGGATCGTAGTATTTACGGACTGGTTCTATAAGGTTCCGGAAGACCTACAGAAAGCAACAGTCAAAGAATTTAATCTATATCAAGAAATCCGCCACAAGGACTGGGAAAAACTGGGGCTTGATGCACCAATGCAGCCAGAAGAAACGCCGGACTATGGCTTTTCTGATCTAATGATGAAACTTTACTATAAAATAACAATTTGATTCAAAAGGAGATCTAACCAATGCAACAATACATAATAAACAAACCGATTCGGTTAATTGAATTATTTGCCGGAATCGGATCACAGGCCATGGCGTTGCGGAATCTGGGAGCAGATTTCACGACCTATCGGACGTGTGAATGGTGGATTCAGCCGAACGCAAGTTATAAAGCGATCCATTGTGCGGACGACACAAAAGACTATAGCGCAGATTTTAGCAAAGAACAGATAGCCGAAAAGCTGTCGCGATACGGAATTTCCAACAACGGAAAAGATCCAATGGCAGAAGATAAAATCAGAAAGAAACCGGAATGGTGGCTTCGCGAAGTATACAACAACATCTGGGCGACGAAAAACCTTGTAAATATCCAGAATATCACAGGCGACGATCTGGGAGTGGTGGAAACAGATAACTACACCTACATAGTAACATATTCATTCCCGTGTCAGGATTTAAGCGTCGCCGGGAAAATGGCTGGCATGGATAAAGGATCAGGCACACGGTCCGGTATGCTATGGGAAGTCGAAAGACTTCTGGACGAAATGAAAGAACTTCCGCAGATCCTTCTAATGGAGAACGTGCCGCAGGTCATGCAAAGAAAGAATTTACACAATTTTGAAGCATGGCAAGAGTTTTTAACCGGGAAAGGCTATAAAAATTATGCAAAGATCCTGAACGCAAAAGACTTCGGCATTCCGCAGAACAGACAGCGCGCCTATATGGTGTCAATTCTGGGCGATTATGATTATCAGTTCCCGGAAGAAACACCACTAGAAAAGACCATGGACGATTTACTGGAAGATGAAGTAGAAGAAAAATTCTATGTAAATTCGGAAGCTGCCGACGGACTTATCACGGAACTGATACAGAGCGGGCGACTCGAAAAAAAGTGTCAAAAACCATAAGAGGGGGGGGGCAGAGGTAGCAAAGACCGCCACGAATGGGACTTAATCAGGATAAAAAGACAATGCAGATCGGCAACATAATGAAAGGCGCGTCCGGGTGGGATAATCCGAGCGTCGGCCGTGTTTACGATCGAAAAGGCCTTTCCCCAACACTCAATTCGTGTACAGGGGGGACGACAACCCTATATCATAGTGAGGTGCGACAGTGAAAAAAAGAATACCGATAGCGATTAGAGGTAGAAACCCGGAAAATCCTTCGGACAGGACGCCAGGAATCCCGACCATACAGAGAATCGAGCCACAACAGGAAAATATCTGCAATACATTAACGACAGTCAATAAAGACACGATGATTCTTGAAATTGTAGAAGATTCTGTAAATCCGATTAGGGGGGAGAATCCAGAAGTTAGGAGCGTTAGGCGGAGAACATCAAGGGAATTTAGTATTTGACAGTTGCGGGATATGCCGTTGTCTGACAGCGACAGAATACAAACACGCGACGAAGATTATCAGAACAGGACAAAAAGAATGTTAGAAGCAGTAATGATAAAACAGGCGACGAAAGTCGGGTCTATAAAATGGCAAGTAGGGGGGTGGCTGATCTTAGTTTTCCCACATCAAAGACCAGACGCGGACGCGTTCAGGCAGGCGGGACCGTCAGCCCCACAATAATGTCAAGCAATCAGGAATTATACAAGTTGGAGCGTAACGAAATGGAATCATACAGAATCAGAAGACTGACACCGTTAGAGTGTTGGCGGCTTATGGGATTTTCAGACGAAGATTTCAAAGCGGCAGAAGAAAACAAATTAAACAGCGATACGCAGTTATACGCACAGGCAGGGAATTCAATCGTTGTGAATGTGCTGGAAGCAATATTCGGGGAAATAATACCGAAAAGCCAGGACATGGAAGAAGAACCAGAAGAAGAATCGGAACAGGAGAAAATAGAAAGCATGGACGCGATAAAACAGAAAATCTATGAACTGACAGAAACGGAGTTGAAAGCAGCAAACGAAAAGTTCCCACTGTTTGCAAGTTCTCACGAAGCCTACGGCGTAATTTTTGAAGAATTCGACGAGACACGCGACGAACTGGAATCACTGGAATATAGCATCGATCAATTTTGGTCGGACGTGAAAGAAAATTCTTCGGAAGATATAAAGAATAACAGACTGACGCGGATTTATGAAAAATCAATCGATCTTGCAGTCGAAGCGATCCAGACCGCAGCAATGGCGCGAAAAGGAATTTTAAGCAGCTATCAGAAAGGAGATCCGGCGCATGGAGAAACGACAGAGAATTGAAGAAGCATTGAAAGAAATCGGGATTTATACCGTGGAAGACCTAAACAGAGCGATCAAAGAGGAAAAACCGCTTGATCTGGGAATCATGACCGGGCAGGCGGCAGCAATGAGAAGGGCGGGCTAAATGGATATAAAGGGAAATCGAATCATAGCCGTTGATTTTGACGGAACACTACATACGGGAACATGGCCGGAAATCGGCGAAGTAAACACGACTGTTTTTAATTTCTGCCGGAATGAGCAGTTAAACGGATCGCGCCTGATCTTATGGACGAACAGAACAGGGAAGCAATTAGAAGACGCGGTGGCGTGGTGCAAGGAACGCGGGCTTGAATTTGACACGGTAAACGAAAATCTGCCGGAACTGATCGAATTATACGGGAACGATTGTCGAAAAATCAATGCAGATATCTATATCGACGACAAAGCAGTAAATCCAATGAGAAGACGGCAGATTGCCGGACTTACATCGTTAAACCCATACGACAACCAGACAGACCGAGAAGCATTCACAGAAATACAGAAAACGAAAGAAGCAGAAAGAAAGGAATCTAACCAAAATGAAGAAACTGAAAAGAATTCTGAAAATGATATCCAGACGGAAGAGACAAGAGAGACTGAAACGGAATTATAAAAAATATTCCTTACAAATTCCGCGCCTGATGAAACAAGAAACAACAATGGAACTTGATTTCACGGCCGGATATCTGATCGGACAGTTTGAAGCAGCCTACGAATACGGGGAACTGTCAGAGAAGCAACACGACGAATTAACACAGATCGTCAGCTATATTCACGAAGGGCAGAGAGAAAAAAAGGAAAATGAATAAAAGAAAAAGCGGATTACAGAAGATAAAAACTTCCGTGATCCGCCTTTTCGAACGATATCGAAATCTAACCAAAACCATAATACACCCGGAAGGAGTGAAAAGTCAATGAAAAAGACATATGAAAATAGCCGTTTAGAGTGGCTGACGAATGAAGATATAGAAGCGAATAACGAAAGTGAATCTGTCGTGATTGTACAGGTAAGCGAAAAAATCGCTTGCCCGGTTATACGGATAGAAAATAATCTACAATGCGAAATTTGCTTTTTGTGCGAGATAGTAGATCGGGAAGAATACGAAAAAACCACGCAGAAAGGCAAAATCAAAGAACTAGAAAAGAAGGTTCGCAAATTAAAGGGAGAAAGAGACATTCTTTCGCAAAGATTAGACGCGGCCACGGCAATTACTGCCGGAGAGATACACGGACGACAGAAGGCAGAAGAAACGATCGAAGAAATGAAAGCCGGGTTCAGGGAACTAGAACGCGTGTTCGGAGATTTGCCGCCGGAGATCGTTTCGTTATACAGAATACCAGATCGGGAAGGATAAAAACACGAACGCGTGTTTTTTCTATATATAAGAAAGAAATCTTAACCGTCCTTGTAATGGGTATTAACAAATCAGACACTATTATTTTTTATATATAAAATCAATAAATACATACATGGACGGGAAGGGGGATCCTATGAAACAGAAACGAAGCTATGATAACTATGACTACAACGAAGCGTATCAGTATGATCTTGACAAAGAGATAGAGAAGGCAGCAAGAGAGAAGTTCAGACAAGAGAACCCCATGTTGATAGATTTCGAAGAACAGTGGAAACATCAACAGGAAAAACTTGAAGAATGGGAGTATGAAAGACTGTTGAAGGAAGGAAAGGTGGAAAGCCTTTACAGAACATCAACGATTAAGTGTAAAAACTTGAAATCAGGGAAAGAGATTGCGGAAGTAATGATCTATCCGTCTTTCTATAACCGGGCAGATATGCCACACACGAAGAAAAAAAGAGAAACGAAGCCGTCGCAAAGGAATTTGAACGATAAGAACGCCCGTCGATATGTGATCCGCCTTGCGAATATCAATTTCGGGGAAGGGGATATCTGGGCGACGTTCGGGTGGGACGATCGCTACATACCGGAAGATATAGAGAGAGCAAAAAAGGACGTGACGAATTTTATCAAACGCGTGAACCGCAAGAGAAAGAAACGCGGGTTCGATAACATGAAATATATCTACGTTCTGGCCGTGGACGATTACACACGCCCACATTTTCACATACTCATGAGCGGCGACGGCGTGGATCGTGACGAATTAGAAGCAATGTGGGGAAAATGCAAGCGACCAAACACGCGTCGGGTAAAACCGGACGAAGATTTCGGAATAACCGGACTTGCCACCTACATTTCCCAAAATCCGCACGGGACAAAACGGTGGTGCAGTTCAAAGAACTTAAAAAAGCCACCAGAGCCGACAAGATCATACCGGAAATTTAAGAAACGCCGGGTTGAGAAAATGGCAAAGGATCACGAAACACTGAAACAGAGCCTTGAAAAAGAATACGCGGGCTATCGCTTTTTAGACGCCGAAGTGAAGTTTAACAGAGTGACGGCAGCGTTTTACATATACGCAAGAATGACAAGAGACTGAAAGGGGAGATCAAATGGCGGTCAAATTACAAAACATGAAAAATTCAGAGATCACGGAGCAGATAAAACTTTTTAACTGGGCGCGGTCCGTCCGGGAGTTTGTACCGGAATTAAAGTTATTGCATCATATCCCGAACGAAGGGAAGCGAACAAACGGCGCACTGTTGAAAGCTGCCGGAATGGTGGCGGGCGTTCCCGATCTGTCGCTTCCGGTAGCGCGCCGGGGATTCAACGGCTTGTACATCGAAATGAAATTCGGGGACAACAAGCCGACAAAAGATCAGGTCGAATTTATGGCCATGTTAAAAGATCAGGGCTATAAAACGGCTGTTACATATTCGGCAGAAGAAGCGCGAAGCCTGATCCGGCACTATCTGGCACGGGCAGACAACTTCGATCTGGTTAATTGCGAGGAAGCCCCGAAAATATTCGGGTGCTGTGAAGGTGTAGAAGCAGACTGGACGCCATGCGCGAACTGTGAACTGTACAAGAGAAATAAACAGCCGGAATGGTAGGAAGGAGAAGGAACAATGTTTGTAAGATTAAGAGATTTCAAAAGGCTGATAAAAGAAGCCTACACGGGCGCGGGCCTATACGTTGCGCGTCGGGGCGATCAACTTCTTTTCGGCGGCTCATACTGGGCAATCGTCACGATAAAAGAATCACTGGACAAAAAGGCGCTGGCAGCAGTGATTGAATTAACGGGCGAAATGCCAGAAGATGGGGGGGCTTTCAAAGCGACGAAGGAAGCCAACCAGTACGAGATCAACGAAGTACACTGGAATTTGATAGACGCAACGGAGCAGTACGAAGACGAGGAAGAAGAACTGACAGTGACGCGCCTTGTATTAAACAAACACCCATACGGTCAGACTATGCGGATTCTACAAGCAGAAGACGGACAAGTGGACGTACTGGGCGAAGGATTTATTCAGGCGATCGATCCGGCATCAATGAACACCGATTACGAATACAAGATCAAGGGACCGTTTATCAATCGGCATTTTCCGAAACAGGTATACTGGAAAAGTGGAGCAACAACCATGACCGCATTTCTTTTCAATCGCGACGATATGAAAGAAAAAGATCTACTGGACTATTTGCAGAATACGAAGATCGAAGGATAAGGAGAAGCGACCATGGCGTATAAACTGGATAAAAACACAAAAACGATTGTCCGGGCGATCATAAAGGATCAGGAGAAACGGGACAGAAGAAAGCACACAGGGCAGTACACAGCGTTTGACCAACGGGCAGATAAAGCGATCGAAGAAGCAAAAGAGAATATAGAACTGCAAGGATTCACAAAGGTAACACGCGATCAGGTTATCGGGAAGATCTTCCAGAGTTTGAAAGATAATACGCCGTGGGAGTTGTTGGGGGAAACATATTGTTGCCGTCGCCTATTCTACGAATACCGGAAAGAATTCTGTTATCATGTGGCAGCGTCAATGGATATGATCGGCAGCAGTAGGAAGACAGGTCAGAAATGAACAGCGACAGAAGATAGAATGGAGAGTGACAAGTGGCGAAAGAATATGCAAAAGCCTTTTACAATTCCGAAGCATGGAAGAAGACGCGGAAAGCCTACTACGACAGCAAGGGTGGAATGTGCGAGCGGTGCCAGAAAGAATTCGAAGAAGGCAAGCGCAGCTTGAAAGAAGTCAACATCGGAACGATAGTGCATCACAAGAAATGGATCACGCCGAAGAATATAAACGATCCGAACATCACGTTGTCGTGGGATAATCTGGAAGTTGTGTGCGACGAGCACCACAACGCGGAACATCACGGCAAGCCGAAACGATACAGGTTTGATCGTAACGGCAATATCATTCCAACAAAAACATTTTCCTGAAAATCAAAAACAGATCAGCCAAAAACAAAAACAAAATCGCGAATCGCGCGCCAACCACTCCCCCGGGGGTAGCAAAAATTTTTCTACCAAAAGAACCGAGGGAGCTAGGTAAAAAAAACTCTCCGCAGGCGCGCGCACGTGAGAGGGGGTGTAAATGCATGGGTTTAGAGAAAGATAGAGAGATAAAACCCGAAGAAGATCAGGTTTTACCGGAGTTATTGGAACTTCTGGAAATATTCAGAGATTTGCCGGAAGCACGGAAAAAGAACCTGAAAACGAGACTGAAAAAAGAAGCAGCGGGCGAGATTTTAACCGAAGCAGAGGTCGAAAAGGAACGAAAAAAGATCATGGAATTGTTCAAGGACGTTGAGGACGACCGGAAAAAGAAAATGATCGAACGCAAGGTAAAAGAAATGGCTTTTCAGGCCGTGGCAATCCGGGAAGCGAAATACTCAATCATGACGGAAGGACTAAAAACCGAAGTCGTGAACGGATCGCAAAGATACATGAAAGAGAATCCGGCAGTTGCAACCTTTGACAAATATTCGCGGGCGTATAACTCAAATATCGACAAACTGATCGAGTATTTACCGCCACAACAGACGGAGAAAATAAGCAAGTTGGCAGCGTTCAGAAATGCATAACGTATATGCGAATTACATTGTCGAGTATCACGACAAGATCGAACGCGGGCAGATCATAGCGGGAAAATGGATAAAGAAAATCTATAAAATCCTAGTTGACGGCATAAAATCCGGCGACTGGGATTTTGACGCAAAGAAAGCAAATAAAGCGATCCAGTTTATCGAAAATTTCTGCCACCACTCAAAGGGACGGAACGACCTTTTCAAGTTGGAATTATGGCAGAAAGCTATAGTTTCGGCAATCTTCGGAATACTGGATAAAAAGACTCACAGACGGCAGTTCAGGGAAATCTTTCTTCTGGTCGGACGTAAGAATGGAAAAAGCCTTTTCGCAGCGGCAATCATGGCATACGTGGCGTACATCGACGGAGAATACGGCAGCGAATTATATTGCCTTGCGCCGAAACTGGATCAGGCCGATATCGTATACGACAGTTTTTATAAAATCACACAAGCAGAAGAAGAACTGGCAGAAGTGACGAAGAAGCGGCGATCTGATATCTACATAGAGGAATTAAACACCACAATAAAAAAGATTGCGTTCAATGCAAAGAAGGCGGACGGATTCAACCCGACCATGACAACAAACGACGAAATGGAAGCATGGCCGGGCGATCAGGGCTTGAAGCAGTACGAAGTTATGGTTTCGGGTACAGGAGCGCGAACAGAGCCGATCACGCTCTCTACATCAACCGCCGGATATGTCAACGACGGAATCTTTGACGAACTGATGAAGCGATCAACCGCATTTTTGAAAGGATCGAGCAAAGAAAGACGCTTGCTTCCGTTCCTGTACATGATCGACGATCTGGAAAAATGGAACACAAAAGAAGAACTGGCGAAAGCAAATCCGAATTTAGGCGTTTCGGTTCAGTGGGAATTCTTCGAAGAACAGATCGCGATCGCCCTACAGTCGTTATCAAAAAAAGCGGAATTCATGACGAAGTATTGCAACATCAAGCAGAATTCTTCGATTGCGTGGCTTGACTATGAGACAGTGGCAAAGGCAGCAGGACAGCCGTACACACTGGACGACTTCCGGGGTTGTTATTGCGTGGCCGGTATCGACCTTTCACGAACAACCGACTTGACAGCCGTTTCACTGGTTATTGAAAAGGGCGGAAAGAATCATATCATCACTCAATTTTTCATGCCACAGGAACGCTACAACGTGGCGATCGATGAAGAAGGCGTCCCATACAACATTTTCAAAGAACAGGGCTATCTCACGATATCGGGAGAACATCAGGTAAATTACAAAGACGTGTTCGCGTGGTTCGTGCGTCTGATAAAAGAATATAAGATCCGACCATTAAAAGTCGGCTACGACAGATATTGCGCGGGTTATCTGGTGGAAGAAATGAAAGAAGCAGGCTTCCACATGGACGACGTATATCAGGGAACGAACCTGACGCCCGTATTAAATACTTTCGAAGGAGATTTGAAAGACGGAATGTATCTGATTGGAGAAAATAACCTGTTAAAATCACACCTGTTAAACGTGGCCGTCCAGATCCAGACAGACGACAGCAGAATGAAGCCTGTCAAGATTGAAAAGCGGGCGCACATCGACGGCGCGGTATCGATCTTCGATGCGCTGGCCGTAAAAATGAAATATCACAAGGAAATCGGCAGACAATTACAGAATGCAGCATAAGAGAGGGCGTGCCCCTCTCTTTTTTACGTCTAAAAACAGGTCAGAAATGAACGCACTTAAAAGATAAACTGAACTGTGAATAAAGCCGAAAGGGGGTAGAACGAAACGGGAATATTAAAAGATTTTGCGACATTCCGCAAAATGAAGTTTAGTCCGATCTTCACGATCCGGGGAGAATACAACGCGTCGGCGGATATGGACGCAAGCGATATTATCGGATCAATAACAAATTGTATCGCAACGAACGTCGGAAAACTGACGCCGCAGCTTATCCGTACAGATTCGCGCGGAATGATGATTCGCGACGATTATCTGGCGAAACTTCTTTCCTTGCGTTGGTCGCCGGAATTGTCCGTATACGACGCACTGTACAAAATGGCGGCACAGCTTGTCAGAAATTCCAATGCATTCGCAGTGATTTTTTACAATGACGATTTTTCCAAAGTCAAAAGCATTGTGCCAATCACGACACGCGGGTTCAGAGTGTGGGAAGACGAAGAAACCGGAGCAATGTTATTCCGGTTCACGTGGGACTATGACGGGAAGATCTACACGGTCCCGTATCAATCCGTGATCCACCTGAAAGCGAGATTCGACAGAAAGCGTTTTTTAGGATCTGAACCAGATCCGGCATTGAAAAACACACTGGAATTACTGGACGCAACCGGACAGGCCTTGCGGAATCTGGTTAAAAATTCCGCCAACCTGAAAGGTTATCTGAAATATAACAACTTTGCGGACGACGAAGAACTGAAAAAGAAAGTAAAAGAATTTCAGGAAGCATACATGGACGCGAGCAACGAAGGCGGACTGGGTGGACTGGATAACACAATGGAATTTCACGAAATCAACCAGAAAGCCCCAACTATTCCGACGCTGCAATCGCAGTTTTTACGCGATAACGTATACCGCTATTACAACGTGAATGAAAATATTTTAATGTCAAAATTTTCAGAATCAGATTGGAACGCATTTTACGAAAGTGTGATCGAACCGATCGCCCTTCAATTATCACTTGAATTTACATTCAAATTACTGACGGAGAGGGAAAGAGGATTCGGAAACAAGATCATATTTTCTTCAAATCGTTTACAGTATGCGACTTTGCAGACACGATCAACAATCGGATCGGTTCTGTATGACCGAGGAATTATCACAATCAACGAGTTCCGGGAACTTCTCTACTATGAGCCGATCGAAGACGGCGACGTGAGAATGGTATCACTGAACTACGTGAAAGCGGACGATCAATCACTGTACCAGACGGGGCAGCAGAACGGAAGCGGCGGCAACGGACCGCCGGAAGGCGACGGACAGCAGCAGGCGGCGAAAGTACCGCTTGAAATGCTCATGAACGCTATCTATGTACAAGCAAAACTGAAAGGGGGCAGACAATGGCGGACGTATTAAAAGGGCTTGAAATCAAAAACATGACCGACATTTCCGCAGATCTCTACTTTTACGGCGATATCGTGTCGGACTGGTGGGGGGCATGGCAGAACGAAGATCAGTACCCGGACGCAATCAAGAATTTTCTTTCACAGGCAGAAGGAAAAGACTTGAATGTATATATTAATTCCGGCGGCGGATCAGTGTTCGCAGGAATGGCGATCTACAACATGATTAAACGCCACGGAGAGAAAAACAAAGTAAAAGTATACGTGGACGGTTTGGCCGGTTCGATTGCATCTGTAATCGCATTCGCGGGAACAGAGCCACCGGAAATTCCGTCGAATGCATTTTTGATGATTCACAAGCCATGGGGCGCAATTTCCGGCAATGCGGACGAAATGCGAAAAATGGCGGACGATCTGGATAAAATACAGACCGGAATCATGAACGTATACGAAGATCATCTGGCGGAAGGCGTCACGATCGACCAGGTGGAAGCGTTGGTAAATGCCGAAACGTGGTTAGACGGCAAAGAAGCGGCGAAATATTTTGATATCGCGCAAACTGACGCGGCCGATTATGTGGCAGCAGTCGGCGACTATTTGACATACGCCGGAAAGTTGCCGGAAAAATTCAAATCACACCAGAAACAGCCGGAGCAGACACAAAAGGGGCCTACACCGGAAGAACAGGCGAAAGCGGCAGCAGACGCCGAAAAAAGAAACCAGATCAAAAGATTATGTATCAAGGGAATGACGAAAGGAGAATAAAGCGACAATGAAGCATGAAGAACTTGTAAACATGAACATGAAAGACCTGAAAGCAAGACTGAAAGAGATCGGCACACAGGCACAGACAGCAGAAGGCGAAGCATTGGACGCCCTGACAACCGAAGCCGAAGACATTAACGGCATTTTACAGGATATTCAGAACCGCGCAAATATCGCAGGACTGGCAGCACAGGCGGGCGACGATGCCGGGGAAGGAACACCGGGAGAGAAAGGCGACAACGTGAAGAATAAAAAGCGCGAAGAAAGAGGGCAGAGCCTAAAAGACGGAAAGACAGTACAGTTCAACGCAAAAGTGGCGTTCGGATCTGTACAGAATGCGCTTTCTGTCACACAGGCAGTAACACCAAAACACACTGCAAGCGACATAAAAGAGACATTCAACGACGTTTCTTCACTGGTGGATCGTGTCAGAGCAATTCCGTTAAATGGCGGCGAAACATATCAGAGAGGATATGTAAAAAGCTACGGCGACGGAGCAGGAAGCACAGCAGAAAGCACAGACTATAGCGCAACAGAACCGACTTTCGGTTATGTAACTATGGAAAAACAGAAAATCACGGCGTACACAGAAGAACCAGAAGAAATGGTTAAACTTCCGAACGCTGATTACGATTCTGTAGTAGAAGGATCTGTCACACGCGCGATTAGAAAGTACATGAACCGACAGATTATGATCGGAGACGGCACAAGCGGAAAATTCAAAGGCATTTTCCACAATCCGACAAAACCGGCGGATCAGGTAATTGATCCCGAAACAGACATTTCTATGACAGCGATCACAGATGAAACACTGGACGATATTATCTATGGTTACGGCGGAGACGAGGAAGTGGAAGACGTCGCAGTTCTGATTCTGAACAAAAAGGATCTGAAAGCGTTTGCAAAACTGAAAGACAAACAGGGCCGCAAATTCTACACAATCGTAAACCATGGAAACACAGGAACGATCGACGGCGTACCGTACGTTATCAATTCTGCTTGCAAAGCAGTGACAGACGAGCGGACATCACAAGATGAATATTGCATGGCATACGGCCCACTCAGTAACTACGAAATGCCGATTTTCTCCGATATCGACGCGAGAAAATCAACAGATTACAAATTCAAACAGGGACAAATTGCATACAGGGCGGACATTTTCGCAGGCGGCGCAGTTGCTGCTTATAACGGATTTATCCGCGTGAAACGACCAAAAACAGAATAATAAGAAACAGAAAGGACGGCTAAACCATGACGTATAACGAACTTGTGGACGCGGCAAAATTGCGCGTCCGAAAACTTTCAAACGATGCATTAGACGAAGACGTGAAAACCCACGTCGATTTCGTACTGGCAGACCTGAAAAGAATCGGGGTAAATGAAGAAAAGTATCTGAAAGCCCCGGAAGATCCGTTAATCATTGGGGCTGTCCTTGCGTATGTAAAAGCATATTACGGAATGGACGCATACCACGAAAAATGGTTAGCGGCCTACAATATGCATTTAACCAGAATCAAAGGGGGCGACTACAAATAGACGCATATATCACACTGGTTGAACCGGGCGAAACCAAAGAAGAAGACGTCAAAAACGGCGTGATCGCAACCGTTGAACCGATCGGGCGTGATGAATTTGTGGCAGCGGGACAAAAGGGCATGAAAGCCCGCTATAAGTTCAACGTATGGGCTAACGAATACAACGACGAACAGGAAGTTGAATACAACGGCCGCCGCCTGACGGTATACCGAAGTTACGGCCCGAAGGACGACGGAAAGATCGAACTGTACGCCGGAGAAAGGGCGGGCAATGTATGAAAGTAAAGATCAACATTGACGGGCTTTCCGACGCGGTACAAGAAGAACTGAAAAACTGGAAAGAAGACACGTGCAACCCGGTTCTAAACGAAGCATACAAAGCGGGAGCGGAAGAAGGAAAGAAAGTTCTTTCGCAGGGCGGACCGTACAAGGAGCGCACCGGGAAGTATACGAAGGACTGGGACGTAACGCAAAGAAATACCAGAGTCGGAAGGATAACCGACACAGAATGGTATTCGATACACAACAAAAAACATTATCAATTAACACACCTTTTACAGAACGGACACGCAAGCAGAAACGGCGGGCGTGTCAAAGCCTATCCGCACATCGACAGAGCAGAAGAAAAGGCAGAAAAGACAGCAACAGACTATATCGAGGACAAGTTAGGGGGATAACATGCCGACGATTGAAGAAATCATCAAAAGAGCAACGGCGATTGGGCTTCCGATCACAAAAAATGCATGGAAGAAGACAGCGAAAAAGCCGGTCCCCGATCCGCCGTATATAGTTTACATGGTCAGCGAGAACCAGAGGGGCGACGACAAAAAGAACACGATCCGAAAAGTTGACGGATCACTGGAATTATACACAGACAGAACGCCGGACGAATCACTGGAAAGACAGATTGAAAAGAAAGTTCTTTTCGATCTGCCGTTTAGTAAGTATCAAGCTGAAATCACTTCCGAAAACATGATTCAGACGGCGTACGAATTCAATATCACGCAGAAGAAAGGAAGGAAATAAAAATGGCAGAGACAGAAAGAATCATTCTCGGATCTGGAAACGTCCACATGAAATTATTCGACGGTGAACTACCGGCTGTTGATGATATTTGCACAGACGAAAATCAGGTCTCATACATTCAAGGCGGCGCAACTATCGAGTACAAACCGACATACTACACAGCAAAAGACGATACAAGAAAAATTCAGAAAACAGTTATCACCGACGAAGAAGCAACTTTAAAAAGCGGTTTAATGACATTTTGCGGAAACACGCTTGAAAAAATATGTGATACCGCACGCGTAAGTTATGTGGAAAAGACATCAAACAAAAAGAAAAGAAGAATCGTAAAGGTCGGCGGCGGAAACAATCAGGGCAGAAAGAAATATGTAATTTGTTTCCACCATGAAGATCCGGTGGACGGAGATATCTGGGTAATGATTGTTGGAAATAATCAGGCGGGATTTTCGCTTGCGTTCGCAAACGATAAAGAAACCGTCGTAGACGCAGAATTCACAGCATTACCGCAGGACAAAGAAGGAACACTGATTCATTACGAAGAAGAAGTTTTGGAAGAAGTACTGATGTTAAGCGATACAAGCGAAGAAAGATCGGTCGCAGACTAAATAAAGTAAATTAATCACAAGGCGGCGTATAGACAAAAACGCCGCCTTTTTCAGAAGGAGAAAAGACAATGGCGAACATGAATTTTGATTTTAATAAAATCCAGAGAAGTTTTTTTAAAACGACATTAAAAGACGGTAGAGAACTGGTTGTAAAAATGCCGATGAAAAAAACATTTGAAAAAATTACGGCAGCACAGGAAATGGATCTGGAAGAAATGTCGGCAGCAGATGCAATGGACACACTAGGTGCAATATGTGCGGAAGTGCTGTCAAACAACCTGAATAAAGAAAAAATTACAATGAAATACATGACTGACAATTACGACACAGAAGAAATGGGCGAATTTATAAAAGGATTTATGAACTTTGTAAAAGGAGTAAAAGCAGACCCAAACTAATTATACCGTTCTATGACGATCCGAACGCAAAGGAAATTCATTACAAACCAAAAACAAACGCCGAAAAAATGGTAGCGAAATACACGGGGCTTAATTTTTGGGAAGTGGAAGAATTAGATCTTGACGTTTATTTGTTCATGGCGCGGGAATCGGTAATTTATTTTAATTCACAGACAGAGACAGGGCGGGAATACCTTGAAAACTGTTGGAGAATGACGCAGACGAAGCCGGATCGGCAGCAGTTGCGAGAAAAATTCGGAAAGAAAGGGGGAGAATAAATGGCAAGAAGCAAAATCGCCGGAATTACTATCGAAATCGGCGGAGATACTACGAAGTTAGATAAAGCCATGCAAGGGGCCAATAAAACCGTAAGAACTACACAAACGGAATTAAGAGAAGTAAACAAATTACTGAAATTAGATCCGAAAAATACAGAATTATTAGCGCAAAAACAGGAACTTCTATCAAAAGCGGTCGCCGGGACGTCTGAAAAACTGGATATTTTGAAAGAAGCTGAAAAACAGGTTCAGAAACAGTTTGAACGCGGCGAAGTATCAGAAGAACAATACCGGGCATTACAAAGAGAAATTATTAAGGTTTCGAATAATTTAGACGCGGCGGAAAAAGAAGCCAAAGAAACCGCGCAAGCATTGAAAGACGTCGGAAGGAAAGAAGAAGATATTGAGAAAGTATCGGAACGCGCCGACGAATTCAAAGACAAAATGAAAGCGGCCGGCGAAGCGGTAGAAACCGGAATGAAAGCAGCCGGAGCGGCAATGGTGGCAGCCGGAACGTATAGTTTAAAGTTTGAAAGTGAATACGATCAGGCGTTAAACACGCTTACGACATCAACAGGCGCGGCAGCGGACAAAATAGACGGACTGGATAAAGCAATGGCGGCCGTGTATGAAAACAATTACGGCGAAGATATTCAGGAAGTCGGCGAAGCTATGGGCGTAATTGTGCAGCAGACAGGCGAAATGGATCCGTCGAAATTACAAGAAATGGCGGAAAGCGCATTCACACTCCGGGACACCTTCGATATGGACGTCGGAGAATCTATGCGGGCAGTAAATCAGTTAATGACGCAATTCGGGTTATCTTCCGAAGAAGCGTTCGACCTTGTGGCGCAGGGCGCACAAAACGGGCTGAACAAAAACGATAACCTACTGGATTCAATAAATGAATACGGACCAAAATTCGCGCAAATGGGACTTTCAGCTTCAGATATGTTCAATATGTTCAAAAGCGGAGCGGAAGCAGGCGTTTTTGATATCGACAAATTAGGCGACGCAGTAAACGAATTCTCTATCAGGGTAAAAGACGGAACGGCGGACAATGCTTTCAAAGAATTGGGAATGGACGTGGACGCAACAAAGAAAGCGTTCGGAGAAGGCGGCGAAGCGGCAAAAAAAGCAATGCAGGACACTTTCGAAGCACTGGGAAAAGTATCTGATCCACTTGAACAGAACACTATCGGCGTCGAATTATTCGGCACAATGTGGGAAGATACAGGCGGACAAGCAATTTTAGCAATGGGAAACATGGAAGGCGCGGCGTCGGATGCGGCCGGAACAATGGAAAAGATCAAAGAAATGAGATACGACGATCTGGCAAGCGAATTTCAAGGGCTCGGAAGATCCATACAAACAGAACTAATAAAACCATTAGGCGAAGAGTTAGGACCGGTTGCAAAAGAAACAATCGACACAGTAAAAGAGAATTTGCCGCAAGCGAAAGAGATTTTAAAAGAAGTGCTTACAGATATAACAGAATTTATAAATTTCTTTGTAAGCCATGCAAATGTATTGCTGCCGCTAATAGTGGGAATTGGCGCAGCACTTTTGACGTGGAATGTCGTTACTATGATACAAGGAATGGTGGCAGCTATAAAGGCGTGGACGGTGGCAACCGAAGGAGCGACACTGGCTCAAAAAATACTGAATTCAACAATCTTAGCAAATCCGGCGGCGTGGATCATAACAGCGATAGTCGGGGTTGTAACAGCATTAGTTTTACTGTGGAATAATTGCGAAGCATTCAGAGAAGCAGTAAAGGGAATTTTGTCAGCTATCGTACAATTTTTCAAAGACGCATGGAACAAAATTCAGGAAGCGTGGGCGGCCGCACAACCATATTTCGAAATGGTAAAAGAGGGAATCAAAACCGCTTTTTCAGTAGTTGTGGAAATCCTGACAGCACCGTTTCGGATCGCTTGGTTTCTGATAACGTCAATCTGGGACATTGCAACTACATATTTTCAGAATGTGTGGATTGGAATTCAGACCGTTTTTTCGGTCGTCGGGCAGGTAATCGGCGGATTTTTCGAATCTGCATGGATCATTATAAAAGGCGTCTGGGACGTGGTGGTTCTGTATTTTCAAACAATATGGTCGAATATACAGGCCGTCTTTTCGGTGGTAGCCACAGTTTTGGGCGGATTTTTTCAAGTTGCATGGACCACAATTACAACCATATGGGACGTGGCGACCGGGTATTTTCAAATGATCTGGTCTGTGATACAGGGAATTTTTTCGGTTGTACAGTCTGTACTTTCTGGCGACTTTTCGGGCGCATGGGAAGCGATCAAAGGTATCTGGTCGGCTGTGACGGGTTGGTTCGGTCAGGTATGGTCAGGGATTCAGAATATTTTCGGATCTGTCGGAAGTTGGTTCGGATCAATCTTTCAGTCAGCATGGAACGCGGTTCAGAATGTCTTTTCAAACTGGGGATCGTTCTTTTCTGGCTTGTGGGGCATTATACGAAATACATTTTCAAATCTGGGAACGTCTATCGCAAACGCGATCGGTGGCGCGGTCAAATCCGGTATCAATGGCGTAATATCCATGATTGAAAATACGGTCAATTCTGCAATCAGAGTTATCAACGGAGCAATTAACTTGATTAACAAACTTCCGGGTGTGTCGGTTGGATCGGTCGGATATGTAGGACTGCCACGACTGGCGAAAGGCGGAATATTAACCAACGGCCGCGCGATCGTTGCAGAAGCAGGGCCGGAGATCGTTGAAATGGTAAACGGAAAAACAATCGTTACACCACTTTCAGGCACAGCGAAAAACACATCACTCGAAAGAAACTTCGGCAGACAGAAAGGAACGCTAAAACAAGAAATCAACATGAATATAGAAAACTTCTATAACAACAGAAAACAGGACGTGCGCGAACTGACGGAAGAAGTTATGGAAATGGCGCAGGAATTGAAGGAAAGGGACGACAAAGTATATGCTTAATGAATTTTACGACGATATCAACAGTTTTACATATAACGGGCGGAATTCCCTTGATATGGGACTGGCAGTATACGAAAAAGAAAACATATACGGCCGTCCAAAACCCGTTATTGAAAAAGTAAACATTCCGGGACGTGGAGACGTGATTCTGAATAATAAAACAGATCCGATCGATAACGAAGAATACGAAGATTTCCAGAAGACGTATAAGTGTTATGTAATGCCGGAAGAATATCAGGATCTTGAAATGGTCGCCCGGAATGTGTATGCGTGGTTATACCAGACCGTGCAATATTCACGGCTTGACGACAGTTACGAACGCAATTACTACAGAATGGCTCATGTATCGGAAGAAATGTCGGTGGAAGAAATCGCCGCCGCACTTCTGGGGACCTTAGAAATACAGTTCACTTGCCACCCGTACAAATATTCATACGACGGCGAAAGAACACTGACACTCACAAAAGCGACAAGCATTTTCAATACAGAAGGCTTTACAGCCTATCCGTACATGAAGATCTATGCGACGGGTGCGGTTACGTTGTACATCAACGACCGCGCCCATACATTCAAGGAAATAGAAGACTACATCGAAGTAGACAGCGCGTTATTAAATGCGTACAAAGGGGATGCGCTACAAAATAACAAAATGACTACGACATTATTTCCAAAACTGGCAGCGGGCGAAAATAAAATCCGTTGGGCGGGCAATGTAAAGAAAATTGACATTGTGCCGCGTTGGTGCTGTCTGTGATACCGATTCTATATGATCCCCTTGAAACGCAATTTGATTCAAACGGAATCGGACTTCTGACGGACGCGATATCTTGCATTGTAGAAGAAGAAAGAAACGGATCTTTTGAGCTGACTTTACAATATCCGCAAGAAGGACGTCTGGCCGATTACATCGTGGAAGATGCAATTATAAAGGCAAAACCAAACGACAAAGACAAAGATCAGCTATTCAGGATCTATAAATCAGGAAAGCCGATCGGGGGCGTGAATACCTATTACGCCGAACATATCAGTTACGAATTGAACATGAATCCGGTATGTCGTCCTAAAATATCCGGCAAAAACGCACAGGAAGCAATCGCGCAACTTTTAGAAGAAGCTGTGATTGAAAACAACTATACGGCGTGGTCGGATATCACAACCAGAAACAGCACACAGATAGACGACGTGTTAAGTGTGAGAAACATTCTGGGCGGTGCAGAAGGATCGATCCTTGATGTCTGGGGCGGGGAATATCAATTTGATAATTTTACCGTGAAGCTGCATAAATCCCGTGGAACAGATACCGGGGCGACGATCCGGTACGGAAAGAACCTGATTTCGGCAGAACAGGAAAGAAACATCGGCGACGTGATAACGGCGATATTTCCATATTGTTATTACACGCCGGAAAAGGAAGAAGGAGCGACAGAAGAACCGGATCCGGTTTTCGTTTCCCTTCCTGAAAAGTTTATCAACACACCGAACGCGGACAAATACGCTCGCCTAAAGTGTGCGCCAATGGATTTTTCTGACGAATTCGAAGACGGCGTGATCGTATCGGAAGAAATGCTTCGGAAGGTTGCAAAAGCCTATACAGAAAGCGGAATCGACGAACCGAAAATATCGATCAAAGCCACATTCCAAAATCTGAAAAAGACAAAGGACTATGAAAATATACAGGCACTTGAAACGATCGGAATTTGTGACACTGTAACGGTTATGATTGAAAAACTGGGAATCGAAGTCAAAGCAAAGATCGTGAAATACTCATACGATAGCATAAAGGAGCGATTCGACAGTGTAGAGATAGGAGAACCAAAAACAAATCTGACAAAGACAATCACGGCGGCGCAGAAAGAGCAGAAAGAACAGATTATAAAATCTGCCACGCGTGCGGAAATCATACAGAAACGCATCGAACAGACTATAAAGGATGTAACAGCGGCAATCACTGGAAATTCTGGCGGACACGTGCTTTTATATCCGGCAGAGAATCCGCAAGAAATCTATATCATGGATACGGATTCGACAGCAACGGCGAAAAACGTCTGGCGTTGGAATCTGGCCGGACTGGGACATTCTAGTAACGGAATTGGCGGACCGTTTGAAACGGCGATCACGGCAGCAGGTCAGATCGTGGCCGATTTTATTGCAGTCGGAAAGTTAAACGGCGCACTGATTGAAGCCGGGACCATTAACGCGGAATCCCTGTCGGTAGAGTATAAACAGAGTGTAAAAAAGTATACAGACGACGGCGACGCGAAACTGTTATCGGAAATGAAGTCGCGATTCGAAGTAACAGGCGAATCAATCACGGCGGAAGTAGAAAGAGCGCAGGCAGCAGAAAAGACCATATCGGATGATCTGGAACTGACAAAGCAGGACGCGGAAGATTTCAAAGAAAATGTCGAAGGAGCATTCCGGGACGGCATAATCACGGAAACGGAAGCACAGACGATCGAAAGATATATCAAAGAACTGGAAAAGGATAACGCTTCGATTCAGAAACAATATAACGCAGTGATAGACTCAGCTTCGAGACAGTCAGCAGCTACAGGAAGCAATTTTTCAATTAAATTCAACGAAAACTGCAAAACGGAAGTATCATCAAGCGGCACGAAATACGATTATCTATATTTATACTATCAGAAAGACGGAAAGATCTACAAGGCACTGGACAAAGTAAGCGGCGCAGATATCGCCGGGAAAACGTACATTGTGCCGTCGACTGATATCTACGTACAATGGTATTCGGATGTATCAGGCAATAAAGACTATGGTTTTTCAATCGACGAAATCAAGCAGGTATCAACGACAGCAGATACAATCGGAACGGAAAGTGCGCTTCCGACCTACGAAGTAATTGAAGCAGCCACCGTGTCGATGATCCAGACGTCACACCCATATGAAAATTATATGCGTAAATTGTGGCATTACAAAAAAAGGACAGCCACACGGTCAACGCTCATCAGCAAGAAAAATGCATACACGAACGCATACAACGCGCTGTTAACCGCGATCAACAACGCAATTTCAGACAAAAAGATCACGGCGACAGAGAAAGCAAATGTCAATACGAAATTCGATGCATATAACGCAGCACTGGCGGATTTGAAAGAGACAATCGAAGCAGCGGGCGTGGACGTGGCAGCAGTCGCGGCGGCAGCAGTCGCGGAATATGCAAGAGCAGCGATCAAAGTAGAAGCGGACAAGATCACGTTAAGGGTAACAAAGCAGGAAGCGGAATCGCTGATTGAACAGAAGGCAGAATCTATCAGGCTAAAGGCTTCAAGAATTAGTTGGGAATCAACTTATTCAAGCATGACGCCAAACGGAACGCTGACTTGCCAGAATGCAACAATCAGAGGGACACTGTACAGCGAAAATGGAAAAAATAAAGTATACCTTCGGAGTGGACGAATGGAAATTACGTATAATTCACGGGAAATCGGATTGATCGGTGGAAATGGATTTAGCGGATATTCAGACAAAGAAGGATTAAACTTCGACTTGGAATACACAGGAGACTACATGGCATGGGCGGCGCAGCCTTCTTCCGGCGCAAATTACAGTACAAAATGGACGTATGCAAGATCGAGTTTTGCAAACATGACGGGAGACGCGCTTAATGCAGGATGCGATATAGATATGCACTACTGGAAGATTAAGAACCCGTCGTTCGAAGGCGGTGGAATAACACAGACAATCAACTATGTTCAGGTTTTGGCTGTTAATTCAGACGGAACAATTCAAAGTTGGGGACCGAACGGACGAATGGGATTTAAAAACGGAATCTTGATCGATTTAAGCTATTATACGAAGTAAAGGAGAAAAACATGGAACAGGAAGAAAAAGAGGTTCAGAAAGAAGAACAGAAAGAAAGGGAATACGAATTACAGGAAGGAACGCCAACAGAAAAAACAGTGGAAGCAAACACAGGGACAACAGAGCGTAAAGAGAGCGAAACAGAAAAGGCATTAAAAATATTATTAGGAGAAGAAAAGTAGATGAGCATGACAGAAGCTGCAAGGCAGATCCGAAAACTGATTGAAATAATGGCGAACAACCTAACCGACGAACAGGCGGCGAAATTGCCATACTGTTTCCCAGAATGGAAAGAAGGAATGGAAGTGAAAGAGGGCGAACGTTACGCATCGCGAAGTGTCGCCACATTCACGGGGAACAGCGACAAAGAATTGGAAGGCGCGATCCTTTTCAAATGCAAAAAGACACATATAACCACTGCTAACAATACACCGGAAGAATCGCCGGAATTATGGGAAGCATTGTAGAAAGGAGAAACAATGGCAGAAGATAAGAAGGAAGAACAGAAAAAAACAAGACTACCAGACGGGTTCAGGATTGAACAGGCGAGAAACTATCTTCGAATGCATATTAACCGTGCAGCGGCTATATATGATTTACCCGGAGAAGTTATAGATCTAATCATTGAAGGGCTTCTAGCAGAGGAACAGCGGCAAAGAATCGCGCTCATGGCAGAACAGACCGACATTTTAGTTAATGGAAAGGAGAACGAAGCATAATGGCAACAGATATCACAATCACACAGGAAATCACGATTGAACTTGACGGGAAAAGTCCGTTTGAATACGTGGTGATGAAACAGGGCGACAAGGATTCGCGAATTCTAGCCGTTTCGCTGTTGCAGAACAAACAGCCGTACGAGATTCCAACGGGTTGCACGGCAAGAATTAAATATTATAAACCGGATGGAAACCCGGTATTGAACGACTGCACATTATCAGGGAACAAAATTCTTGTAACGTACACAAAACAGATGTTAGCGGCATCAGGAACGGGGAAAGGCGAAATCGTACTGTTAAAAGACGGAAAGGAATTGAAGTCAGCAACCTACTACACGAAGATCGTAGAAACCGTATACAAGACAGACGGGTTCGTGAGTGACAAAGAATTTCTTTCTATGGGAACAATTTTTAACGATATGGATCAGGCAGCGCAGGCAGCGGCGGCAAACGCAAAGATCGCGGAAACTGCCGCCGCAAATGCAAATCAGGCGGCCAACAGCGCAAACGGCGCAACAAGTGCGGCCAACAGCGCAGCCGAAAAAGCCACATCAGCAGCAACAAAAGCAACAGAAGCAGCCGGAGCAGCAACAACGGCGGCGGGGAACGCGAATAGCGCAGTTACAAAAGCAAATGAAGCGACAACGGCAGCAAATACCGCAGCACAGAAAGCAACAGAGCAGACAACGGCAGCAAAAGCGGCGACAGAAGCGGCGCAGACGGTAGCGGACAACGTAAGCGGAATTATTGACGAAAAGATTCTGGAAGCCTTTTTCGGCTCTATGAGGAATGGAAAGATATATCAGACAGAATTATATTTGTCAGTAACAAATCCGACGTCGGACGGAACGAAAACGCTTGCAAATGCCGGGAAAGTATGCGAACCGTCAACCGATACGGTAGAAGGACAGGACGACTACGAAGGTATCGGGATTTTTACATGGTTTAACTGCAACTACGTAACGAACGAATACGGCCGGAAGGTCCCGACGGCGGTTGAAGGTTGGGGAAATGACTTCAAGAATGACGGTTCGGTAGATGTCGGCGTAATTGCTATGACGCCATACTGGAACGTGGAAGAAAAAGACGGGAAGCAGATCTGGACGCTGTCAGATACGCCGAACGATGAATACGGGCTTGTAGGCTGGGAAACCGCAAAGAAAGAAGACGGAAACTTCGCTCCGTATGTCGTACATAGTAAATATGTAAGCGGAATCGGAACAGACGGACTTTTGCGATCCTTTAAAAATTCCAAACCAGAAAGAAATCAGTGCTACAACAACATGATCACAAATTATCAAAAAAAAGGGAAAGGCTACTGGGGCGGCGGAAAAGAAAGAAACCTGTATAGAATCTTGTATCAGGTTATCAAGTACGCAACAAAGAATGAACAGACTATTTTTCAAGGAACGACAAACTATAACTTCCAGTATGCGGCAGCAGTACAAAGAGACACGAAAGAAACCTATTTTCCGGTAACAAATGCACAGGCGGCAAATATTATCGTCGGCGCGTATGTATCGGTCGGCTATGGTTCGGTAAGCGGATCAAACGTAAATAACGATCGCGGCGTCAGTACGATTCACAAATACGCGGACGATGTAAAGGTGTTAAGAATCGAAGATTTGGACGAAAGCAACAAAGCGGTATATCTGGACGTGGAAGAAGGGTTCACGACAACACCGGTCGCAATCAGCGACACAGTAAACGCACCGATCACAATGTCTTCTATGCACTGGTGGAGCGGATCAACGGATAAAGTTATCGGAAAACACGACGGATCGTTGACGTCGAACACAGACGGCAAACACCCGTATAGAGTTATGGGTATCGAAGATGCGGTCGGCGGATATATCGTATATGCAGATTCCGTGATGGTATTCAAAGAAGATTATAGCAAAGATGTATATATCGCCCACCGGGGGACAAAACACGTCACAGACGAAGCAACAATCAAAAGCACATATAAACTGATTGGCAACATTCCGGCAAACGACGGCGCGGATTTCTGGATCGGAGATATCGGAGTAGATACGGAAACTTGCGCGTGGTTCGTGAAGGCAGTCGGTAGCAGTGATCGGCAAGGTTGGGGCGATCGTTGCTATGCAGGCGGAAAGAGTACATCAGGAACAAGAGAAGACCTTGGACGCGGTGCTCTCTGGAGTGGCGCGAATGGCGGCCCCGTTTACGTGAATTGCAGGAACTGGCTTGGCGGGGCGGGCTGGGGCTTCCTTGGCTGCGATTGATACAGTAGGTCGTCGGGGGTGAATTCCCTTTAGGGAAGAGGGGATCGCCCCTAATACGACCGGACGGCATAAAAGGACTTACGACGCACGCGGTAATCTCAGGAATGGCGCGAATGGCGGCCCCGTTTACGTGAATTGCAGGAACAGGCTTGACAGGACGAACTGGAACTACCTTGGCTGAAATTGTTTATTTCATTTTATTTTACAAAAATACTTTGCGTCGTATTTCGCACCCGTAAAGGGTGTAGCCTAAATGGCTCTTGGGCGGTTGCCCGAAATACTTTTTATAGACCTACCAAAACTTTAGAGATGAAGGAGTAAGGACGGCCGGGGTTCGCCCGGTCGTCGGGGTTAGTAGTAAAAACCGAAAGCCCTTATAAAGACAATCGAATGAAACGATACTGTAAGAATGTAGATATAACAGATAGAAAATTGATTCAAAAGGCGGTGCATAAATGTTTAAGAAATAAATATAAAAGAAATGACGTTCTGGAAATGTTTTCGGAATATTCCGGGCTTCCAAAAGATTTTATCAAGGGAGCGTTTGAAGAATTCGGAATCAAAGCGTTACGACCGTTCGCTGAAACAGCAGTGGACGGCATACGCGAAGAACTGATCCAGAACAAAATAAAATTCAAACCGATATGGTACAAAGAAAAGATCGACGCTTCCAGTCAGAAGGTGCGCCGGATCGGGATTCAAAATATCAAACAACAGATTTACGATTATATCGCCGTGGAAGCAATGAAAGATTTTCTGAAAAGAATCGGCGAATATCAATGCGCGGCACTGAAACACAAAGGACAGTCATACGGGATCAAAGCGATCAAGAAATGGTTGCGAAATAAGAATATCAGATACGCCGGGCAATGTGATATAAAGAAATGCTATCCGTCGATTGATCGGGAAAAAGTCATGGAGTTTTTAAGAAAATATATTAAAAACGAACCGTTATTAAACCTGATCGCGCTTCTGATCGGAACATTCGAAACAGGATTAAGCATTGGATCATATTTAAGTCAGTACCTTTGCAACGTCTTTTTATCGCAGATATACCACGAAATAGCCGAAAGAATGTACAGAATCAGGAAGAAAAGAAACGGAATCATGGAACGAATAAAACTGGTATTGCATCAACTTTTCTATATGGATGATATCTTGATTCTTGGCACAAATGCGAAAGACATTCACAAAGCTATGAAGCTAATCACGCAAAAGGCGGAAGAACTGGGACTGAAAATAAAAGACAACTGGATCGTATTTACAACCGTAATGAAACGAAAGGACGACGGACATTTCATCGACATTATGGGCGTAAGAATATACAGACACCATATCACGATTAGACAGCGCGTATTCTTGCGCGTGCGCCGGGCATATAAGAAAGCGCAGGCGCTCATAAAGCAAAAGAAAAAGATCCCGCTATGGCTTGCTAGAAAGTGCGCGTCGTATAAAGGAATTTTAGATCACACAAATAGTCAGAAGATCAAAAAGAAGTATCAGACAGCACAAACAATAAAAGTATGTAAAGGAGTAGTTTCACATGAAAGCAAGATTCGACAAAAGGCAAAACAAAGTTACCGTGAAGCAGCTTAACGGAAAAGATTATATTTTCTTATGCCTGAACGGTAAAGTGGTTAAAGAAACACCGGAAGGACAGGAAGAAGAACAGACATTTTACGAATACGACTACACGGAAATAGTGGAAGAAACGGGCGTAATAGATCTTAACGACGTAAAGAAAAACCCGGAACAGTACGCATCATACAAACCGAAGCAGGAGAAAAAACCGGAAGAAAAAATCGCAGCACTGGAAGAGAAAGTGGAAACACAGGCGTTATTATTGCAATACTTGGCAGAAATGACAGACGTATATATTCCATAATAAGAAAGGAGCAGGATATGTATAACATTCTCTTAAAAATGAAAACAAAATTCGAACAGGAACAGTGGTTAAAAATGGTCGATCAGGCAAAAACGCGCGGGAAACTGACCGACGAAGAATATAAAAAACTGACTGGAACAGAGGAAAAATAAAACAGGTCAGAAATGACCGGATAAAAGAAATAGAATCATAACAGAAAGGCGGGTGGAAGGAGTGAAAAAATGAATGAATGGAGCGTTATAGTTATGCTAATCACGTTAGGCGGTGGAATTATCGCGCTTGTACGTCCGATCGTGACACTGACAAAAGCGATCACAGAATTAACAGTTACCTGCAAAAATTTGGATGGACAGTTCGCAGCCATGCAGAATAAAAACACAGAGAGTCATAGGAGAATCTGGGAGCATAACGACGAACAGGACAAAATGTTAAACGACCATGAAGCAAGAATCAAAAGCATAGAGCATGGAGAAAGGAGAAATACACATGAAAGTGAGTAAAGGCACTATCGCAAGAACCGCGATTCTGGTTTTAACCATGATTAACAGCGGACTTGCAATTTTCGGAAAAAGCCCGTTACCAATCAGCGACGAAACCGTGACGCAGGTTGTATCGTTCGGATTTTCCACGGCGGCCGCACTGGTGGCATGGTGGAAAAACAACAGCTTCACAGTTCCCGCACTGAAAGCGGACGCAATGATGAAAGAAACGCGCATATATGAGCGGAAAGGACGAAAATAATATGAGCATGAATGGAATTGACGTCAGCGGGTGGCAGAAAGGCATTGATCTTTCAAAAGTTCCCGCCGATTTCGTAATTATCAAAGCAACACAGGGTACAAGCTATGTAAATTCTGATTGCGACCGGGCATATCAGCAGGCGAAAGCCGCCGGCCGGTTACTGGGCGTATATCATTATTTTTCCGGCGGAGATCCGGCTAAAGAAGCAGAACATTTCGTAAACAACATTAAAGGGTATATCGGCGACGCTATTCTGGTTCTTGACTGGGAAGGAGAACAGAACGCGAAGTTTTCTCAGGGGCCGGCAATCGCAAAGCCGTTTCTTGACAAAGTAAGAGATCTTACAGGCGTAAAGCCACTGATCTATATGTCAAAAAGCGTATGTCGTCAGCACGACTGGGCGGCGGTAGCTAAAGAATATGGTTTATGGGTTGCACAGTACGCGAACAATAATGTGACGGGCTATCAGACGAACCCGTGGACGGACGCAAAAGGCTTCGGAGCATGGGGCGCGCCCGCAATCTTTCAGTATTCTTCCCATGGTCGCCTATCTGGCTACAATGGAAATCTGGATATTAATATCGCATACATGGACGCGGCAGCATGGAAAGCATACGCAAAAGGTAAACTGGCAATTCAGACACCGGAAGCAAACGCGCCGAATGGAACTACTCTCGATCTGGTTTACGGAGTAATGAACGGAAGGTACGGAAACGGCGATGCAAGAAAAGCGGCGTTGGGTTCACGATACAATGAAGTGCAAAGTGAAATCAACCATATTCAGGAAGCGTCAGCGGCAACACTGGCAGCCGAAACGAAGGCGGGTAGATACGGAAATGGCGACGTGAGAAAAGCCGTATTAGGCGGCAAATACGACGCCGTACAGAAGATCATTAACGGGCAAAGCACGGGAAGCGGATCTGGCGCAGTGTACTACACGGTAAAGAGTGGCGACACCTTGTCAGGAATCGCGGCGAAGTATGGCACTACATACCAGAAGATCGCACAACTTAGCGGAATCAGCAACCCGAACAAAATCTACGCCGGGCAGAAAATCCGTGTAAAATAATGTAACTTAATAACTAAATGTCTCATACATCCAAAAATAAAATATATCACTGGGAAAAGTCATGCGAAAGCGTGACTTTTTCTCATTGAAAAATTAAATGGCATCAGATATAATATAGAAACATATATATAAGAATAGAAAGAGGAAATCTAACCATGAACGAAAATAATTTATTTGAAGAAGAATTGATAAACGCTGTAGATTTGGAAGCAGAACCACCAACAGAAGAACCGGAACGACAGTATTATTTCATAGCGAAAGCCCGTAAGTATGTGAAAGCATTATCGGAAAAACTGGGACGTCCACTTTACTCGCATGTCACAACCTTTGGCTGTCAGATGAATGCGCGCGATTCGGAAAAATTACGTGGAATTCTACTTGAAATAGGCTACGAAGAAGCGTCTGAAGAAGAGGCAGATTTTGTAATCTTTAATACATGTACTGTCCGGGAAAATGCGAATACGAGAGTTTACGGACGCCTTGGTCAGTTAAAGTCACATAAAAAGAAAAATCCACATATGAAGATTGCCTTGTGCGGCTGTATGATGCAGGAACCGGAAGTTGTAGAAAAACTTCGTACAAGCTATCGCTTCGTAGATCTTATTTTCGGCACCCATAACATTTATAAATTTGCGGAACTAATTACTGCAGTTTACGAAAGTGGCCGCATGGTCATTGATATCTGGAAAGATACTGATAAGATTGTCGAAGATCTTCCAAACGACAGGAAATATTCCTTTAAATCCGGAGTCAACATTATGTTTGGCTGCAATAATTTCTGTAGTTACTGTATCGTGCCATATGTAAGAGGACGTGAGAGAAGCCGTAAACCAGAAGCAATTGTGCGGGAAATCGAACGTCTCGTAGCTGATGGCGTCACAGAAGTTATGCTTCTTGGACAAAATGTAAATTCTTACGGAAAGAACTTGGAAGAACCGTTGTCCTTTGCAGAACTACTACAAAAAATCGAGCAAATTGAGGGACTTCATCGAATCCGCTTTATGACTTCCCACCCAAAAGATCTTTCTGATGAATTGATTGAAGTGATGGGCAAGAGTAAAAAAATATGTAAACACCTTCATCTTCCCGTACAATCCGGAAGCAGTCGTATTTTAAAGAAGATGAACCGCCATTATACAAAAGAACAGTATCTGGAACTGGTAGATAAAATCCGTGCCGCTGTGCCGGATATCTCTCTGACAACAGATATTATTGTCGGATTTCCTGGTGAGACAGAAGAGGACTTCCTGGAAACTTTAGATATTGTAAGAAAAGTGCGATACGACAGTGCGTTTACATTTATCTACTCCAAGAGAACCGGAACGCCTGCTGCCACAATGGAAGATCAGGTTCCGGAGGATGTTGTAAAAGATCGTTTTGACCGTCTCCTGAAAGAAGTTCAGACAATTGCAGCAGAGGTATGTGCTGTACACGAAGGAACCATTCAGGAAGTGCTGGTTGAATCTGTCAGTGACCATGATGACCATATGGTGACCGGACGACTCAGCAATAACATTCTTGTTCATTTCCAGGGAGATGCATCTATGATCGGCGATTATGTCAATGTGAAGCTGGATCAATGTAAAGGCTTCTATTATATTGGAGAACAGGTATAGAAAAATATACCAGTGATGATATTGATAAAACGAGTAGAAAACGCTCACACTATTTTGTAAGAACAGATAGTGAGGGCGTTTTTATATGAGGAATAGCTTATCAAAGAAAAACATTTATTTAAAAAATATAAGTGAATATCTTGTACTATGGGCTGTCGGAGGATGTATTTATTATGGGATTGAAGTCTTGTTTCGCGGTTTTTCACATATAAGTATGTTCATGCTTGGCGGACTGTGTATGCAGTTTTTTACATGGCAGGGACGGCTGACAGAATGGCAGGATGTTCTGCCAAGACAGATTACACGTTGTACGATCTTTGTTGTGAGTATGGAATTTATCACTGGAATTATCGTAAACAAATGGTATCACCTGGCAGTTTGGGATTATTCGGATATGCCATTGCAATTATGCGGGCAGATTTGTCTTCCATTTGCACTTATTTTTTCTTTTTTATGTACTATAGGAATCATTTTGTCCGGATATCTGCTCCATTGGTTCTATAGAGAACCACTGCCACATTACCGCATTTGGTAGTGTTACATCATCCGTTTTGATATTTGATAAACATGTGGCAGGTAGTGATAACTAATCTTTTCCTGTTTGTCTAAAATTTCGACTTTCATGAAACAGGATGAGATGTTATAATATAAAGATGCCGAAGTTTCGAGATTGCCAATGGCATTCCTGAATTCACAAGTATTACACAAGAGGAGATAAAAAAGTGGCTGAATTAACACCTATGATGCAGCAGTATATGAAAACAAAAGAAGAATACAAAGACTGCATTTTATTTTATAGACTGGGAGATTTCTATGAGATGTTCTTTGATGATGCACTGGTAGCATCAAAAGAACTGGACATCACCCTTACCGGGAAAAACTGTGGACTGGAAGAACGTGCACCGATGTGCGGTGTCCCGTTCCATGCAGTAGACGGTTATCTGAACCGGCTCGTATCTAAAGGTTACAAGGTCGCCATCTGTGAACAGATGGAAGATCCGGCAACTGCAAAAGGAATCGTCAAACGTGAGGTTGTCCGGATTGCCACACCTGGAACGAACCTGGATATGCAGGCATTAGACGAGACAAAGAACAACTACATTATGTGTGTTGTTTACATGGAAGATCGTTTTGGGTTGTCTGTCGCTGATGTTACGACCGGCGATTATTTTGTTACGGAGATTAATACAGAAGAAAAACTGTTTGACGAAATCTATAAACTTATGCCATCGGAGCTTATCTGTAATGAAGCATTTTTCATGAGTGGCATGAACATCGAAGATTTGAAGAACCGCCTTGGAATTACCATTTATTCACTGGATCCATGGTATTTTGATGATGCGATCTGTCAGGATACATTAAAAGAACATTTCAAAGTCGGATCATTGACTGGTCTTGGTCTTGCAGATTATGACTGTGGGATTATTGCTTCCGGAGCCCTTTTGATTTATCTGAAAGAGACTCAGAAGACATCTCTTTCCCATATGTCACGTCTGATTCCATATGCTGCCGGAAAATATATGCTTCTCGACAGTGCTACAAGACGGAATCTTGAACTTTGTGAGACTTTAAGAGAGAAGCAGAAGAGGGGGAGCCTTCTCTGGGTACTGGATAAGACGAAAACCGCCATGGGTGCCAGAAATCTCCGAAAATATATTGAACAGCCACT
>OLRP01000315.1_pt1 | contig 44572 bp, 32 predicted proteins | sample 1672401 | NCBI WGS metagenome assembly OLRP01 (sample SAMEA3136682, study PRJEB25190) | human gut metagenome | reverse complement strand
CTATAGATAACAGTTCCATCAGCTTTCTTTACAACATAGCTTACATCTGTAAGAGAGTAAAGATCAGCGCCATCGGCAGAACCAATGATTTCAGCTTTAACTGTTTTAGAAGTCTTGTTATCTTTATCAACTTTGATATCCAGGTTATCATTTGTGATATTTAAGTTCCATGAACTTGCCTTTGTAGCCTTAGTAGACTTAACTGCAACAGAAACGGTTTTTGCAACGATTTCTTTGCCATCGTTATTCTTATAAGAAATCTTAAATGTATAATTTCCTTCTACATCGCCAGCAGTAAATGTGATCTTCTTTGTATGATCGCCACTAAAATGATTTCCAGCCGCCTTACTAGGTTTTGCTAAACATTCTACATTGATTCCAGCTGCTTTAGTAGCTGTCATATCATTGCCGTACTGATCCTTTAATGTAACGTTTACATCTACTGATCTTCCAATCTTATTAGAAAGTGTAACACTGTATTTGTCTAATTCCAATGTAGCAACAGCCTTCTCTGCAACAACTGTAACAGCAACAGATCCAACTACTTTGTCATCTTTCTTGATAAGAAGATATGCGGTACCTTCCTTTACACCAGTAACAAGAACAGATTTTGCATTGATATTGCTGTTAGTACCTACCATTAATGTTGTAGGATCAGAAGATACTACAGAATACTTACTGTAATCAGAAATTTCTTTTCCATCAGCATTCTTAATCATGAAGTAAGCGATCTTTGTATCTTTAGCAGCAATCTTCTTCTCATCTTTAGCCTTGTCATAAGACTTGTTACTATCATCAATTCTTACATCAAAGTTATTGATAGCAGACTGATCTACAGCAGTAATTGTCTGCTTACCAGAAGTAACATTTCCTTCTGCCTTACCATTCTGATCATACTTACCAGACTTGTAAGTGATCTCAACCGTAGCTGTATTACCAATCTTGTTCAGATATAACTTGGTTCCGTTTACATATCCATTATTTGTTGTAAGAGTGAAATCATACTTGGAAGCATCCTGTTTTCCATAAGCTACTTCATCAATGATAACTCCGTTAGCATCCTTAGAAACTAACTTGATCTCTGTCTCAGTCGCATAAGGAACTGTCAGAGTATTAGGTGCAACTGAAGCAACCTTTCCGTCAGAAGCTACGAATGTCTTTGTAATTCCATCAAGAGTTACATCATATGTAGCTGCATCCTTTGCTTCACTGAACAGAGTTAATGTAACCTTAGAAGCATCCTTAGAATCAACTGTCACCTTGGATACAGGATAAACAACGTTTGTTGTCTCATTCTTTACTGTGAAATCAGTTGGTTTCAGGTTCTTTGTATCGCCAGTAACAGTAGCTTTAAGCTCTGTTAACTTGTTCTGTGCTACTGTAGAAAGAACATAGTTCTTTACTTCTACTTCCTGAGTAGCGGTAGCTGTATCTTTACCAATCTTAAGTGTAGCTTTGATTGTAGCCTTACCAGCCTTAACACCCTTTACAGTTCCGTCTTCAGAAACTGTTGCAATTGTATCATCACTGGATGTGTAAGTGATCTTAGCTCTTGAAGAAGCCTTCTTAGTTGTTGTTAACTTAGTTGTGCTTCCAACTGCTACTGCTGACTCTCCAGATAAAGCAACACTTGCCTTAGCAACTTTCATTGTGTAAGTAAGCTTCTTTGTCTGAGTCTTAGCATTCTTCTTTGTAGAAGTCTTGTAAGTTACCTTAACCGGAAATATGCATGGTATTTTCCGCGGAAGTATTGGAAATACCGGATTTATAAACAGAGTTTGGGGCAAAATCACTTCTACAAGTAACACGCAAGCAACATACAAGAAGCGATTAAATCTGATTAATGGCTTCGACCAGCGCAGGCACATCCAGATGCGTGTAAATCCGTTCTGTCAGGGACATAGCGCCGGAATGACCGACAATTTTTTTGATGGTAGTCTGATCGACATGTGCTTCGGCGAGCAGGGAAATCGTGGTGTGCCGGCAGCAGTGAGGTGTATGATCGATGTGCAGACGAAACATCAGAGGCTGGAAAACATTGTGGTAATACATATAATAGGTAAAATGCTGGCTGTCCAGAGTATGGATGAGATATTCACAATCAGAACAGTCATGAAGCCAGCGCTGGTAAAAGGGGAGTACTTTGTCAGCAATCGGAACTTTTCGAATGCCGTTTTCGGTTTTGCTGTCAATGACATCAAAATATTGTTCGGACAGATGAACATTTTCTTTTTTCAGATCCAAAAGCTCTGAGACACGGACCCTATTGTATATCAGCATGAGGACTGTCTGGCAATAGGGATCGTTTTTGTGTTTCCACAGGAGAGCAATCTCAGAGGTGGAAAAACAGCTTCGTATGTTTTTATTTGGATTCCGGTCTTTGTATTTCGAGATATTTACATAGGCAGAATAATCTTTTGAGACAATTTCGTGTTTCATGGCATAAGAATAGAGCTGGTTAAAGAGAACACGGATTTTTTTCAGGGTAGGATAGTTCTTGCCGCTGTGATCAATCACCTGCTGTAAATCATTGAGTCTCAAATTGTGAAATGGCATATTAGCAATGTTTTCACAAGTGGCAAATGCCGCCCGATAGCCTTTGATGTTGGAGTGGGAGATGGTAGGAAACTTTTCTTCGGACCATCGGAGATAAATTTCCCGGAAGGTTAATTTCAGCGTTTCCCCATCGATGGGATAATTGTTGTAACGTGCCAGAATCTGCAGAGCTTCTGACCGGGTAGGAGCGTAGCCCAGAATCTGATAGTGCTGGATGCGCTTTCCAGTGATGTCATTGATGTGCCAGCCCGTAGTGATGCGTGCTGCGTAGGGTCTTCTTCTGTTGCCGGAGAGTTTTACGACTCCACCGTATCCGTTTGGTAATCTCATTTTTCTTCCTTTCGTGTGTAAAAATTTATATTATCGTGTCAATCATACACATTTATTTGTAAAATTTTTAAGTATCACACAAGTAACAAAAAAGAGTTTTTACCTATTATATATATTTTACGTGTTGAAAAAACGAAGGTTTAGAGGTATTATATTCTAGAAAAATTGTTTACTAAGGAGAGAAAACTTTGAGTGAGAATGGATATCGAAATTTAAAAAAGACGAATAAGCTGATGATTCCCGTCATTTTGATGATGGGGTTTGTGCCATTGCTTGTACATATGTATTCCTATAATTCAAATCTGTCGCAGTTTGACTGGTTTCCGGCCAATTCAGATACACAGACAGATTTCTTTTTTGCATGGAAGATGATTGCGATCATAATCATTGGAGTGGTGATGGCTGCAATTCTGTTGTATCGGCATTATGTGAAGAAAGAGACCCTGCAGTTTGAAAATTCTTTTTATTTTCTGCTGGTATATGGACTTTTTGTTCTGATGTCAGCACTTTTTTCAAAGCATAAGCATTGGGTATCCGGCGGAACTTATGAACTTTTTGAGTCTGTGTGGGTAGTTTTTGCGTATATGCTGCTGTGTTATTATGTGTATAATTTTGTGAATGAAGAAAAACATGTGGAATTCATTTTGAAAATTTCGGGCATTGGCATGGCTATTGTTACAGTGATCGGCGTATTTCAGTATTTTGGATTGGACTTCTTTCAGTCAAATTTTGGAAAACATTTGATTACAAATCCTGGATGGTGGAAGAATTTAAAAGAGCTGACGTTTAATTTTGTACCGAAAACTTCTTATACGACATTATACAATCCGAACTTTTTATCGTTTTATTTTGGTATGCTCATTGTGCTGGCGGTATGCCTGTTTATTGCGTCAAAAAAGATATGGCATCGGATAGTGCTGGCAGTAGCGGTAGTATGCTGTGCCATCTGCTTGAAAGGAAGCGGCAGTGCGAGTGGATGGATGGCTCTTGCATTGGCAGCAGTGGTACTTATACTTGTGCTTTTGAGCCGGAAGAAAAAACTGTTTGTTGTGGGTGCTGTTGTAGTGGTAATTGGGATTATAGCAGCAATCGTACTTGGAAATACCACCTCAGCAGGTGAAAATATAAAAAATACAATTGTTGGTACATACCGGATGAGCGACAGATGGGCTCTGAATGGAGTAGAAACCAATACGGATGATGTTGTGCTTGACATTCACGGGAATAAACTAGGTGTTTCTTATACCGTGGGGGAGGATGGAACAACACAGATCAGTTGCAAAGATTCGGATGGAAATGAGTTAAGTCAGACGATAGTGGATGCAGATAACCAGGTGACAACGATGGATGACAGCCGTTTTTCTGGGGTACAGCTGCAACCGGTATCTTTTGGAGATAGCTTGCCTGGAATTTGTGCAACGATTGATGGTGTGCAGTGGAACTTCATAAATACCGATGAGAATGGATATGAGTATTTGAATCCAGCAGGAAAATTAGTGAAGTTTGAGAATCCGAAGGTTTCAAAAGTATTTTTGGATGATGCAATGAGTGGAAGAGGTCATATCTGGAATAAGACAATCCCGGTTTTGGGCAAACATGTATTGATGGGATCTGGTGCTAATTCTTATATGTTTGAAGTGCCACAGGCAGATTATATCAGCCAGAATTATTCATACGGTGCAAACAGCTATGACGTAAAAGCTCATTGCTGGTATTTGCAGCAGTGGGTGGAAACCGGACTGATCGGTACCCTGGCACTTCTGGTATTTCTGTTCTGGTATCTGGTACAGTCGATACGCATTTACCGCAGAGTGAATTTACACGAAAGTATCAGCTGGGTTGGATTTGGATTATTTGCAGCAGTGCTGGTATATATGTTTGCAGGGATTGCAAATGATTCCAATGTATGTACCGCTCCGGTATTCTGGGGCATGCTTGGCCTGGGACTTGCGGTGAACCGGATGCTTGTTAAGAAAGAAAATCTTTTCGCAAAGGAACCGGTTTCTGAGAAAAATGATGTTGTCGTGGAACAGAACGACCTTAAAACGGAAAAAGCAGTGACAACAGAAACTTCTGCAAAGAAGCAGTCCGGAAAGAAACAGTCAAGAAAACAGAGAAAATCAAACAAGTCATGAAAATGAGCACATTATAGGGAGTAATTTTGGCATGCAACAAATGAAAAACCGGTTTCGGGGGGAAACGGCAAAATATATACGAATCGTATTGTTGGTAATTTACGATATATTGGCAATCTTTCTGGCAGAAATTCTTTCTATCTGGACACGTTTTGATTTCAGTTTAAAGAGTGAGCAGGGAATTCCTTTTTTAGAGACAGCATTGCAATATTTCTGGGTAAATATGATTGTAACCATCGTGATATTTTTTATTATGCATCTGTATAATAGTCTGTGGGAATACGCGAGTGTGCAGGAACTGTTAAATGTAGTGATTGCGTGTCTGCTCAGTGCTGCAATACAGAGTCTGGGGATGCATATGTTCCAATGGAACATGCCGCGTTCTTATTATATTTTGTATTTTTTCTTTTTGCTGGCTCTGGTGTCCGGAAGCCGCTTTGTATACCGGGGACTGCGTATCATACGACACAGTTATCTGGGAGACGCATCCAGACATGCCATCGCTACCATGGTGATTGGAGCAGGAGACAGCGCGAATTTCCTGATAAAAAATATGGAGAACAGTCCGCTGATCCGCAATCGTGTGGTATGCGTGATTGATGCAGACAAGAATAAGATAGGAAGCACCATTCTGGGAGCTCCGATTGTGGGAAATGACAGCAAGATTCCATGGGCAGCAGAAAAATACGAAGTGCAGGAAATCTTTATTGCCATCCCGAATCTGCCGGGAGATCGAAAGAAAAAGATCTTGGAATTGTGTAAAAACACAGGATGCAGGATTAAGATTTTGCCTAGTATGGCACAGATTGTGAATGACGAAGTAAGTGTCTCAAATTTCCGTGAGGTGGAAATCGAAGATTTACTGGGACGAGAGCCGGTGAAGACAAATCTGGATGAGGTCATGGGATACATTGCGGGAAAGGTTGTACTTGTAACCGGTGGCGGTGGTTCCATCGGAAGTGAGCTTTGCCGTCAGATCGCGGCGCATCATCCTTCGCAGCTGGTGATATTTGATATTTATGAAAATACTACGTATGACCTTCAACAGGAGTTAAGAAAGAAATTTCCGAATCTGAATCTGGTTGTGCTGATTGGATCTGTGAGAAATACCCATCGTGTGGATACCGTATTTTCGGATTATAAACCGGCGATTGTTTTTCATGCAGCTGCACATAAGCATGTGCCACTCATGGAGGACAGTCCGAATGAGGCAATTAAAAACAATGTATTCGGTACTTATAATGTAGCTATGGCAGCAGGAAGAAACGGAACGGAGCGCATGGTATTGATTTCTACGGATAAAGCCGTAAATCCGACCAATATCATGGGAGCGTCCAAACGTATCTGTGAGATGATTATTCAGGGAATGCAGCATCGTTTCCCGAAAACCAATTATGTAGCGGTTCGCTTCGGAAATGTACTGGGAAGTAACGGAAGTGTGATTCCTCTTTTCAAAAAGCAGATCGCAGAGGGCGGACCGGTTACCGTTACCGATAAGAATATTATTCGTTATTTTATGACGATTCCGGAAGCAGTATCGCTTGTCTTACAGGCAGGTGCTTACGCAAAGGGCGGAGAAATCTTTGTGCTGGATATGGGAGAGCCGGTAAAGATTGATGATATGGCAAGAAATCTGATCAAGTTATCCGGATTTGAACCGGATGTGGATATCCCGATTGTGTATACAGGGCTTCGACCGGGGGAAAAGATGTTTGAAGAGTGTCTGAAAGAAGAGGAAGGACTTCTGAAAACGGAGAATGATCTGATTTTTATCGGAAAACCGATTGAATTTGACAGGGAAGAGTTTTTTGAACATTTGAAAGATCTGAAGAAGACGGCATATGAAGATGATCCAGAGATGAAGCTGGTGGTGAAACGGTTAGTGCCTTCGTATCAGGTGGAAAAAAGCAAATAATTAGAAGTAGAATGGGGAGCAGTCGGATCGGCTGCTCTCTTTTAGTATTTTGAAAAAAATTTAAGTGTGTATAAAAGGAGAATTTTGTGATGCTTTTAATAGAAGAAGTGGATAAATATTTAAGTTACTGCAAATATCAGAAGGAACTTGATGATAAGACCATAAAGGCATATAAAGCGGATCTCCAACAATTCATGGAATTGATAGGAGAAAATGAGCCAAATAAAGAAGTATTAAATGAATATCTTTTATATCTTCACCGTACATATAGACAGAAAACAGTAAAAAGAAAAATTGCCAGTGTAAAAGCATTGTTTCACTATCTGGAGGAAGAAGAAATAATAGAGGTAAATCCATTTCATAAAGTGAAAACTAAGTTTAAAGAAGAAATTATTTTGCCGAAAATTATTCCGAGACAGACCATTGAACAATTGTTGAATCATATTTATAAAGAGCGAAAAGTAAAGGAGTATACAGAATGGCACAAAAAAATTATTTTGAGAGACATTGCGGTAGTAGAAACTCTTTTTTCAACAGGTCTTCGTATATCTGAATTGTGTCATTTACAAAGTAAATATGTAGATCTAAACAATGGTGTTTTATGTATTCAGGGAAAAGGAGGAAAAGAAAGATATATTCAAATAGGAAGTGACGATGTATTAGAAATATTGAAAATTTATAAAAAATATTTTGAAGAAGATATAAAGAAAAGTGGATATTTTTTTGTGAATCGGTATGGAAATGTTTTGTCTGAACAATCGGCCCGAAATATGATACATAAATATGCAGATGAAATACATGCAGATATAAATATTACACCACATATGTTTCGTCATTCATTTGCTACTTATCTGATGGAGGCAGATGTGAATATCAGATACATACAGAAAATGCTGGGACATGCATCCATTACCACAACACAGATTTATACTTATGTGACCACAGAGAAAGAAAAAGAAATTTTGAGAACAAAGCATCCGAGAAACAGAATGAATTTGGATAAAAATGTTGAAAATTGAGTGAAATTGTTAAAATGGAGTGTGGAATTAAACTTTGCAATTTTCAATTGTTAAAAATTGATCGAATTTAGATTGCTAAAATATGAAAAAAATTGTATAATAAATATAGTAGCGATAATTGGAAATTATAAGGTGAAGATCTCAAGAGCATATTATGAAATTAAAATAAAACGTTAGTTAAATTATTATTATTCACCAAATATTTTTATTTCATAAATGAAAAGGAAAAGAACACTATGTCAAAAATTTATAATTCAAACAATCCATATGAACTCGAACAATTTTGTAATCTAGTTTCAGAATGTATTTTACAAAAAAAACTTAGTTTATTTATTGGGGCTGGTTCATCGATGCAATATGGAGCAATGGATTGGACAACGTTGATAAAAAATATATATGAATGTAATCTTGATTTTGATAATACTTCTAAGGCGCAATTTGCAGAACTGAATGGAATAGATATAAAAAATAAAGTGGCAAAAATAACATCTGATTTAAAAATTGATTGCAATAAAATAAATACATTTCTTTATCATCTGTTAAACTTTGATTATGAAAGTATATGGACAACAAATTACGATAAGGTAATAGAATATGTTTTAAACAATAAAGGAAAGAGTTTTTTACCAGTATATCAATATACGCATTTTAAAAATTTATCATTTCCAAATTCTAATTTTCTTTACAAAATAAATGGTTCTTGTACTAAACCGGATTCAATTGTAATTACACATGAGGATTTTATTAATTATCGTAGATCGCACGAAGCTTATTTAATCTTATTGAAAAGAGAACTGGTATGTAATAGTTTTTTGTTTTTGGGGTGTTCGTTTGATGATGATATTCTCCGAATATGTATAAAAGATATATTAAATTGTATTGATAATAGTAATGAAAATTATTCTACTGAACATTATGCTGTTATTACAGAGAAAAATAAAGATAAAATGGAATTCATAACTAAAGATTTAAGAAGAAATTACAATATTAATTGCTTACAGGTTAATAATTTAAAGAACTCATATATGATTGCATATGGAATTACATGCAAAGTTAAATTTAATTCTATTTTCATATCAGGTGCTAAAATGTTTGAAAGGTATTCAAAAGAAGAAAATTATGGAAAACAGGTTTGTAGAGATTTAGTAGATGCATTTATGAAAGTTGAAAATTCTCCGTTTAAATTTATTTCAGGAATGGGAATGAGTATTGGACATTTTGTTTGTGGAACAATAAAAAAGAATATTAATAAAAAAAATTTAAACAGATATTTGCAGATGGAGCCATTCCCATTTACCACAAAAGAAGCAAATGATTTACATCGTGTAAGGCTTACAAATATGGCAGGTGTATTTATTTTTATTTATGGAGATATTTATGAAAATCAAAGAAATATAATTGAAAATGGTATGTGGATTGAATATTTAGAAGCAAAAAAAAATAATGAAAATATTATTGTACCAATACCGTGTGGAGAAAATACTGTATCAAGTAAAATTTATGAAAAGGAAAAAAAGGAAAAAAATACTTTTTCTTATGAATATAGAGATTTTATTGAAAAATTTGACTATACTGCTAATAATAAATTATTTTTTGAAGAATTAGTCACGAAAGTAAATATAGTTATCAGAAAAAAATTAGACAATATTTTTGAAAATATAGTTAATAGTTTAAAAGATGATATTTAAATAAATTATTAATCTAACAAATTGTTCATAGTTTCAATAGAGAGTTTTTGAAGCGCTTTTTGCAAATTAACTATAACTGTCGTTTCTGCGATAAATTAATAGACTCTTTTATTATGGTAAGACAAAGAATGATTACTTAGGATATGAAAAAAATGAAGGCATTTCTTTCACAGAATTAATAAATTGAAATTGAGAGTTTGTCAAATAAGGTGGTGTAAAGTCACCTGTAATGACACACTTTATATTACACTCTCGAAATTGAGGATTCTATAGTGTCTATAATTATTTTTTCAGCAACATATTTGGGAAAACCTGAATTTATTCTTTCGTCAATAATATTAATTGTTTCTGTTTGCGTTATATCACATTCTTTTAGTACATCTGGACCATATTCCCACCATTTAAGATCTAATAGCTTTTTGATGATTTCTTGAGAAAATTTATATTTTATTATTGTTGCAGGGATTCCACCAACAACAGAATATGGTGGTACATTTTTTGTGACAACGGAACCAGCTGCGATAATAGCACCATCTCCTATTGTGACCCCCCGTAATATAATGCTGTTTCCACCAATCCAAATATCATTTCCAATTGTAATAGAATTTTTAGAAGCTAATTCTTTGTTTTGATTTAGTTTAATTTGTTCAATCATTTGCTCATTATTGTTAGTATAGTTGCAAAAAGAGTTAGCCCATTCACAATCATAATTTGGAAAAATTATATGTGGTGAAATTGATTCTACAGAATGTTCAGGCATTCCTATCGTAACATTAGGTCCAAAAGCACAAAAACGTCCAATAGAAACAACTGAATTTATGTATATATTATAATTTGTATAAGTGAATGCGCCGATATCACAGCAATATATTCTTCCTCCTTCTAATCTTACTGGAACTTCAATATTCATGAATGTTGTTAATCTGCTTGGTTTAATTAATGTGTCTTTCCGAACATTGAGGCCATTTTTGTTGTTGGACATTAAAATTTTTGTTCCTTTTTTTAAGATCATAATTTTATTCACCTATTTTGTTTAATCAAAGTATGCTGATGATGTTATCAAAAATATTGACTCAACAATTTTATAAATATCAAACGTAATATTCGAATTTTCAAAAATTAAGTATGAAATTTCTGTTATTGTTTTTTTAAATGGATTACAATCAAATAAAATTGTTATACAAATTAAAAAAATAGTTTTATCTTTATAATTTGTTTCCTGAAAATTTTTAATTGAATTTAATGCATTATATATGTTTATATTGTCTTTTAAAGTTAATCTTTTAAAAAAATAAATAGCATCATTGAAAGTTTTAAATTTACACTGATTTACAATATCAATAAATATCCTGTTCATTATTTGAAAAGCGATATTATCAATTTTATTTCCACTGGATAAAAATTGATATTTGATATTGAGCAAAAAACTTAAAGAAGATTCTGCTAATTCTTCTTTGGTAATATCTAATAAAATAGGGAAAATAATACAATTATTTTCATTTTCTGAGCGATTATATAGTTTAACAGCCTCTTCACATGGCCAATTTCTTTCTAAATATGTTTTGTTTATGATTAACACACTATAATCAGCTAAATTTATACCTTTTTCAATAATGGTTTTTTCTAACATATCTCCTAAAAACAATTCATGTTGATCGTACCAACAATGTAAACCAAATTTATTAAAAAAATTCATAAATTGAATTGCATATTGTTCTCGTGCCTCTCCTGAAAACGAGATGAAAATGTTCATATTTTTTCCTTTCTTAATTTGAAACTAAAATATATTTGAGGATAATAATGATAAACAACATCTTGTTAAAAATCCACTTGATAATTTCCAATTATCAATACCAAATTTGTTGATAGAGGAAAAACTGAATAAAAGGTTTAGTTCAATGCATGGATAAATTTTATAGGTCATGATTGGTATAAAAAATAAAGTATGGTATAATTTGAAAAAAGAAATAGTAGGAAGCGAGGGAGAAAACATGAGTCCAGAAGTATTCAAACCAGAAATAATTGATACACTAGCTAATGCCGGGCAAGCTTTGATTGCTTCGCCAGCAGTGCAAGGTGTGGTCTCATCTTTAATTACAACTTTGTTTTTCCGGAAAGGAGAAAACATTAAAGTTATGGAAGCATTAAAAAAGAAGGAATTTGAAAAAATTCTGGAGGAATTACTTGGAGCGGGAAGGCTTTCCTATGTAGAACTGTATAAATGCCGAAATTTCTTGGAAATTGCAAAACGGGCAGATGAAATGATCGCATCTAATCAAGAAAGGCAGCCTGAAATGGAAGTAGAAGAGAACGTAGATCAGACTACATTTAGCTTTGACTGGCTGATGCGTTTTTTCGATGCTGTTGGAAATATTAGCAACGAGAATTTGCAACAGTTGTGGGGGAAAGTTTTGGCCAATGAGATTGCGAAGCCAAAGGCTTGCTCACTCCGTACATTAGACATGATTCGGAATATGTCATCTGAAGAAGCAAATATATTTTCGGATTTATGTAGATATGTTATGCAGAGTGGGAATATTTATTATATTGATGCGGCTGGATTTTTTTGTGAGGAAGATGGAGATGAAGAATGTCGGGAGTTTATAAGAAACAGGGGATTGTCTTATGAGAGACATATTGTGCCATTGTTAGAGGCAGGCGCACTTAGCCAGGATCATGATATGGCTTTATATATTTCTAAAGGTACAAATTTGGAGATGCACAATGATAAAATATGTGGTATTGTCATGAGTTACGCTGATGTTCCTGAGTTATTCCGTAGAGATGCTTATTTATTAACTGCTAGCGGAAAAGAACTATATTCTGTTATTCAAAACGGTGGGGGATTTGAAGCAGATGAAGAATATGCGGTGTTGTGCCTAAAAGGTATGAAAGAGAGAAATTCAGAATTTTATGTAGGAGCTTTTCTAATCGCGCAAGGCGGAGAAGGGGAGGATCTTTTGGAGAATTAGGATGAAATAAAACTATATAATATCGAAAAAGTTCATACAAAAAACAAAGGAAGGAAATGCCATGGTTCATTCAGAAAAATTAGACGAAACTGCATTATGGAAAGAATATAAGAAAAAAGCTGATGCAGGAAGCGAAAGATGTATATGGGTAAAAAAAATTTATGAATATGCTGCGAATTATTTGAAGGATGTTCGCAGAATCTTTGGAAATTATACGTTGCATGACGAAACACATATCTTAAATGTATTGTATGCCATGGGCGGATTACTAGGAGATCAGATTAGTAATCTCACTGTGGGGGAACTGGAACTGCTGATTTTAGTTGCAAGTTTGCATGATGTGGGCATGGTTTACACAGATGAGGAACAGAAGGCACAATACGAGGATACAGAAGCGTGTAAAAGATTCTTGAGAGAACATTACCCGGAATTTATGGGGAGTGCGGCAGAAGAGTGGACAGAAGATATGCGGCAGTGGTATCTCCGCAGCTTGCATTCTGAACGTGTGGCTGAGGTGCTGCATAATGAGGCATGGAAGGAATTGATCAGTCAGCGCCCAAGGGATGTTGTGCCATTGCAGTGCATTGTGTCCGTTTGTGAGGTACATGGTTACAATCCTTCAGACATGGATGGTAATCATGATTTGGATTACTTAAATGCAAATGATGTCAGTCCACTGTTTTGTGCACTACTGCTACGGTTGGGCGATTTATTGGACTTTGATGATACCAGGGCACCAAAGGTATTGTGCAGCTATGTAGGAGACAACGAAAAAAGTATTGAAGAGTGGAAGAAACATCAGGATTCTATAGGTTTTGTTTATCCGGCATCTCCTTCGACTGAAGCTTTGCCGTATAGAGCCCATTGTACCCATCCGGGTGTGGAGCATGCGATTCGTGATTTTCTGGACTGGATCGAGGTTGAACTTGGAAATTGCATAAGGTTGCAGAAGTCTTGTAGAAAAAGCTGGCAACAGAACTTTCCTTTTCCCCGGACTATTTTACGCAATGAAATTGAATCCGATGGATATATGAGCGGAGATTTTTGCATCACGATGGATCAGACGAAGATTCTGGAATTGCTGACGGGAGAAAATTTGTATGATAACCGGGATGTTTTCGTGAGAGAATTGCTTCAGAATGCGATCGATGCCACTTTGCTTCGAGGAAAAATGGATTCTGATTTTATACCGGAAAAGTCCCGTATTGATTTCTGGGAGTGGAATGACAAGGATGGAAATATCTGGTTCCGTATTGATGATGAGGGAACTGGAATGACCATGGGAATGCTGCAAAGATATTTTCTGAAAGTGGGAAATTCATATTATACTTCCAAGGAAATCGAAAGAGACTTAAGAGATCACCATCAAACAGAAAAGTATTATGGTATCAGTCGTTTTGGAATTGGTTTTCTGTCATGTTTTCTTAATGGTGATTATGCGGAGGTGTCGACGCTTTATTTTGATTCTGATAAAAACCGGCGAGAAGAGGAGACCACGAACTCGAACATGAACAAACATTATGGATTGCGATTGCAGGTGACGGGACTCAGCGGATATTATACTTTGTTAAATCAATCACAAAACCACTTCACAAATGAGCCAATGCCAAATCCGGGTGATTTTGTTACAGAGACTTCTTATCAGCAGGAAAGAAACGGATATCGGAAGAATGCTGGAACTTCGATAGCGATACGTTTGAATCCGGGAAAATTAGGAACTTTAAATTTGAAGAATACAGTGGAAAAATATCTGTGTGGTTCCCGGGTGCCTGTGTATTATAATAATGAAAGAATCGGGCAAACCTATGAAGAAATAATGGAAGTAGCTCATGCTGTAGCGGGAGAGAAAGTTTATGAACTGACGGATGAATTGAAAGAACAGTTTGATCAGGTGTTTCCAGAGTTGCAGGGAAAGTATCCACAAATTGTAATGACAACCATTCCGTTGGACACAAAGGAAGATCATGTCTTGTATGGAATATCGGGTGTACTTGTAAAGTATGATGTACGTTTTGAAAAATCTTCTTATTGGCAAGTGAAAGATTTGGAATATAGTGTTAACGGATATATTGAAGAGATAGATAAAAAGATTGAATTGCGATTATTTAGTAGCTATGTAGGAGAAGATATGGATCATACCTATAAATGGTGGGAGTTAAAAGAAAAATATGGAGTAGAAGTAGTGGATGCACTTGCTAATATTTTTGAAAAGTGTGATGTATGTCCTCAATCAGAGGAACAATTAGGAGAGGTATGGAGTCCTTTTCGAGCATCTGTTGGCTTATTTGAAATGTGGAAAAGTTATCATGATAATAAACAGGATCAACATATGAGGATATTACTTGAAAAATTTGGGTGTCCAAATATTATTTCTTTTGAGCCAAATTTGCGAGATGATTTAATTAAGTGCGCGTATCAAGGTGTTTACATGGGGAGTATATCTGGAGGATTTAGAACAGATCATTCACAGATAGGAATGTTTTTCTTGGAGGATGAATGGAAGCCAACTACACAAGTTAGTCGTGCTGAAATGACGCAACTTCCGTTAGAAGTTGGTTTGTATATTTGTGGTGTTGCAAAAAAATATAGTATATTAGGGGAGTATTTGTGCGTAAAAGATGTGTGGGGCTTCTGCATGGATCTTATACAAAAAGATTGGAGAAAGGTGAGAATACTTCCATTAAAACGATGGTTGGAACAGAATCAAAAGGATTATTTTGAGGAAAGAAGTCGTTTTTTAAAAGAAGCCATTTTTTCAAAAAAGCATTTTAAAAATATCTATATAAATAATCCAAAAGATGCCGTTGTAAGTAATGATGGACTTTTTGTCTTATTAAATTTGTATCAAGATGCGTACTTACAAGCACATAATCAGATGAAGATCAATTATGAGAAGGGGCAGGTTATTTCATTTTTTAAAAAAAAGAAAAATGAACCAGATGAGATTTTTGAGCTTTTTCCGCCAATGTTATTTTGCAAAGCCGCAAGTGAAAAAAGCCGAAAATACCTTTGTTGTGTAGATCCTTCTTGGCGGAAAGGAATTACGCTTGATCATCCTTTTGTAATTTGGCTCATGAAGAATGCTATTTTAATGAATAAATATTACCAAAGACAGTTTAAGCAGATCATAGACTGCCTTCGCTACAAATCGGCAACAGTTATTATCGTTGAAGTAAATGCTATTCGCCAGCAACTGATCAGCTTGCCCGAACATCATGGAGTGGATGTATATAACTTTCCGCAACTTAGCAGGGATGATTTCTGGTATATGGAAGATGACAGTGAGATATCTATATAGAGGAGTATTTTTCGGTGTTAGGTCAAATTCTGGGGTGCGATTCATTGAATCACGCCTCATAAATAGTTTTGGATCTGTTTAAATAAGAAATTTTTGTTTGTTCTGTAAGAAACGATAAAGTCAACTAAAAGCCATGAAAATGAAAAAAAGATAGATGAAAACGGAAAAAAGTAGATATATATGCACATATATGCTATAATAAATTGGTTTAGGGAAATGAACATAACATAGTTATGAACAGAAGGAGAGTTGCAATGGCACACAAGAAGCTTTGTAAGACCCTTAAAATATTAGCAGGAGCGGCGGGGATTGCATTTGTTGGAATGCAGCTTGTCGCAAAAAAGAAAAAGGCTGACTATACATACAAGAATGAACCGGCAGAACAGAATCCGTTTGAAGGCAAGAAGGTTGTTTTTGTAAAAAATGACAATGATGCTGAAAATGCAGATGGAGTCAGAGGACATTTGGAAGAGTCAGGTGTGGTTTTCACAAAGGAATCATTATATAGTAAATATGCCAAGAGGGCATTAGATATAGGTCTTTCGTTTGGAGGATTACTTGTTCTGTCTCCGGTATATGCAGCTATTGCACTTGCGATTGAAATTGAGGATCCAGGCCCTGTACTTTTCACCCAGAAACGGTTAGGAAAAAACAAGGAATATTTCAAATTACATAAATTCAGAAGCATGAAAGTATCTACACCACATGATGTTCCCACACATCAGCTGGAGAATCCGGATCAGTACATAACCAAGGTTGGTAAATTTATTCGCGCGCATAGTTTAGATGAATTACCACAGATCTGGGATATTTTTGTGGGAAATATGAGTATCATCGGACCGAGACCGGGATTATGGAATCAGGATCTGCTTACTGCAGAAAGAGATAAGTATGGTGCGAATGATGTGAAACCGGGATTGACCGGGTGGGCACAGATTAACGGAAGGGATGAACTGGAGATCCCGGTAAAAGCAAAACTGGACGGTGAATATGTGCAGAAACAGTCATTCTTATTTGATCTGAAATGTTTCTTAGGAACCATTTCTAAGGTTTCCCATGACGATAGTGTTGTTGAGGGTGGAACCGGAGAAATGAAAAAAAATAGTTACAATTATTCAGAAGGAAAAACAGATGAAGAACTGATTGGACATATTGGATTTGGTGAGACGGTAGAGGTGGATTTCAACACAAAGAAGAAAGTGCTGATTACCGGAGCCGGATCATATATTGGACAGTCATTTATAGAATATGCACAGAAGCATTATCGTGACAATTTCGAAATTGAAGAACTGGATTTGAAAGATGAATCATGGAAAGAAAAAGATTTTTCAAACTATGATATTATCTATCATGTGGCTGGTATTGCACATGCGGATGTTGGAAAAGTTTCGGAAGAGACAAAGAAAAAATATTATGAGGTAAATACCGGATTAGCCGTTGAGGTAGCGGAAAAAGCAAAGAGAGAAGGGGTAAAGACATTTACCTTTATGTCTTCTATGATTGTTTATGGCGATTCTGCACCATACGGACAAGAGAGAGTGATTGATGAGAAAACGGTTCCTCATCCGGCGAACTTCTACGGTGATAGTAAGCTTCAGGCGGATGTGGCTGTGAGAGAATTAGCGGATGATACTTATAAAGTCATTGTTTTACGTCCACCAATGATCTATGGAAAAGGCAGCAAGGGAAACTATCGTACATTAGCTAAGCTTGCAAAGAAATTACCGATATTTCCAAATGTGGACAATGAAAGAAGCATGCTTTATATCGAGAATTTGTGTGAGTTTTTATGTCAGATTATGTTGATCAAATCGTATGCTAGAAATTCGGTTGTATTGTTGCCTCAAAATGAAGAGTGGACAAAAACATCAGATGTGGTAAAAGAGATTGCAAAGGCTAGTGGAAAAAGGATAGCAGAGTTAAAATGTCTTGCACCGGCAGTCAAGATGGGTAGTAAGATGCCAGGAAAGATAGGTGGTCTTGTTAATAAGGCATTTGGAAATAGTTGTTATGCACATGAACTTAGTTTGTACAAAGGTGTAAAATACAAAAAAAATACCCTTATAGAGTCAATTTTTAGAACTGAAGGAAATGCAAAGAATTATTAGGACGGCAAGGAGAAAAATGTATCAAAATAACATGAAAGAGGATGGGCATAAGAAAAAAACTATGCTTATGTTGTCTTCAGTAGCATCTATGATTGATCAATTTAACATGAGCAATATAGATATTCTTTTAAAACTTGGTTATAAAGTAGAGGTGGCTTGCAATTTTAAAGAAGGGAATACTTGCTCTGCAGAACGTATTGAAGATTTGAAGCATAGATTGAAAAAAATGAATGTTGCTTATTATCAAATTGATTTTACGAGAAACGTAATGGATTTTCCACAGATCATAAAAGCATATAATCAAGTTAAGAATCTGGTATTCAATAAAAAATATGATTTTATACATTGTCATTCTCCTATAGGTGGAGTTATAGGTAGAATGGTAGCTCATGAGGTTGGAATTAAGGTGATTTATACAGCCCATGGATTTCATTTTTATGATGGTGCGCCAAAAAAGAATTGGATTATTTATTATCCAATAGAAAGATTTTTTTCTAAATGGACTGATATATTAATAACAATAAATAGAGAAGACTATAATAGGGCAAAAGAAAAATTTAGATCTCATCAAATTTGTTATGTTCCAGGAATTGGAGTAGATATTAAAAAAATTAATATGATTCACATTGACATTGAACATAAAAGAACTGAATTGGGACTAAAAAAAGATGATATAATGTTACTTTCGGTGGGAGAGTTAAGTGAAAGAAAAAATCACGAGGCAGTAATAAGAGCATTGAAGGTGTTAAATAATGATAAAATTAAATATTTTATTGTGGGAAAGGGACAGTTGAAAGAGCATCTTGAAAATTTAATTTCAGATATGAATCTTCAGAATCAAGTTACGCTTCTTGGATTTAGAACAGATGTATTGGAACTGTGCAAAAGTGCAGATATATTTATTTTCCCATCGCGCCAAGAGGGATTGCCAGTTGCACTTATGGAAGCAATGGCATGTAAAACCATGGTACTGTGTTCTGCAATTAGAGGAAATACAGATTTAATAAATAAATATGAATATTTATTTAATCAAGATGATTACAATGATATAGTATCAAAGATGAAAAATATTATTTGTAAAAGAACACGGGAAGAAATATTAAAAATTTATTCATCGCAAACTGAAAACAACTATACGAAACTTGAAACTTTTGATAAATGTGAAGTGGAAAAAAGAATGGAAAATATTTATTTGTCTTTGACTATGGACAATAAAGAACGTTAGATTAGTGTGGTATTTAAAATTAGTTTTTAGAAAAATTGGGAGAAAAGGATATGATCAGAGTCCTTCAAGTAGTTACACAAATGAATCGTTGTGGTCTTGAAACCATGATTATGAATTATTATAGAAATATAAATCGGGAAAATGTTCAATTTGATTTTTTAGAGCACCGAAAAGATGAAGCTGATTATGACAAAGAGATTCTTGAATTGGGTGGTAAGATATTTCGGATTTCAAGGTTAAATCCATTTAGTATATCGTATAAAAAGGAATTAGGTGATTTCTTTGATAAGCATCCAGAATATCAGATTATACACGTGCATCAAGATTGCATGAGCGCTATTATTTTAAAGGTCGCAAAAGAGAAGAATATTAAAATAAGAATCGCACATAGTCATAGTTCTAGTCAGGATAAGAATATAAAATATCCATTGAAATTATTTTTTCGCAGATTTATAGCAAAGTATGCAACTAGTCTTTTGGCTTGTGGAAACAAAGCCGGACAATGGATGTTTGCGGGCGCTGAATTTCAGATCCTTAATAATGCGATAGATACTTCAAAATATGTTTATGATACTCAGAAAAGAAAAACGGTAAGAGATGAATTTGGAATATTAGAAAATGAACTTTTGGTAGGACATGTAGGGAGATTTTCATATCCAAAGAATCATGAATATTTGATTAAAATTTTTAAGTCTATAAATGATAAGATTTCAGCAAGATTATTATTAGTGGGTGACGGAGAATTAATGCCTGAAATTCGGGATGAAGTATGTAAACTAGGATTGAATGATAAAGTTATTTTTACTGGAGTAAGATCAGATGTTGCGAGGTTACTTCAGGGAATGGATGTTTTTGTATTTCCTTCGATATATGAAGGATTACCAGTTTCAGTTGTCGAGGCTCAAGCGGCTGGGGTACCTTGCGTTATATCGGATACAATATCGGAGGAATGTATTCTTATAAATGAATTGGTTAAACGTTTGAGCTTATCTATATCTCCTGAAAAATGGGGAGATGGTATTATTGAATTATCAAAAATTGAAAGAAAAGATTATAGTAGTAAAGTTAAAGATGAGGGATATGATATTGTAGAATCAGCTAAATGGCTCGAAAATTTTTATCTTAATCAATTTACTCAAATACGATCAAATTAGATTTATTAATAGGAATGTTATGAAGAAAATTTTATTTTATATTAATACATTAGAAAATGGTGGAGCAGAGAGAGCAATTTGTAATACTGCATCATATTTTGCAGAACATGATTGGAAAGTAATTCTTCTTACTTCATATCGTGTAGAAAAAGAGTATACATATAGCGATAAAATTCAGAGAGTGATAATAGAGCAAACAAGGACGAATGACTCTGCAATCCGGAGAAATTTGAATCGAATAAAAGCTATTCGAAAAATCTGTAAAGATTATAAAATAGATATAGCTGTTTCGTTTATGAGGGAACCAAATTTCCGATTGGTTTTGGCAACATGGGGAATTAAAACTAAAGCGGTTATTTCTGTAAGAAATGATCCAAATAGAGAGTATAGTGGTACGGTTGGAAAAGTAGTTGGGAAAATATTGTTGCCATGTGCAGATGGTGCTGTATTCCAGACTGAAGATGCAAAAAGGTGGTTCCCTCAAAAACTTCAAAGAAAAGCAAAGGTAATTTATAATATAGTTGATTCAAGATTTTTTGAAACAGTATATCGTGGAGAACATGACATTATTACTGTTGGAAGGATATCTCTGCAAAAAAATCATACCATGTTAATTAAAGCTTTTGAAAAGGTTCATGAAAAATTTCCTGAAGAACGATTGGTTATATGTGGGCGAACTCAGACTGAGATGGGAATTGAAGAACTGATTAAAAATTTAAAACTAGAAGACAGTGTTATTTTGCTTGGACAAAGAGATAATGTGCCGGAAATATTATCAAAAGCAAAATTATTTGTGTTAAGTTCAGATTATGAAGGCATGCCCAATGCACTTATGGAGGCAATGGCGGTGGGAGTTCCCGCGGTATCTACAGATTGTCCGTGTGGGGGACCAAAAGAATTGTTTGGAAAAAAACTAGAAACTTTATTGACACCTGTGGGAAATATAGATGCTTTAGCTGATAAGATGATTTTTTTGCTTGAAAATGATAAGGAACGAGAAAACATTGGAAAAGAATTAAAACAAAGAGCACAGTTGTTTCGAGTTGATGATGTAGGACAAAAATGGATTGACTATATAGAAAGCTTGTTTTGACTGAGAAATAAAGGTAATAATTTGAAATGTTTATTTATATAATAATTTTTTTGATTACAATTTTTTTGAGCACATTTGAAACTAATATTAGTTATCTTACTATTGGAGGCCGTAAAGTAGTAACTTCAAAGATATCATTTGCTATTATTTTTAGTTTGCTTTTATTATTGGGGGTATGTAGAAATGAGTATTTAGGAGCGGATACATTAAATTATAAGATTTATTATTGGGATGTTTTTAAAAATCTTGATTTTGTTTCAACTATACAGAGAGATAGTGATTTCGGATATGGATTGCTAAATTGGATTATTGCAAAATTTACGAATGATTATTGGATTTTTCGTTCTGTTATTTTTATCCTAACATTTACGATTAGCGGAGTATGGATATATAAGCATTCTAAGAATATTGCATTAAGTTTCTTGTGTTTTATTGCATTTGGAATACTTAGTTTTGATTTCGCAATATTAAGACAAGCACTGGCAGTAAGTATTACAGCATGGAGTTTTGACTTTTTAATAAATCGAAAACCAGTAAAATTTTTCCTTATAGTGCTTTTGGCTGCTTGTTTTCATAAAACTGCTTTAATAATGTTATTGATTTATCCATTACTGGACAAAAAAATTGAAAAATCAAGATTTGCAATTAAGGTGGTGTATTATCTGGTTGCTATATCGGTTGCGGCAATTGGTGGTCAAATTATTACACGAATTTATCAGAGACAGGATTATAGTGAATACGTGGTCAGAGGGGAAGGATATAGTCTTCTTGTTTTCCTTTTGATGTTGATTGGAATTTTATATTTTTTTGCAAATAGAAAACAACCAAATTGTAAAATACAAAGTGAATTAGAATTATTAAATTCGATTATTTGTTTTCAGATAATAGCAACTAGTTTTAGTTTGTTTACAAGAATATTGTATTACGTGACCATATATTTATGTGTTACAATACCTGATATAATGGAAGAATTAGATAATAAAACAAAGAACACAATGTTGGTATTAATGCTTGTTTTGTTTTCTGTGCTATTTTATGTTACATATCATGGAAGTGATGTTGTACCTTATGTTACACATTGGATGAGTATGTGAATAAATATAGAGATATTGAACTGGAGATTATTATGGTTATTATGAACAAAATTTTAAATTATATTACTGATCCCAAAATTAGATTTGGATATTTGAGTAAATTGGGAATTACAAAATATATTTCGGATAAAGCTTTTGTGGAAAAGGAATATTTTTTGAATATTGGGGAAAAGTTGGATTTATTGCACCCGCAAAAATTTAATGAAAAATTACAGTGGTTAAAATTATATGATCATAATCCGCAATATACGATTATGGTTGATAAGTATAGAGCTCGGCAGTTTATAAAAGATATTATTGGGGATCAGTATTTAATTCCATTATTGGGTGTGTGGGAGAATCCAGATGACATAGATTTTGATTTATTACCGGATCAGTTTGTTTTGAAATGTAACCATAATTCGGGAACTGGAATGTGTATATGTAAAGATAAAAAAAATGTAGACATTCCTAGGGTTAAAAGAGAACTTAAAAAGGGACTGCGAGAAAATTATTATTTAAGACACCGAGAGTGGCCATATAAAGATGTTCCAAGACGGATAATTGCAGAAAAATATATGATTGACGAAAGTGGCGAGGCTTTAACGGATTATAAGTTCTTTTGTTTCAATGGAGAACCGAGGGTGATGTATATATCAAATGATGGTGCAGAAAATCCCAAAACGGATTTTTTTGACATGGAATTTAATCATCTTCCTATAAAAATGAAAGATCCCAATTCTGAACAATTACCATTAAAACCTCAAAGCTTTGAACTGATGAAAGAATTGGCTAAAAAATTGTCGGAAGGAATTCCTTTCCTTAGAACCGATTTTTACGAAATAAATGGGAATACATATGTGGGGGAATTAACTTTGTATCATAATGCAGGTCTTTCAAAAATAGAACCAAGTGAATGGAATTTGAAATTAGGTAATTATATAAATTTGAATTTGTGAGCAAAGTACAAATGCGAGTTTTGCTATAAAATAGAGATTTTTGTTAATTCAGAAAGTTAATTTGAAATTGAAAATTATGATATTGAGAAAGGAAAAATATGATAAATAACTCGTTAGTTATTATGAGGAAAAATAAATGAATGGTTGTATTTCAATAACTATAATTATTCCAGCGTATAATGCAGAAAAGACAATAAGAAGAACTTTGAATAGCTTGGAAAAACAAACTAATAAGAATTTTAAATGTGTGATTGTAAATGATGGTTCCACAGATCAAACAAGATTAGAAATAGAAAAATTGATGTCGGATTTATCATTTAATGTTCTAGTTGTTGACAAAGAAAATGAGGGAGTAATATCTGCAAGATATACTGCGCTTCAATATGTTGATACGGAATTTGTGTTGGGGGTAGATGCAGATGATGAGATACCTCCTAATACTATTGAACGATATAATTTTTTATGGGGCAATTTAAGTTCACAAGAACAGAAAGATTATATTGGAATATGTAGTTTAAGTTATGATTATGTAAATCATGTGATTTGTGGTGGTAGATTTCCTAAAAATATTAATGATTTATCTACTAAAAAATATATGAAATATCGTTTTAAAGGAGAAAGGGAAAGTTTTACAAAAACTGAATATCTTCTAAAAAAATACGAATTAGGAATTGCGCTTGGAAAACAATTGGAAAGAAATAAGATGGGAAACAATGTTTCAGAGGGATTAATGCATATTACCATTGAACGGGAAAGCAGATATTATTGTGTAAATGAGGTTTTGCGCATCTATCATACAGAGAGTACAGATTCATTATGCAATAGAGCTTTATCTTTAAAATCTTGTAAAGAGTCTTATTTTAATCATCAATATATCTTAAATCATTTTTTCCCGAGTGATTATATGCCTTTATCATTGCAATTCAAATCATCGTTATATTTGATTAAATTTGGTTTATTACAAAAAATGTCTTGGAAAAAGATTTACAAGAGCGTTGATTCTTTGCCAAAAAGATTTGTTTTGACAATTATGCTTCCTTTTGGCGTGGCTAATTATATATTGGGATCTAAAATAGCTGAATAATAGTTGTTGAGTAAGGGAAAATTGTGGTGTTTAGAAAAAAAGAGGTTTTAAAAACGACTTGAAAAGATAAGTTGTTTTTGTGGGAACTTATTAATTTGATATTTTTATAATATGGAGAGTATGCAAAGAAAAAAAAGATTAATATATAATACAATTTCATCTTTAATGTTCCAAATTGCGACTATTGTTTGTGGCTTTATACTTCCAAGATTGATTTTAAAAGCTTATGGTTCTGAAGTAAATGGTCTCGTTAATTCGATTATGCAGTTTTTGGCAATAATTTCTTTTTTGGAATTAGGAGTCGGCGTAGTTGTAGAAGCAACATTATATAAGCCTTTAGCGGACAAAGATAGTAATAAGGTAAGCATGATAATTGCGTCTGCAAATAAGTTTTTCTCTAAGATAGGATTTATTTTAATATTTTATGTTTGTTTTCTAATAATTTTTTTCCCTTTGTTTATGAAAAGGGAGTTCAATTTTTGGTATACTGCTACATTAATTATTGCCATTTCAATTAGTTCATTTGCTCAATATTTTTTTGGTATTGTAAACCGGTTATTATTGACAGCAGATCAAAAAGGGTATCTTCAGTATAATGCACAAACGATTTCTACAATTGTGAATACAACGGTATGTTTCGTTCTTATTAAATTTGGATTGGAAATTCAAATTGTAAAATTAACGACTTCCTTGATTTATTTGATTCAGCCTTTTATTATTCAAATTTATGTTAGTAAAAATTATAATATTAATAAAAAAATAAAGTATAAAGGTGAGCCAATTATACAAAAATGGCATGGAGTTGCTCAGCATGTTTGTTCAATAGCGCTTGATGGTTCGGATACAATAGTATTGACTTTGTTTTCGACCCTTCAAAATGTTTCAATATATTCAGTTTATTATCTTGTTGTGAAGGGAGTGACGCAGCTCTTCACTTCATTAACACAAGGTGTGGAAGCATTGATAGGAGAATTATGGGCAAAAAAGGAATACAATGAACTTCAGCATTTTTATGAGTGGCTGCAATGGGCAATCCATACAGGCACAGTTTTTATATTTGGAATGACGGCTGTCTTAATAGTTCCATTTGTTGAAATATATACATTGGGGATTCATGATGCAAATTATCTTCAGTTTGGATTCGCAGTTTTGCTTGTTTTGGCACATGGAGGCCATTGCCTGAGATTACCGTATAGTACAGTGATTTTGGCAGTAGGTCATTTTAAACAAACGGAGCGTTGTTATTTTATTGCAGCTATATTAAATATTGTTATTTCAATTGCAACTGTAAAAAAATATGGATTGATTGGAGTTGCAGTGGGAACTTTGATTGCTATGATTTATCAAACAATTTGGATGGCAAGATATGTATCAAAGTATTTGATAGAATGTTCGGTTAATGTTTTTTTAAAACAGATTATTGTAGACATTATTATTTTTTCTTTTGGCATTTTAGCGACAAAGGCAAATTCTCTTGGTAACGTTTCATATGTTAATTGGATAATGCTTGCTATTAAGGATGCTTTGGTATGGATTCCTATAGTAATCATAGTGAATCTAGTGTTTTATCCGAACAAAATAGTTCAATTGGTAAAGAGAGTAAAGATTAAAATGTATCAAAAGAAATAAAGACTTATTCAGATAGATGGAGGAGAATTAGAATATGTCGATTGTTAAAAATAATTTTGAAAAAGATAAAATCAGGTATGGCGAACACGGAAAAATGCCTAAATTTCAGATTTATTTGCGAAAATATCAAATGGCAAAAGGAAGGGGAAGCAGATTAATCTGCAAATTTTTGTTCGCATATTATAGACGTAGAAATCTTGTAGACATGTCGATTGAGACAAGCATTGGGGGGGGATTGTATGTAGGGCATCCCTATGGAATTACTATTAATCCGCAAGCGGTTATAGGGGAGAATTGTAATATTCATAAAGGAGTAACTATTGGACAAGAAAATCGTGGAAAAAGAAAGGGGACTCCGGTAATAGGAGATGAAGTATGGATTGGAATAAATGCTACAATAGTAGGAAAAATTTCAATTGGATCAGATGTTTTGATCGCACCTAATACATTCGTCAATAAGGATATACCAGATCATTCTGTGGTGTTTGGAAATCCATGCGTGATTATTCCAAATACAAAAGCAACGGAGGAGTATATTTGCAATAAGGCATAAGTTTTCTTTCAATTAGTGACTGCTGATTAGGTTGCAATGAACTAGATTGAAGAAAGGGTATATGATATGAAAACAAAAAGAAATTCTAATATGGAACTTTTAAGAATTTGTGCAATGCTTATGATTGTTGCATACCATATTTATATTCATTGTATTACCTGTCAGCTTACAGATTTGCAATCTATACAGGAAAGAGGTAATGGGTGGTTCTGCATTCCAAATTTTTCAAAAAGATTATGTATACTAGCATTAATTGCTCCATGGGGGCAGATTGAAAATGCCATTTTTCTGATTATTTCTGGATATTTTATGTCAAGTAAAGATGTGATTGATTTAACGAAAATTTCTAAAAAATTATTATTTCAGTTGGGCTTTGCTGCATGCGTTCTAGGGCTTGTATCCATATACACTTCAACAACAAACATCACAGGGCTTTCAATTAGAGTGGTTCCTTTTAGCTGTTTCAATAGTGGCTCGTGGTATATAGGATACTATTTTTTGGTTATTGTTTTTGGAAAAGCATTTTTAAATAAAATTTTAAAGGGACTCTCTCAAAAAAACTATTTAATGTTTTTAGCCGCTCTATTTGCACTTCTTCAATTTACTTGGAGTGTTAGTGTGATATCAAATTTGGGCGGAGGATTAGAAACGCTGTGCACCGGCATATTTTTGTATTCTTTAGGTGGATATATCAAGGAATATAATCCTTTTGAGAAAATAAAATTATGGGGTGTAATTGCAGTTATAATAGCAATGGATGTAATAGTAATTGGAAACTTTTATCTTACTACTGCAAGTAATATATTAAATTTCAATCCTGAGGGAGAAGATACTTTTGTTCAATCTATACCAAGTTATACGAATAATCAGATAATTCCATTAATTATTGGTATTGCGATGTTCGAATTATTTAGGCGAATTAAAATGCCGAATTTTAAGGTGTTGAACTTTGTTGGTGCATCCACTTTTATGGTTTATCTGATACATGATAACGAATTGTTTTATGACATATGGAATACACAAGATTGGATAACTCTTATATGTAAAAATGTGGCGCTATTTGTCCAAAGATATCTTATCTGGATACTAGGAACTTTTGGAGTTGGGGTATTATTATATTGTTTATTTATAATTCTAGAAAAAGTAATTATTATATGTAAGCCATTGGCGATTAGAAAATAACAATGCGTACTGTTTAATGGCTAGTTATTAACAATAAGAAGGTGCTGTATTCTATAGATGATAAGGTGGAAAATCTGATCTCTCTTTATACTGTGACTAAGAAAGCGAATAGGATTAGAAATAATGAAAAGATCCAGATTTTTAATTACGGGAACTGTAAGCGTGATTTTACCTATATTGATGATATTGTAGAAGGCGTGATGCGTGTGATGCAGGCTCCACCGGAAAAGAAGAAGGGAGAAGATGGTTTATCGGTTCCACCGTATGCGATATACAATATTGGAAATAATCATCCGGAGAATTTGCTTGAGTTTGTGGATATTCTGCAGCAGGAACTGATCCGGGCGGGCGTTTTGCCGGAGGATTATGATTTTGACAGTCATAAGGAGCTGGTGCCGATGCAGCCGGGGGATGTGCCGGTTACTTATGCGGATACATCGGCGTTGGAACGTGACTTTGGATTTAAGCCGAGTACGGATTTGCGGACGGGGTTACGGAAGTTTGCGGAGTGGTATAAGGAGTTTTATAAGATTTAAAATGATAGTAGAAATCATTTTAATTTCAGTCTTTTTATAAATTAAGAAGTTGGAGAGTATAAGGAGAAAGTTTATGACAAAAAAAATGGGAGGTTGTAATAAAAAAATTGAAAATAAGATGATTTTATATAAATGTATTAGGTGGATACCTTTTGCACTTTTTTTGATAGTTCTTGTTGGAGTTTTTTCTTATATCGAATCTAATACATTGGTTGTGTTAGAAGGAAAACCAAAAGAAATTATGCTTAACGACTTCAGCGGTAATGTTGCAATGGATACAAAGATGATTTGTATTGATAAAGGGGTATTAACAAATAGAGATGCTTTGACTTTTTCAATTGACAATAATAAGTATACGGCGGCACCATATGAGGTTGTAATTAAATTTGATTGCGAAAAAGACATTGATAAATACGGTCTCAAATATGGAAATTCTATGATATCACATAATTACAACATGTATTATTCTACAACAACAAATTCGGAATATGTTATGAGTGCTGATTCAATAAATGTTGGAAAAGGTGATAACACTTTGGAATATTTTCATTATAAAATAAACAAAACTAGTGGGATGGAAAGTGAAAGTAAAATTATTAATATTAACTTTGTTAAACCTAATGCGGAAGGCTTATTACAAATACAAAACAATGAACATATATATATATATGGTGGCTGTACTGTTTATTATAAAAACAAAATTCTTGGGAATAATAATATAAGCTTGGAAATTTTGAATGAAAAATTTGGTTGCTCATTTGAATTTGTTCATTTGTCAAATTTAGAAGTGCTTTTAAATGAATCGGAGGGGATTGCTTTAAATGGGAAAGTGAATGGAATGACAGGAGAATTTGAAGTCGGCGATGGAAGATTATTATCAACGTCACCTTCATCTCAGAGGGAATTATATATTGGTGCTCAAAAAATAGTAATTAATGGGTCTGATTTAAATGTAGAGTATAATTTTAATACAGATTTATCAAAAATGGTAATTAAAGGTAAACCGGATAAGGCAAAGTTAGAAAATATTGATTTAAAGGAAGGTTGGGTTCAATTTTTTTTGTCCAATTGGGCGGCTATTATTATGGCATTTATAGGAACCATTATGTCAGTTGGTGTAGGAACTATTGCTATAAAGAAATCTGATAATATAGATACATAATGATTAAAAAAACAGTTCTAGTAAGCATAAATAATCTCAAATAGTAAGAATTATGGAGATTGAACATATTATGGAAGTGTTGCCATAAGCAATGTGTGTATTTATAGTTTTATTATCATGTCCAATAGGATATACGAAAAATGTAATGTAAGTTCTCAATTATGAGTACAATGGCAAATCAAAGCCCTGCATTTTTTGCAGGGCTGAGTTGGTATATATTTTTTTCAATAAAAGTTAAGTTTTTTAAATCGACTTAGACATGCTTCCTAAATGTATGGAGTTCATGGAAATAGTATATCGAAGAATTTTTGTGTTATTTATGTATTTTAGAATGTCGGTGAACGGCAACTTGAAGTATAGGTATACATTTATTTAATCACGTTGGAACAGATCACGTGTGTATACTGAATAATCCGGTCTCCATGTCCCCACTGTCCGGAGATCGCACAAGAATATTCATTTAGAAATTGCCAAAGCAAACCGGTTAAAACCATATGAATACGTTGCCTATCTGTTAATAGAGATACCAAAGCATATGGATGACAAGAATCAGGACTTTCTTAAGGATCTGTTGCCATAGTCACAAGAACTGCCGTCACACATACGGAAGCCGGTAAAAACAGAAATCAAGAGATAACCATGCCGTGAAAACGGCATCTAATTTGTCAAGGTACTCGGGTTGCACCGTTTACAGAGTAAGTAAAACTAATAATGTTATTATGGAACAATATGTGAATTGTCAGATATAGCATTAATGTAGGAATTGATAATAGATTGTTTTTCACATATAATTAGTAGTGTAAATAGTTAAAAATATGATTTTGAGAGAAAAATGAAAGGATACAAATATGGGAGCTGATAAGCAGATGGAAATTCAAAGTTTGAAATTGACGAATTTTCGTGGGATAGAGCAGGCAGAATTGGCTTTAGATGGTAAATCGGCGGTTATTTATGGCATTAATGGCATGGGAAAATCAACTGTTTTGCAGGCATGTAGTATCCTATTCTTCAGAATACTAAATATGCTGACCGAATCAGATCTTGGTAGTGATGGCAAGGTGAAAATTGAAGATTCTGATATAAAAATAGGTGCTCAAACGGCTCGTATATCTATGCAGTTAAATATAGACCATACAATATACCCTTATTTTCGTAGCGCGGAATCAAATGGAAAAAGGATACATTTGGTAGGGGAAGCAAAGCGTATAGTTGAGCAATTTAGAAGATTGTATGTGGGACAATATATGGTTTTGGAAGAGGAAGAAACGGATGAGTCCGATAGGGAAAGTACCAGAGAGTTAGTATTTAATGAAAGTAATATGCCAATATATGCGTCATATGGTGTAAATCGTTATGTATCGGATCGCAGAAATAAGGTTTTAAAAAAGGACATAAAATTAGCTGGAAAATTGGAGGCTTTGAGGGATGTTTTTGATCCAACCATCAATTTTCAGTTATTTTTTGAATGGTTTCGAGGACGGCAGGAGTATGAGAACAGTAAAAGAGTGGAGAAAGAGTCTTTTAAGGATGCACAATTATCCGCGGTGCGAGAAGCTATTTTAAAGATTATGGACAATGATTTTTCTGATATCAAAATTAAAATTGATGATGAAGATGCACAGATGGTCGCTGTAAAACACCATACAGAATTAAGTATTGCTCAATTATCGGAAGGTGAAAAGTGTGTTTTGGCGATGACGGGGGATTTGGCTCGTAAATTGGCAATTGCGAATCCTAGTAGAGAAAATCCATTGGAGGGAGAAGGCATCGTATTGATTGATGAGGTGGATTTACATCTGCATCCTTCGTGGCAGGGACGTATGATGCCTCTTCTGTTTCGTACATTTCCGAATATTCAGTTTATAGTTACTACACATTCGCCTAAAGTCCTTAGCGAGATCAAAGATGAGGCTAATATATTTGAAATTTATCAAGATGGAAATGCTATAAATGTGCGGAAACAGAATCCTATGAATGGATGGGATATTAATCACATTATGCGTGATTTTATGCATACAGATATTTTAAATGAGGAAACAAAAAAGCTAATTGATGAAATCTATAATTGCATTGAAAACGAAAATTTGGATCAGGCAGAAGAACTTGTTGATCAGTTGGCAAAAATTACAGACGAAATGAACGTAGAAGTTGTTCGTGCCAGAACACTAATTCATAGGAAACGATAATATGAAAAGGATATACAAAAATGATGAACCACAGGAAATTTTGCAGTGGAAAAGTAAATTTAAAAATAAAAATGGAAGAGTGCCGAGGTATTCTGATTTAAATGAAGTTGAAAATTTACCTCATAAAATTCTCTTGAAAAATAGTTTGTTATCAGAGCAAGGGCACATTTGCTGCTACTGCTGTAAACCTATTAGGACAGACAATTCGCATATTGAACATATTCGTCCGAAAGAAAGGGATGAATATAGGGCAATATCGTTAGAATATGAAAATTTGTTAGCATCTTGTCAGGGATACCATGATCGGGAAGAAAATTGTGGTCATAGCAAAGACAATGCATTTAATGAAGAATTATTTGTTTCTCCATTGGAAGAAAATTGTGAATCGTTATTTGAATTCAGTGATAGGGGAAAGATTAAAGCCGCTGACGGAAATGAACGGGCTGCGTATACAATTGAGATATTAAACTTGGATACTGAACAGTTAAATGCAGCAAGAACAGAAGCTATGTGGGTTTCAGGGGCAATGGATGAACTTACAGAGGATGAATGTCGGAGATTATTGGATAAATTTCAAAGTGTAGATGAGAGAGGACGATACGCTGGTTTTAGTGATGCGATTGTGTATCAATTAAAGAAACAGTTAGCATATTTGACAAAAATTTAAAAGTGAGGGCATTTAGAAATGGATAGGATGAAAACAATTTTAGTTACAGGTGCAGCAGGATTTATTGGCGCGAATCTGTGTTTAAAGTTATTCAGAAAGTATGAAAATGTACATATTATTGGCATTGATAATATGAATGCATATTATGATGTCAGTATCAAGAAATGGAGACTGGCGGAAATAGAACGAGTAGCTGAGTCTGTTCGCCCAAATGGATCCGGGTGGGATTTTGTTGAAGGGAATATAGCTGATAAAGAGTGTATTAACAGCCTTTTTGACACATACAAGCCGGATCTGGTTGTTAATCTTGCAGCACAGGCGGGAGTACGCTATTCCATTACCAATCCGGACGCGTATATTGAGAGCAACCTGATTGGATTTTACAATATTTTGGAAGCATGCCGTCATTCTTATGATAATGGGCAAGCAGGAGTGCAGCATCTGGTTTATGCAAGTTCCTCCAGTGTGTATGGATCAAATAAGAAGGTTCCGTATTCAACGGATGACAAGGTGGATAATCCGGTTTCCTTATATGCGGCGACGAAGAAGTCGAATGAATTGATGGCGCATGCGTATAGCAAGCTTTATAATATTCCGTCTACCGGGCTTCGTTTCTTCACGGTGTATGGTCCGGCGGGCAGACCGGATATGGCATATTTCGGTTTTACCAATAAGCTGCGGAACAATGAAAAGATTCAGATTTTCAATTACGGAAACTGCAAGCGGGATTTTACATATATCGATGATATTGTAGAAGGAGTCATGCGTGTGATGCAGGCACCACCGGAAAAGAAGATTGGAGAAGATGGATTACCGATTCCGCCATATGCGGTGTACAATATTGGAAATAATCATCCGGAGAATTTGCTTGAGTTTGTGGATATTCTGCAGCAGGAACTGATCCGGGCGGGCGTTTTGCCGGAGGATTATGATTTTGATAGTCATAAGGAGTTGGTGCCGATGCAGCCGGGCGATGTGCCGGTTACTTATGCGGATACATCGGCGTTGGAGCGTGATTTTGGATTTAAGCCGAGTACGGATTTGCGGACCGGGTTACGGAAGTTCGCGGAGTGGTATAAGGAGTTTTATAGTTAGAAAGCATTCTTTACAAAGATAATAGTACACGCATGGATAAAATTGTAAGGGTATTTTGTTTAGAAAAGTGGCAGGAATCATTTGATTCCTGCTATCTTAAAAGTTAATCAGAGATATTAATCACGTTGAAATAAATCACGGGTGTACACTTTATCATGTACATCATCCAAATTAGAGTCATAGCGGTTTGCAATAATGCTATGACTCATTTTTTTGAACTGATCCAGATTATTTACAACTTTACTTCCGAAAAAGGTGACACCATCTTCGAGAGTTGGTTCGTAAATGATAACAGTTGCGCCCTTCGCCTTGATACGCTTCATGACACCTTGAATACTGCTCTGGCGGAAGTTGTCGGAATTGCTTTTCATGGTAAGTCGGTAGACACCTATAATGATTTCTTTCTCTTTGGAAACATCCCATTGACTGTTGGCTTCGTAGGCACCTGCCAATTGAAGAACACGGTCTGCAATAAAATCTTTTCTTGTTCGGTTACTTTCTACAATAGCGGACATCATATTTTGTGGCACATCATTATAGTTGGCAAGAAGCTGTTTGGTATCTTTCGGGAGGCAGTAACCGCCATAACCGAAGGATGGGTTGTTGTAATGGGTTCCGATTCGCGGATCAAGACACACACCATCAATAATATCTCTTGTATTTAATCCTTTCATTTCCGCATAAGTATCCAATTCATTAAAATATGATACACGAAGTGCCAGATAGGTATTGGCAAATAATTTTACAGCCTCTGCTTCGGTGAATCCCATAAACAGTGTATCGATGTTTTCCTTGATTGCTCCATCCTGCAGTAATGCTGCAAAGGTGTGGGCAGCTTCGACCAGATGTGAATCTTCCGGATCAGTAGATACAATGATACGGCTTGGGTAAAGATTGTCGTACAGTGCCTTGGATTCACGTAGAAATTCAGGGCTGAAGATGATATTGGAACTGTGATATTTTTCTCGAACAGATGCGGTGTATCCGACAGGAATGGTGGATTTAATTACAATGATTGCATCCGGATTAACTTTCAGGACAAGTTCAATTGCTGCTTCTACTGCGGAGGTATCGAAATAATTCTTCTGGCTGTCATAGTTGGTAGGAGTTGCTACAACGACATAATCAGCATTTTTGTATGCGGCTTCACTGTCTAATGTAGCAGTCAGATCTAGTTCTTTAGTGGTCAGATATTTTTCAATGTATTCATCCTGGATGGGAGATTGACGTTTCTTAATCATATCAACTTTTTCCGGGATAATATCTACAGCTGTGACGTGATTGTTTTGTGCCAATAGAGTAGCGATTGACAGACCAACATATCCGGTTCCGGCCACAGCAATGTTCATAGGTGATGGTACATTCCTTTTTTTCTCATGTATTCCATTTGTAAATACGTCAGTGAGTTCGAAACCGAGGACTTCTCCTAACTGTTCCAGTTGAGGAATGGAAGGAAGAAAGTCTTCTTTTTCCATACGAGAGATTAGGGAACGGTTGATTCCGGTTGCATCAGCAAGAGATTGCTGTGTCATGGAGAGTTTCTTACGGTTCGTGATTATGAGGTTCGCCAGGATGGCAGTGGAGAGTTTTTTCATGATGATTTCCTTTCTGTGGCTATAAAATAATGAAAAAAGTTATTTATAATAACAAAATAGTGCTAATAACTGTTTGTATAGTATCATAAATTAAACAAAAATGCAATGGAGTGTGAATTTGAACGACAAAAATGTAAGCTGGAAAAGAAAAAGTGAATTTTTGGTTCATGTGATACTTGAAATTAAGCTTTACAATTTTTAAATGTTGAGAGAGAAAGTAATAAATATTGCAAGAACATGAGTTTGCTAGTATAATAAAGAAAAATGTAGAAGATAGTCAATTTATAGAAGAAATACAGATATTAAACATTAATTATGGAGAGATTGCAATCACTATATTGGAAAAATGATGACTAAGTAGGAGAAATGGATATGTATTTAATATATGGATTAATAAGTGGAGTTTTGTCTGGTGTTCTATCAGGTTGCATTGGATATAGAATTTGTAAAAGAACGATAGTGATTAAACATAATTTAAATCCGACTTGTTGGTTTTGGGTGCATTTTTTAGTCTCAATTTATACAATTATACTAATGCTAATTTCGGATATCATATATGAAAACTTTGCGGATGAAAGAAATTTACCATTGGGACTGAAGGGAATTGTATGTGCATTTATTCAAAATGGTGGAATGCTTGTTTTTGTTATGCTAATTTCTTCTTTAATATACAATTACTTTGTTAAAGTAATAGAATTTAATTATTTTGTTGAACGACACCCATGGATAAAAAAACTTTTTTTCTCAATAGCAGGTATTACCTTAATAATAATGTATATAATGGTAATTGGAAGGTCGCAGGATTATATTAATATATTGGCGGATGAATATAAACCTGCCGTGGTGTGGGGGATTGTCATAATTGAAATATGGGTTGGATTTGGAATGCAGATTAATATTCCACAGCGAAATAATATTAAAAATAGAAATCAGAAAAATAAGAAGAAAGATGAAAAACAAGCAAAAATTGAAAACAAATATATTGTATGGTGCTTAGGATCAATGATTTTATGTCCAATGTTTATGATTTTAGGTATGTATATAGACGAATATATGCCCAAATCAGTACGAAAGGATTGGCAAGCTATATATTGGGGACTAGTTATAGGAAGTGCAGCAATGCTAGTAATTTTATTTATTTTCAATTGGAAAGATTGTCCTAATAAAAGGCGGAGTATTAAAAATTTTGAGAAGATTTTTATGCAGGTGAACAATGATTCATATATAGGACACTTTATGCGAGTGCAATATAAATTAAAAAAAGAAGAAAAAGAATTTGTTTTACAAATTTATCAACCAAACATAGAAATAGAAGAACGAAAAGAATACCCTGATAGCTTCCTAAAAAAATTTGACGAAGCATTCAGAAGAAAAACAGACGTTTATTTGCTTCAACAATATAAAGCTGAAGAAATTCAAAAGAAAATAGAGCAGAAGTTAGAACAGATTTCTAATGAACGAGAAGAATTATTGAAAGAGGCATGGAGTATAGCTTATAAATTATGTGATGATAAGGAAAAACAAAAAAGTAATATGGTTAGCTGATTAAATAAAAGACTTTAACATAGTGATTTTTATATATAAAATAGACAAATTATACCAAGGGGATAAAATGTTGGAAAAGAAAAATATATTTATTTTATTGCTTTTAACTGCATTGTTTTATTTACTCAATATTCCATCACGTGTATTTGAGTGGTTCTTTCTGTTCTTTTCACTTGCTCTTATTTTAGTTTATCGTATGGAAAAGAACATGTATTTTCACAAAGTTCTACTGTTTTGGTGCGGTGGAACTTTGTTTGCTTTTGGGGTGGGAAAGTTTATTGCAATCCGGCAGCTTCCAGAATTTACAATGGAAAAATTGTTGCTTGGCATATGTATGGTACTTATCTTGGGAGTGGATTTTGTTTTTCTGCTGAGATACGACAGGTCAGAGACGAGACAGAAAGAAAACGTGAAGGAAAATCTGTTTCGGGAACGAACTTATGATTTGGAGCGTCTCTGTAGTTTTATTCAGGCGGTTCCGATTGTTGGCATGGATGCGCCCTGGGGAGATGGAAAGAGTTTTCTGGTTAACATGATCTATCAGGATGAGGCGATGAAGAAACGCTTTACGTTTATTCAAATTGATTTGCTCACCTGTGATCTGAACGAGATTGAAAGTATCCTATTAGGAGAGATTGAACGCGTTTTGCAGAATAATGGAATTTATTCGTTTCATGGAAGAAAAACGGGAAAGCTTTTTAAAGATTTTTCGCTTTCAAATGTGTTTTGTAACGTTTTGCAGGAGGAAGGGGAAGAAGTTTCTTCTACTTTTATTGGGTTTGAGAAGGATGTCAGACGTTTGGACAAGGATATCTTAATTGTGTTTGAAGATATTGATCGAATTAAAGATCCGGATATTGTACGCAAGATTTTTGCGATTGCAGAGAAACTGGCGGGAGATAAGATACATATTTTATACCAGTATGAGTTTTCAAATTTGCCCTGGAATAAGGCGTTTTTGGAAAAATATATTCCTTATGAGGTTGCGGTGACGGAACTTTCATTTGAGAGAATTATTGTTGCTTTATGGAAGAAGTGTGGAATGCAGCAAGTTACAGGATTGAAGATTGAAGATGTGAAGTATATTATGAGAACTCCTGTGTCTAATGTGATTTTAACAGATATTCATGAGTTAAAAAATTATGCTCTTGTGTTGAGAACGCAGAGAGTTGCAATTCGCAATGTAGAACTGTTTCTTAATGAATTTGTACTGATATATAAAATGAATGAACGTTACCGGCAGAAGGAAAATGCAAAGTGGTTGGCAATGATCCTTTTTATTAAGCATTTTCTATATGAACAGATGGAACAGATCAAAATGGGAAAACTCCTTTCAGAATCGTTATTGTTGACTTACAAGAATGAGACATTTGATGTGGAAACATTGATCGGAAGATACCATGCAAACATTTACTCGGAAAATGAGTGTATACAGATTGTTGAGGATCCGGTTAATAATCCCGTTATTTGGACATTTGCTGTGCTGCGATATGATTTTTCAATTCCGAAAGCGGACAGAAACGATCCAAGATGGTTTGCAAACGAATCAGATGGTGTTATGCGAAGAATGCAACACAATGAGCAGGTAAATCGTTTCTTGTGGAATATTAAGGGAAATGGCAATTCGGAATATACCGATATGGAATGGCTTGCAAAGGAAATTTGTGAAACGGTTTTAAATAAAGTAGGAAATCCCCGAAAGAAAGCTTGGGATAAAATCTGGAAAGATGCATTTCAAATGGAAAATGAAAAGAATAACGGTACGGTGCAGTTGTTTGGAGAGACTGCGATGCTTTCTGCCTTTAAGGCTTTGTATGTAACCGGAATTTCAACAGAAAATTGGATCCGGATGATAAAGTTTTATTTTGTGCAGGAGGAAGCACAAGCCATCACCGTAGATATGATCGAAAACCTTAACTTTGTGTCACTGATGAACAAAGATGTTCTGATTGCCGTGGCAAGGGGATTTGTACAATGTAAAGTGGTGGGAAATATGAATGAACAGAAAGCTTTTGCGCGGTTCTTAAAAAATTATTTACAGGCAATCTGGGGGTTGGGATATGCCAGAAGAAGAGGAGACTGGTATATTGCCGGTATGTATTCGGAAGAACTGTTACAGAAAAAAGAGTTTGTTGTGGAGGTTCTTGCGGATTATAGGCGTGCGCTGCAAGATGGAGAGCAGAGTGCGTTATTTACGCAAATGAAAGAGGAATTTCAGCTTTTGGTGCAGTTTGTGGATAAGTTATCAGAGATTATCCGGCATAACAGAAATCTAAAGGCAAGGGAGATGCAATGGAAGAAGGGGGAGACAAGAACTGTTTATGAACACGATGATCTGTTTCGAAAATTAAAAGAAGAAGCTTCAAATATTGATCCGGCAAATGAAGCGGAGAGAGAAGCTTTTATCAAAGAACTTGAGCAGTTGTATCGTGAAGGCAAACTAAATCCAGAAGAGTATCGGATTATAGAGGAATTGCTGCTGAAGAAAGGATGAATGAAGTAAAAGCTTGCATTTGAAATAAAAAAGAAGTACACTCAATTAAGTACACAAAAATAAGAATTGGAGAAATTACAAATGGAAAATCAGGTAAGGGAGATTTCACTTCGCCAGTTATTCTGGAAAGTGATGATGGGATGGAAGTTATGGATTGTATGTGCGGTGTTGTTTGCAATTTTACTTCCGGGAGTGAAGTATGCAAAGGACGTGCGGGCATATCATGCAGCACTCCAACCGAAGGATGAGAAGCAGGAACCGACAGTTGTTCTTACGGATGACGAGCAGCAGCAGATCGATGATGTAAAGAGTTTAAAACTTTTAATTGAAAAAAACAGCAATTATATGCAGAATTCGATTCTGATGAACATTGATCCCTATCAGGAGCACAGAATGGAATTACAGTATTACATAGATTCTGATTTTGTGATGAATTACACGAAGGACAGCAAGAAAGATTATACATCCGCGATTGCAAATGCTTATGTGGATTATGCAAATCACGGCGTGGATCAGAAAACGATATGGAAAGATGTTTCTACAAAGTCGGAAGATAAGTATCTGGCAGAACTTGTGTCTGCATATAATAACTCAGATAATACATTTTCTGTGATTATTAAGTATACAGATAAAAAGGGGCTGGAAAGTGCAGCAAAGCAGATACAGAATGAACTGGAAAAGAAGCAACCGGAATTCAGTAAACGTATAGGCGGACATAAGCTCGTATTAGTATCAGAAAATTATCAGATATGTACCGATTCGGATCTTGCAACTTCTCAGGGCAATGTTTCGAATCTGATCAAATCCTACAGGGATCAGATTACTACTCTTAAGTCTGCTATGTCAGAGGATCAGTTGAGTGAACTGGAGCGAGAGGAAAATTTGGAGTCGGATGACAAGGAAGAGTCTGCAGCGGTACAGGTTGCTGCTCCGGCTTTGAGCAAGAAATATGTGGTACTTGGTTTTGTGATGGGAGTATTTCTTGCCGCATTGTATTTGGTTTGTATTGCTGTATTATCAAACAAGCTGCAGGCAGCAGAGGAGTTGGTGCGATACTATAAGATGCGTCAGTTTGGTATTATCACCAGGGAGCAGCGCACAAAGGGAATTACTGGATTTTTACTGCGCATCAAGTATCGGAATCAGAAGATGCTTTCTTCGGAGGCATCCCTGCAGATGGCTTCTTCAAATATTGAACTTTATTGTAAGAATGAAGGAATTACAAAGCTTTTCCTGACAGGTTCAGAGATTGAGCGAATGAAGAAAGAATGGATCACAAAGCTGACCGAACATCTGAAAGCAAGTGGTATTCAGGTGGTATATGGGGAGAATATCTGTTATGATTCTGCAGCGATGCGTGAAGCTTCGGAAGCTGGCCATGTCGTGTTAGTGGAGATTACGGATACATCGATCTATCAGGAGATTGAAAAGGAACTTCGCATGTTAAAAGACTGGAATGTTGATGTCATTGGATGTGTAGGAGTGGAATAAAGAACAATGGGAAAATATTTTGGAACAGACGGTTTTCGCGGTGAGGCAAACAAAGTACTGACCGCGGATCATGCATATAAAATTGGACGTTACCTGGGCTGGTATTACAACCAGAATCACAGGGGACGGATCATTATCGGAAAGGACACACGTCGCAGCAGCTACATGTTTGAGTATGCGCTGGTTGCCGGTATTACGGCATCCGGAGCAGATGCATTTTTGCTGCATGTTACCACCACGCCAAGTGTGGCATATGTAGTCCGTACAGAAAATTTCGACTGCGGCATTATGGTTTCTGCCAGTCACAATCCGTATTATGACAATGGAATCAAGGTCATGGATGGAAACGGACACAAGATTTCCGCAGAAGTGGAAGCTGCACTGGAGAAATACATAGATGGTGAGATGGGAGAATTACCTTTTGCATTGCGTGACAAGGTTGGTGTGGCGCGGGACTATGCGATCGGACGGAACCGTTACATCGGCTATCTGATTTCTCTGGCTACCAGATCTTACGATGGGATGCGCGTGGGGCTGGATTGTTCCAACGGAAGTACGTTTAATATTGCAAAGAGTGTGTTTGATGCGCTTGGTGCCAAAACATATGTGGTTGGCAATGAGCCGGACGGTACCAACATTAATATGGGATGTGGATCGACACATATCGAAAATCTGCAGAGACTTGTTCGGGAGAAGAATCTGGATTGCGGATTTGCGTTTGACGGAGATGCGGATCGGTGTATTGCCGTGGATGAGAACGGTATGGAAGTGCACGGGGATTATATCCTGTATGTATGTGGGAAGTATCTGAAGGAATGTGGCCGTCTGCAGAATAATACGGTGGTTGCCACGATCATGTCCAACATGGGATTGTTCAAAGCGATGAAGCGGGAGGGCATCGAGGTATGTGTGACCACGGTTGGCGATAAGTATGTCAATGAAGCGATGGTTGCCAACGGATATGTGCTCGGCGGAGAGCAGTCCGGACATATCATTTTCAGTAAGCATGCGACAACCGGGGATGGAATCCTTACGGCATTGATGCTGATGGAGGTGATTCTGGAGAAGAAGCAGAGCCTCGGCACGCTGTGCAGGGGGATGCAGATGTACCCACAGCTTTTGAAGAATGTGAAGGTTGAGGACAAGGCTGCGGTTACCGACAATGCGCGTGTGCAGGCGGAGAAGGAGCGGATCAGTGCTGCTTTGGGAGAGGATGGAAGAATCCTTCTGCGTGAGAGCGGTACGGAGCCGGTGATTCGTGTGATGGTTGAGGCACAGAGTGATGAGTTGTGCTCGAAGTATGTGGATGAGATGGTGCAGGTGATCCGGGAGGAAGGGCTTGCGGTGGAGTAGAATGGAATAGAATAGTGAGATGGTAAGGGGAGCCGGCGCTGGTGCGCCGGCTTGTTTGTTATATATTTTTTTGCTGTGTTATGCTTTATGAGGAATTGAAACGCGAATTGTCATTTGTACATAAAGTGCTTGATAAACGATATGAGCGAGAGTATTATGTAAATAAAATATCGTTGAGAAGATTTTATAGAAATGCCTAAAAAGAAGTAAGCGGTAGCAATCTATATAAAATGGAGGGAGTAAGATTCTTGGTCTCTTGGTCGATGTGGTAGATTCGTTAATCTTTTCAATTGCATTACCAGTATTGAAGCAGTTTACCGATGATAAGGTTTATCCATATTTTGCTGAGAAATGGGATATTGGGAGAAAAAAATAGAGAGACTTGTGCTTTAAAGATTTTAAAGAAGTCAGATATTGAACGAGAAGAAAAAGACAAGGTTATCCATTTGGAAGAGTATGATGCAAGGAGTGCCTGACACAATGAAATTTTTATAAAATAATAAATACGTATATACGAATGTGATCTTGCTTTTTAGAATCTTCTACAGAAGAAAAAGAGTATTGAGGGCGAATAGATTTACTTGACACTTGCGTTTAATGATGACGTAGACGTTGTTTGATGTTAGTTGTGCAGTAGTGAATCGTGTGATTTGGGAAGCAGGATAGAATGGAAGTCGGTACTGGTAAAATCTGACACCACGTGATATAATATTCTTCAGTCAGATTAGAGCAGTAGGGATAGTCTTGCGGTTGTCCTTTCTGGAAACAGAAAGGAGGTCGGTATGAATACTTTAGAAGTGCTTACACTTTTACTGGTTGTATTTGCAGCCTTGACATACATAGACAATAAACATAACCGCAAATAAACGGAAAGGCTATCCTCTACGCCAATAGGGGATAGCCTTTAATCCGTTTGATTTTTAAACTGATTATTTGTTTCCGATTGTGCAACCGTTGGACACACCAAAATCCTTCGGTTTCTAATCTGATTATAAACCAGCCTTGCGGATTTTGCAAGAGGTTTAGGATATAGAGGTGCCTAGTGCACCTCTATTTTGTAAGCGCTCAATATTCCAACGTCCATTGGCAATGCCATTAAGCCGGTTGTTCGAAGTTTTGTTCGATAGCTCAGTTGTTGTCAAATATCCGATATTTTAAACTCAAAAAGCCAAAAACAGGTATGCCAAAAAGACAGATGCTGTCCATCTGCCAAAAAGAAGGATATTCAGTTGCAGAACTTACCGATATCCAAAATGAATTGCGCTGATTCCACGGAGAGGCCGTTGAAACTGCCGGAACCTGTCTTTCACTGCGTGGACATATTTCATCATCAGCCGGATAATATCGATGTGCCTTCCAGAATCCCTGCGCATGAAGAACTTTCTGGCTGTTTTTAATGCTGAAGAAAAGTCAAGTTCATAGAGATACTCGAGCGAGTGGTGCCTGACACAATAAAAATTTATAAAATAATAAATACGTATATACGAATACAATATTGTTTTTAGGTAAGCGCAAAATAATTCAACGGATTGCATAGCTGATCTGTATACCTCATAATACATAACAGGAAATGCTAGTGTTTTACTACATTTTGTTTTGCTAAATGCTAGCATTTTACTCTAACTATTATGAGAAAACAAAATCATGAGATCACCAAGAGTTCCTGCTGAAGAACAATACCGCCTGATTATGGAGTGTCGCAAGAGTGGAATGTCTGATTATCAGTGGTGCCTCAACAATGACATTAACCCGGGGACTTTTTACAACTGGATAAAACGTTTGCAGTTGCGAAGCAAGGGGTGCCTGACACAATAAAATTTTTGGCTGAGTGTGAGGATAATGAAAACCAGTTAATATTTTTTGTAAAGTTGGAATTGATTTTGTTGTATAGAATAAATGTTTGGGCTATGATCAGAGCATTTTGTATTTAAGAATTTACGAAAGGAAACATGGTGAACTAGTCCAAAATTATCATGTAACAAAGTAATGAACAGATTTGAATATTTATATCATAAAAAGCAACTGTTAGAAAAGAAAATTGCTAAAAATGATTTGTTTAAACTAGGTACAAAGGATGCTATTCAATGTGTAATGATAAAAGTGGGGATGTTATACTCTTTTTTTACTGTAGGAGACTATAATAAGAAACAGCAGTATATGAAAAAGTTAATAAAGACAAATGCAACAGATATTGATGAAATTACTTTTTTTCAAGAATCATTAAAATGGATATGCAGATTGGTCCTATGTCAAGATTTAGTACAAGTTAAAATGAGAAATTTCTCCCCATTTTAACCTGCCAGAAGCTCAGCCTCAGTGTGCGTTCTTTCATACACTCGTTCGAATTCGTTTGGCGACATATAGTTGCAATGGCTATGAATTCGTTTCGTATTGTAGAAAGCTTCCAGATATTCAAAAATCAACTGGTATGCCTGCTTATAGTCGCGAATTTTAAAGCGATTGAGCCATTCACGT